>WASW01029504.1_pt1 | contig 18300 bp, 20 predicted proteins | sample 5698521 | NCBI WGS metagenome assembly WASW01 (sample SAMN11175560, study PRJNA528189) | sponge metagenome | isolation source: marine sponge | host: Leucetta | place: Antarctica: Western Antarctic Peninsula, King George Island | collected 2013-01
TCGCCAAGACGGCCAAGAACTAGTGGGCGGACACCGTAGGGGTCGCGTACGCCGATAAGCTTTTTACTGGTCATCGCAACTAATGAGTATGCACCTTCGAGTTGCGAAATCGCATCTGTCAGTCGATCGACAACGCGGCCATATTCGCTCCGCGCGATCAAATGGATTATGGTTTCGGTGTCGCTGGTCGACTGAAAGATACAGCCCCGGTCGATCAAGGCCCGTCGGACGGCATATGAATTGGTAATGTTACCATTATGGGCGACAGCCAGGCCCCCAAACTTGAACTCAGCGAAAAGCGGTTGAACATTACGAATGACCGTATCGCCAGTGGTTGAGTATCTGACATGGCCAATCGCCATATGGCCGGGTAACTGGTCAATCACATCCTGGGATGAGAAGTTATCACCAACCAAGCCTAACGCGCGGTGGCTGTTAAACTGCTCACCATCATAAGACACAATACCAACGGCTTCTTGCCCGCGGTGTTGCAGGGCATGCAATCCCAGCGCGGTATGGGCCGCCGCATCAATATGGCCGTAAGTGCCGAACAATCCGCACTCGTCATGTGGATGATCGTCGTCGAAGAAGTCTGCTGCGGGATCGTTCATGGCGGTATCCTAGCGTTTTCGTTCACTGATTGGAACCAGTACCGTCAATCAATCGTTCAAGATTTTTACGTTGATCGGCATTGTATCCGTCTTTGATTTTACTCTCGTCTTGCTTTGGCACTGGCGACATCAAGCTTTTCACGTCGATGTCTTTGCCAATGTCGCTCGTCGTCTTGCCGGAGATATGATCCGGTACTAGCGTCTTAAGTAATGCGGCGCCCGGTTTTATCAACTGAATTGATCGTGATTCACGCACCATTGCTGGATGATCGTCTTCAGGCATGATGATTTGCAGACCGATATAGGCGACGCACACCAGAACCGCACCTCTGGCCAATCCGAAAAGGAAGCCAAGCGAGCGATCCAGAACATTCAAGGCGCTGGCTTGAACGCTTTTGGCGACGGCGCGTGTTATCAGGGATAGGAACACAAGCGTGACGATAAAGATCACTGTGCCTGCTGCGAGGTCTGCGGCTAAATCCAGAGAAATATACTTCCGGGCAAATGGTTTTGCATAAGGGAAGCCATAAAATGTCGCAAATATTGCGCCAACCCACCCACCAACCGACAGAACCTCGTGCACAAACCCACGCGCGTAAGCCAGAACAGCAGAGATTAATAAAATAAGCAGGACGCCGATATCAACAACATTGAAGGGGAGATCGTTTAGCGCGTCCATTTGTTTTCCTTAGCCCAGCGACTTATGGGTTCGGGCTTTGGGCAGGATCGCGTCGGGTAGCTCTCTCAGATGGGCGACCTCTGTCACATCTATTCCATGCTCGGAAAGGCTTGCCCCTTTGGCGCTGCGGTTGCGTGGGACAATGGCGCGGGTAAAACCGAGCTTAGCGGCTTCTTTCAGACGTGCATCAACGCGAGATACAGGGCGTATTTCACCTGACAGGCCAATTTCTCCAAACACGACAGTAGCCCCTTCGATAGCTTCGCCCGTTTCAGACGAGAGCAATGCCGCAGCCACGGCAAGATCGGCAGCAGGCTCAGAGATTTTGAGGCCGCCAGCCACGTTGAGGTACACATCTAGAGGCCCTAATGCAAGCCCGCAGCGCGTATCCAAAACAGCCATCACCATAGCTAAACGGCCACTGTCCCAGCCAATCACTGCACGGCGCGGCGTTGCCAAAGCGCTGGGGGCGACAAGTGCCTGAATTTCAACAAGGACTGGGCGAGTTCCTTCAATGCCTGCAAATACCGCGGCGCCTGAGACATCGCCATCACGATCGGCTAAAAACAGCGCCGACGGGTTATCAACTTCAACCAGTCCAGCATCGGACATTTCGAAAACACCGATTTCGTCGGCCGGACCGAAGCGGTTCTTGACCGAGCGTAAGATACGGAACTGGTGTGAGCGCTCACCTTCAAAATGAAGCACCGTGTCGACCATATGCTCGAGAACGCGCGGGCCAGCAATTGTCCCTTCTTTGGTAACGTGACCGACCAATATCAATGCAAAGCCCCGGCGCTTTGCGAGCCGGATCAATTCCTGCGCTGATGCGCGAACTTGAGACACGGTTCCCGGTGCGCTTTCAAGATTATCCAGGTACATGGTTTGAATGGAATCGATAACCACCACGTCGACCATATCTGGCGTGTCCAAGGTCGCAATAATATCTCTAACGTTAGTTGCTGCTGCGAGGGACACAGGGGCTTTATCAAGCTCGAGGCGCCGTGCGCGTAAACGCAATTGCGCGATGGCTTCCTCGCCCGAGATGTAAACGGTCTTACTGCCATTCGCGAGGCTTGCCGTGACTTGCATCAAAAGTGTTGATTTACCAATGCCAGGGTCGCCGCCGACAAGCACAGCCGAGCCGGGTACGAGACCGCCACCTACCACGCGATCAAACTCTGGCATACCGGCAACACGGCGAGGTGGATCTTTCTCAATCCCGTCCAGTCCGACAAAGTTGATCTTTTTGCCGCGCTTCGACCCAAGACCTTTAGGGGCGGACTCTGCGCCAGCTTCTTCGCTAAGGCTGTTCCAAGCGCCACACGCGTCGCAACGTCCCATCCATTTAGAATGGGTCGCGCCACAACCTTGGCAAACATAACTTGATTTCGTTTTGGCCAAGCGCTGCTCCCATAGCGACTGAGGGATTAGAGGATTAAGCCAATCTGCACGCGCTCGCAAGTTAGCTCGATTATTGTGAGTTGATTGGTTAGTGTTGATGCAGATTGAATGTGAGGAAATGACACATGTATAAACTCTTTTGGTCGCCAAGGACTGTTGCATTCGCTCCAGACGCAGTGCTGAGCTTGGCCCAAGTCGACTTTCAACGTCAGCGTGTGAATCAGGACCAAAAGCGTAACGCTGACCCTGAATTCCAAAAGGTCTCTCCGATGAACCAAATTCCGGCGATCATCATGCCGGACGGGACGGTGTTGTGCGAATCGGTAGCGATCTCGTTGACACTTGCTGAGCGCCACCCAGATGCCGGTTTACTGCCGCCAGAAGCCAGTCTAGAACGCGCCTATGTATATCGTTGGCTGATGCACATGCTGTGTAATTTACACGAGACGGACCTCCGCCATTCATATGCTGATCGTTACACATCGGATCCAAATGGCATTACTGGTGTACAGGAAGCCGCAGCAATACGGTGGGAAAAAGGCTTTGATGTTATTGAAGCTGAACTTGGCGATGGACCATGGTTCATGGATGCGCAATTTACGTTACTGGATATCTATTTGGCCGCAACGGTGTGCTGGCATTTCGATACGCCATGGTTGTTGGCGCGTGTGCCGAAAATTCGTGCCATATGTGCCAATACGCGGCGTGTGGATGCATTGATCCCGCTGTTTGAAATGTATGAGTTAAATGACCTGGATAGTTTGATCTAAACTTGAAGGTGCTTAATGCCGGGCTACCATTTTGATGGGGCCATCAGTCCGGCCATGAATAAACTGATCCACATATTCGTTGTCCGTATGATCAATTGCGTCAGTTGGCCCAGCCCAGATAATTCGACCATCATACAGCATTGCAATCCGGTCACCGATCTTCCGGGCCGATTTCATATCGTGTGTGATGGTGACAGCTGTTGCGCCAATCGTTTGATTGACGTGAACGATCAAGTTGTTGATGACGTCGGCCATAATTGGATCAAGCCCGGTGGTTGGTTCATCAAAGAATATGATCTCAGGATTGGCGGCAATTGCGCGCGCCAGGCCAACGCGCTTCTGCATGCCGCCAGATAGTTCAGACGGCGAGACATCAAGAACGTCAGGGGATAACCCAACAAGCTTGAGTTTCTCAGCTGCAATATCGCGGGCATCGTGACGCGTGCATTGATTACGAGCAATCAGGCCAAATGCGACGTTTTCCCATATTGGCAATGAGTCGAAGAGGGCTGCGGCTTGAAACAACATGCCAACTTGACGGTTGATATCTTCGCGCTCGCCAGCCGACATCCGAGTGACGTCTTTACCATCGATGGTGATTGTCCCGCTGTCAGGTTTTAACAAGCCCAGCATGCATTTGATGGTGACAGATTTTCCGGTACCAGATCCTCCGATAATAACAACGCTTTCGCCTTTGCCGATCTCAAGATCGACATGGTCTAGAACGACCTTTTTACCGTCCGCAAACGTTTTGCGGACGCCCGAAAGGTGGATTTTGGCGGCGTTATCCTGTGACATCTTTGGTGAAGAACAATAGGGTGAGAATGTAGTTTACGCAGAGGATCAAAATCGAAGCCGACACTACAGCATTGGTTGTTGCCTTGCCGACACCCTGTGCGCCACCGCCGGAATGATACCCGTGATAGCACCCCATGAGCGTGGTGATGAAACCAAACGCAGATGCCTTCACGAGACCGGAAATAATGTCGAGCGCTGTCAGGAATTCCCAAGTGTTTTGCAGATAGTTCGACGGATTGAAACCTAGCTTATAGACCGCAACCAGATAGCCACCGAATACACCAATGATATCTGCGATAAAGACCACAAACGGCAGCATCAATGTGCCGGCAATCAGGCGCGGTGCGACAAGATACTTCATTGGATTGGTGGACAGTGTTGTCAGGGCATCAATCTGTTCGGTCACGCGCATGGTGCCGATCTCGGCTGCCATGGCGGCACCAATTCGTCCTGCAATCATCAAACCACCAAGCACAGGTCCCAATTCTCGAGTGATCGAGAGGACAACAACGTTGGCAATTGCACCTTCAGCGGAAAACCGCGCAAAGCCCGTATAGCTTTGCAGTGCTAAAACCATGCCTGCAAAAATTGCCGTCAAACCAACGACAGGTAACGTCAAGAATCCGATCTCAATAATTTGACGCAGAAGTTGGCGGCCATAGAACGGCGGACGCACACAATTCGACACGCCATCGACTGTAAACATTGCGAGTCGCCCTGTGGTTCCTAGAAATGCAAGGAAAGCACTTCCTATTGGGCGTAACGGATTGATCATGCACCAGTCCCTTTGTACGTGCGGGCATAACGTTGCCCGAGACCGGTTAATACTTCATAGGGAATGGTCTGCCAATCCCGCGCGAGATCATCAGGCGTTCGATATTTACCCATGAACTCCGCAATCGCGCCAGATTTTGCCAGATGCTCGGGAATATCGGTCACATCAAGTGTGATCAAGTCCATGGATACTCGGCCCACAATCGGTGCTGGATGGCCTGCAATATGGGCCATTCCCTTGCTTGAACCAGCACGAAGGAAGCCATCAGCGTAACCAATTGGCACCGTTGCGATCCGACTGGGTCGCTCAACATTGTGGTTGGCGCCGTAGCCGACCTTTTCAGGCGGTGCAACATCGCGGACTTGAAGGATACGTGCCTCCATTGTGACCGGATTACTCATGGGATTCTGTGTGTGTGGTGTCGGGTTGCCGCCATAAAGTGCGACGCCGGGGCGTGCGAGATCGTAGTGATAATCCGCGCCCAGAAAAATACCTGATGAGTTTGCCAATGAGCCCTGGCCACGTCCAAGACGAATAAATGCGGATTTAAAAAGTGAAAGCTGATTGGCGCTTTGGTTGCTTTCGATGTCGTCCGCGGATGCAAGATGGCTCATCACCAGGCCTACATCGATGCCGTCCAACAGTGTATCTGAATCATCAAGCAGGCGCGCGGCCTCAGCCAGATCTAAACCAAGTCGACACATCCCTGTATCCAGGTGCACATCTGCTTTGAGGCTCGTATTACGTTTTTTAGCAGCGTCTTGCCACAACGCGATATCGCCCAATGAATTCAGAACGGGTCTCAGGCCTGCATCCAGATAGTCATCCACTGCATCTGGCAATGGGCCGTTCAGTACATGGATAACTGCATCCGGCAGTTCTTTGCGAACGACGACACCTTCATGTGGGTGGGCGACAAAAAAATCACGGCAACCTGCGTCCCAAAGGGCGCGGACAACGTATCTGGAGCCCAGGCCATAGCCATCGGCTTTGACAGCGGCACCGGCTTTTGTATTGCCGAGCTTGTCCTGCAAAACGCGATAGTTATCCCTGACGACGTCTAAATCGATAGTCAGGCGTGTCGCATAAAGATCATCCGAGATCGTCATGCGTGACACTATCAATAATCGTCGTGATGTGGGTCAAGGTTTCCGAAGCGTGTGAACTCGCCGACGAAGGAAAGTTTTACAGATCCGACAGGGCCGTGGCGTTGCTTGGCGATAATCACTTCGGCCTTGCCGCGCGCGTGTTCAACGCGTTCTTCCCACCCAGCTTGACGCAGTGCGAACTTGTCAGGGCTTTCGTCAGCCCGCTGCATAGGTTCTGCTTTTTCCAGGTAATATTCATCCCGGTAGATGAACATAACAACGTCCGCATCCTGCTCGATCGATCCCGATTCGCGCAAATCAGCCAATTGCGGACGCTTGTCTTCGCGGTTTTCAACCTGACGCGAGAGCTGTGAGAGTGCCAACACTGGAACTTCAAGTTCTTTGGCCAATGTCTTGAGGCCACGGGTGATCTCCGAGACTTCCTGCACACGTCCGTCTGATCTGGATTTCGGGCTGCCGGAAATGAGTTGTAGATAGTCGACGACGATCATGCCGAGGTTACTTTGGCGCTTGAGACGGCGTGCGCGGGTTCTAAGCGCGCTCACCGTCAATGCTGGTGTGTCATCAATAAAGATTGGCACTTCGTGCAACGCATTGGACGCTTGCGCCAAACGTGAAAACTCCTCGTTGCTCAACTCACCTTTGCGCATCCGATCTGATGGTACGTTTGATTGTTCGGACAAAATACGTGCGGCGAGCTGTTCGGCGGACATTTCCAACGAGAAGAATCCGACTACAGCACCTTCGTTGCCTTTGGTATCGGCAAAGTTCTTTGCGGCATTATAGGCAATGTTGGTGGCAAGTGCGGTCTTACCCATCGCAGGTCGTCCGGCCAGGATCAATAGATCCGAGCGATGCAAGCCACCCAAGAGCTTATCAAGTTCAGTCATATCTGTACCGACACCGGCCAGACCGCCCTGGCGTGCGTGCGCGGCATCGGCGACTTTAATCGCTTCCATGACAGCTGTTTTGAAAGGCTGGAATCCGCCTTCAAAGTCGCCGTTGGTCGCGAGATCGTACAGCGCCTGTTCTGCACCTTCGATCTGTGATGTTGCTTCAAGATCAATATCGTTATCGTAGGCGTCGTTGACGACCTGTTCGCCCAACGTGATCAATTCACGGCGGAGATGCATATCATAAATGATACGACCGTATTCTCGGGCGTTGATGACGTTGATTGCACTGGCAGCCAATTGAGCCAGATATTGTGCGCCGCCGATATCCTCCAGAGAATTATCGGCTTCGAAATATGGGCGTAAAGTTGTTGGGTCAGCAATTTGACCGCGATCAATGAGTTTCATCATCGCTTCATAAATACGCGCATGAGCGGTCAGGGCAAAATGCTCGGCAAACAGGAATTCGGCAACGTTCTCAAGTGCACGATTATCAACAAATATCGCGCCTAAAAGGCCTTGCTCGGCTTCTATATTGCGGGGTAATTGACGAAACGTTGGCGAGTCTTCGCCGTACGCATCGTCGCCGGAATCAAAGTCCAGATCATCTGCTGCTGTGTTTGTAACCATGGCCCGGACAATACGCTTCTTGCTCAGGGCTTTGTGAAAAACCTCCTGTGGATTGATGTGGATAACGTGGAAAACTTTAAAATAATTTTGAAATGGCCCGTTGACTTTATCTCGAATGGCTCATCACTCGAAGAAATCCCAGAAAAAAGGGTGCGCACCGAAATGCACACCCTCAATCTCTTTATTACCGGAAGAAATTTAAGAAGTTGGCTCTTCTTTCGCGTCTTCTTCGGCAGCAGCAGCAGCCTTTGCAGCTTCAACAGCCGCAATTGATGCAGCATGTGATTCAGCAGTTGCAATAGCTTCTGCTTCGGCATCGGCAACAGCAACAACTTCTGCTTCAGCGTCAGCAACTGCATCTTCAGCAGCACCGTCTTCGAAGACGTCTTCAGCCTGCTCAGCAATAGAGGCAGCAGCTTCAGCAGCGGCATTCGCCTCTGCTTGCATTTCTGCTTGCTCTTGCTGATCCATTGAAAGTACGGCTCCGCCGGTTTTCTCTTGAGTATCAGCTTCGTCTTGTGAACGCGCGATGTTCGTCGTAACGATCACAAATACTTCTGCGTGCAACTCAACACGGATATCATGAAGACCAATCGTCTTGATTGGCTTATTCAAGATTACTTGACCGCGACGAATTGTTACGCCGCTTGCTGTTACCGCATCAGCGATATCACGGCCTGAAACGGAACCATAAAGCTGACCCGCATCACCGGCTTGACGAATAAGGATGACTTTAAGATCATCCATTTTCGCGGCAACCGCTTCGGCTTCGCCTTTGCGCTTTAGGTTTTCGGCTTCAAGCTGCACACGTTGCTGCTCGAATTGAGCCTTATTGCCATCGGTAGCACGCAGGGCTTTACCGGTTGGAAGTAGAAAGTTACGCGCAAAACCTGTCTTTACGGAGACGACGTCTCCCATTTGTCCAAGTTTCTCAATACGCTCTAATAGAATGACGTCCATCACTCTTTCTCCTGGTCATTGATTGGTCGCATTCTTTTGCGCAAACCAATCCATTGTTCAACAACACCAGCGCAAGCAACTGCAAATGCAGCCCACCATAGCACTAGAAGAATTATGTAAAACGAGATGATCATAGGGGTGCCGAAGGACGATCTGCGGACATATGTATGTGCCACAGCGAGGCCTAATAAGAAGAACGGCACCATTGCCACAATCACTAAGTTACGCCCGAGGTAGCTCCAGTCTCCTGGACCAAGTAAGGCGAAAATACCTGCGCTTACTAAAACCCATGAGCACCAATCTGGCAGCGTTATATTCGCATAAGAAATGCGAGGACGCAGGTTGCGGCCAGATTTGACCAACGCGCTTTGTCCGAATGCTGCATTGACGAGATGCATGACAATCCAACTTGCCACGGCCATGCCGGGGAAGAAGGGTGTCAAACCCATGGTCAGCGTATCGCGTGAATCGGCAGGAATTTGAGATCCTGCACGGTCAAGCGCATGGCTGATTAAGCCAGCCACGGTATCTTGTAATGATGCCGATCCTTCATCCATGATCGTCAACATTGCGAAGAACACCAAAGAGAACCCACCGACGACTGTCAGGGTTCCAATAAGATGTCCTGTTGGATACCAAACTGGCTTTCCATCCGTATCCGGTTCAGTACGAAGTGCCATCTGACACATCATAATTGCCGGAACGGCGTAGGCGAAAGCATATGGAAGTGCAGTATAAGCATTGCCAATTAACCCTGCTGTAAACACAGCTGTAAGGCCGGCCAAGATGACGCCTTTACTGCCAATCCCAAGCCCTGCCAGATAAAGCGGCAGAGGCGCGAGATAAAACAGCGGAAACGCCAGCACAGATCCGAACACGATGGAAAAAACTGCCACCGCGCTGCAGATACCAGCGGTAATCGCCATAATGGGGTTTAAGGGCATGACTATACTAACCGAGACGGCACGCAATGCGCGCCGTACCTCACTTCACGACGTACGGAAGCAGCGCAAGGAAGCGAGCGCGTTTGATAGCGCGAGCCAATTCCCGTTGCTTTTTCGCGGACACCGCTGTGATGCGGCTAGGAACAATCTTACCACGTTCGGAAACATACCGACCGAGCAATCTTATATCCTTATGATCGATCTTTGGCGAGTTGGCGCCAGAGAACGGGCACGTTTTACGACGGCGAAAGAAACCACGTTTCATAATTATTCTCCTTCGCTAGCAGGTGCGGGTGCATCAGCAGGTACGGGTGCAGCAGCAGGTGCAGGTGCAGCTGCTTGATCACCGTCACGATCAGGACGGGGACCACGGTCATTGCGATCATTACGATCACTGCGGCGTGGACGGTCATCACGATCTTTGTTCCGTACCATTGCTGACGGACCTTCTTCGAAGGCGTCGAGGCGCAATGTCATGAAACGAAGCACATCTTCATGGATGCGCATCTGGCGCTCCATCTCATGAACAGCTGGCGCAGGCGCTTCGATGTTCATAAGAACGTAGTGACCTTTCCGGTTCTTTTTGATCCGGTAAGTTAGAGTCCGCAAACCCCAGCTCTCGACATTAGCAATCGAGCCGCCGTTTTCAGTAATGGCTTGCGAAAAAGTCTCTGTCAGACCCTCAGTTTGGGCAGCAGAGATGTCTTGGCGTGCTATAAACACGCATTCGTAACAGGGCATATAATGCTCCCTTCGGCTTTTCTCAACCCAGCCTATCGGCCAAGCATAGCCAGGACCATCCCGGCAAGGAGTAACGAGCGGCGCAATATACAGAATTTCCGGTTGGCTGCAAGGGTTTCAACGTGTGTTGTGTATGGTGATTTAAACATTGGGCTACATATAAAAGAAAGCTAAGTACATAGAGATGGAAAACAAACCTGATTTATCCGCATTCGATTTATCTGGACGACATGCCCTGATAACCGGTGGCGTGCGCGGCCTGGGGTACGAGATTGCCCGAGGATTGGCCCAGGCAGGTGCTTCTGTGGTTATTACGGGGCGTGTGTCAGACACAGTTGAAAGCGCAGCAGAAGCGCTCAGGGGTGAAGGTTTTGATGCTGCCGGAGTCGCTGTAGACATGACCGATGATATGGCGACAAACGAATGGTTTGGCGCGTACCCTCGAGATTTTGATATTCTGGTCAATAATGTTGGCATGCGAGATCGGCGCGGCACACCTGAATTGCCGCCGGCTGACTTCGCTCGTCTATTGGATTTTGGCATTACATCAGCGTACCGAATGACTCGCTTGATTTACCCTTCGATGGCAAAAGCTCAAAAGGGTGCCATTATCAATATTACATCCGTCGCAGGCCCGATGGCACGTCCTGGTGATCCTGGGTATACAGCCGCAAAGGCGGGTATTGATGCCTTAACCCGCTCACACGCTATGGAATTTGCGACAATGGGCATTCGTGTCAATGCGATTGCACCTGGGTTTTTTGCCACAGAAGCTAATGAAGAGTGGGTAAATGACGACGTTGTGAATGACTATGTTGACCGCAGAATTCCGATGCAGCGATGGGGGCAGCCCAATGAAGTCGCTGGTGCCGCCGTATTTTTGGCATCTGATGCGTCGAGTTATGTCACGGGTCACACACTCTTCGTGGATGCGGGACTATCTGCGCGAATGTAAGGGATTAATCGTCTACGAAGTTCACGAGATGACGACGGTGAACAACGCCAATAATTTTACCGTGTTCGGAGACCCCAACTCGATCCCAGCCTTCGTTACGCATCATATTTAAGACCACGAAAGGGCTATCTGTAATGCTGCATACAGGTCGATTACGTTGGACGGCCTCAGTGATGGGATAGTCTAGGGCGCGAACGCCGTCACGCTTGATCAATGCCATGGCATCTTCGTCGACAGCAATCCCTAAGAAATTGTCCTCAGCATCGTAAACAGCAATGCTGGCGCTGGCACTTGATGACAGGCAATCAGCGACGTATCCGATGGTCATAGAAGCATCAACGTCCAGAGTTTGTGTGTCGTGAACGCGCATGAAATCTCTAATCATAACCGGAGGCCAGGCGCGCACGCTACTCTCTTGTGTTGAGGCTAAAAAGCCAGAGCCGACAAGATTGACGACATTCTTAGAAATTTGCTCGTCGCTTAGTGTCATAATCATTGCCGCCTCATCATAAAAATTACATTTAAGATGAGTGACGATAAGAAACCCACGTAACCGGGGTATGTCTGGAATGTAATAAATTGTTACGAAGGCTATGCTTGAGATGTGCTCAGAACCTTGACACACAAAAGGCCTACGGCCACTTTGCCTATAGAAAAATTGATGAATATGACGATTACTATTAGGAGATTATCGAATGTCGCGTGCTTTCGTTTTTCCGGGCCAAGGCTCACAAGCCGTTGGTATGGGCAAAGATCTTGCCGATGCATTTCCTGCAGCACGGGAAGTCTTTCAAGAAGTCGATGAAGCATTAAAGCAGAATTTGAAGAAGCTCATGTTTGAAGGGCCTGAAGACGAGCTTACACTTACTGAAAATGCGCAACCAGCACTTATGGCGGTCAGTATGGCTGCGATGGCCGTATTGAGGGTCGAAGGCGGTGTTGATCTCTCGAAAGTAGCGTCATTTGTTGCTGGGCATTCTCTCGGCGAATATTCAGCATTAGCTGCGGCTGGGACATTCTCTCTTAGTGATACCGCAAGGTTGCTAAAGACACGTGGTCAGGCAATGCAGCAGGCTGTACCCGTTGGAGAAGGTGCGATGGCGGCTCTGCTTGGTCTCGATTTGGACGTTGCTAAAGAAGTTGTTGATGAGGCTGCCCAAGGCGATGTGTTGGCGACAGCCAATGATAATGCGCCGGGTCAGGTTGTCGTGAGTGGAAAGCGGGAAGCCGTGGAACGGGCCGTTGACGTAGCTAAGGAGAAGGGTGCGAAGCGAGCCATGCTATTGCAAGTGAGCGCACCATTCCATTGCCTCATGATGGCACCGGCAGCTGATGTCATGGCTGAGGCGCTGGCAGACGTTAAATTGCTGCCACCCGTTGTGCCGTTGATTGCAAATGTTACTGCAGGACCAGTCGAAGACCCGGATGAGATTCGCCGCTTACTCGTTGAGCAGGTGACTGGCATGGTCCGTTGGCGCGAATGTTGTATGACAATGCGTGCAAAAGGGGTCGAAAAACTGATCGAAGTTGGTTCCGGCAAGGTATTGTCTGGATTGGCACGGCGAATCGATAAGGAATTATCAGCGTCAAATGTCAGCACACCTGCTGGCGTCGAAGAATTTCTAGGCACACTTTAAAAAAGATTTCGCAGGGGAAACATGATGTTTGATCTTACAGGAAAACGCGCACTGGTGACCGGTGCGTCTGGTGGTATAGGTGGCGCTATTGCCAAGGCGATGCATGCACAAGGGGCAATCGTTGCCTTGTCTGGGACGCGTGAAGACGCGTTAAAGGCCGTTGCGGCCGAAATGGGGGACCGCACTCATGTGACGCCAGCAAACTTGAGCACTGCCGAGGGCGCCAATCAACTTATCAAGGACGCTGATGAGGCCATGGGCGGTATTGATATTTTGGTTAATAATGCTGGGCTGACACGTGATCAACTTGCAATGCGGATGAAAGACGAAGATTGGCAAACGGTGTTGGATGTCAACCTGACGGCGGCATTCAGGCTTTCACGGGCATGCCTGCGTGGCATGATGAAGGCGCGCGCCGGGCGGATTATTGGTATTACGTCAGTGGTTGGTACGACTGGGAATGCAGGGCAAACGAACTATGCTGCGTCAAAGGCTGGTATGATTGGGATGTCAAAATCTTTGGCCCAAGAGGTTGCATCGCGCGGTATTACGGTTAACTGCGTAGCACCAGGTTTTATTGAAACGGCTATGACGGACGTGTTATCTGATGACATTAAAACTAACTTGTTGAAGGGTATTCCCGCGGGCCGGCTTGGCAATGTTGATGATATCGCCGCAGCATGCGTTTATCTGGCGAGTGACCAAGCTTCATATGTTACGGGGCAGACCTTGCATGTGAACGGTGGGATGGCGATGATATAAAAAGAACGGCGGTGGTTGAATTTTTAGATGCTATCGTTCTGGTAAAGCTCAAAAGAGTATGTTACGAACCCCGACCTTTCGGGGTAAAAGATTTGCGGGAAACCGCTGTTTTATAAACGCCCACGAGGGCAGGGAGCTTAGCTCTCACGTTTAAACCGTAGAGATCGGGGAAATATACAATGAGTGATGTGGCAGATCGCGTTAAAAAGATCGTGATAGAGCATCTCGGGATTGACGAAGACAAAGTCGTTGAAAGCGCAAGCTTTATCGATGATCTGGGTGCTGATAGCCTGGATACAGTTGAATTGGTCATGGCTTTCGAAGAAGAGTTCGGTATTGAGATTCCGGATGACGCTGCTGAGAGCATCTTGACGGTTAAGAACGCTGTAGATTTTATCGAGTCGCAGAAAAATTGATCCGATCTGCGGTCACGCGCCTCATCTAAGGACGTGGCCGCGATCATAGCAATGGCGGGCGTTGAACGATGAGACGTGTGGTCATCACGGGTTTGGGGGCGGTTACGTCGCTGGGTGTGGGTGCTGAGCAAAATTGGCAGGCACTGCTGGCGGCGCGTTCTGGTATTACGGCAATCGAAAAATTCGATGTCTCTGATATTCCTGCGAAAATCGCAGGGATGATTCCTGTTGGTGATGGCAGTAACAATACGTTCAATGCTGACGATTGGGTATCTGCAAAGGATCGTCGTCGCATGGATGATTTTATCATCTATGGACTTTGCGCGGCTGAACAGGCAATTGCTGATTCTGGTTGGGTGCCGAAAACTGACGAAGATACCTGGCGTACAGGTGTCTTAATTGGTTCTGGTATAGGCGGCCTTCCCGAGATTGCTCGTGGCGCAATTAAAGTTGATGCGGAACGTACGCCACGAAAACTCAGCCCATTCTTTATTCCAGCCAGTTTGATCAATCTGGTTTCTGGTCATGTGTCGATCAGACACAATTATAAAGGCCCAAATCACGCTGTTGTAACGGCTTGCTCGACAGGTGCACATGCAATCGGTGATGCCGCTAGAATCATCATGTGGGATGACGCCGATATCATGATTGCTGGTGGTGCTGAAGCTGCGGCATGCCGTGTCGGTATGGCAGGTTTCTGTGCTGCACGGGCACTTTCAACCGGATTTAATGATACGCCTGAAAAAGCCTCGCGCCCTTACGACGTCGATCGTGATGGATTCGTTATGGGTGAGGGTGCTGGTGTCGTTGTTTTAGAAGAATATGAGCACGCGAAAGCCCGCGGTGCCAAAATATACGCAGAAGTCATTGGCTACGGCATGTCTGGTGATGCGCATCATATCACTGCACCTGCAACATCAGGTGACGGAGCTTATCGCTGTATGAAAGCGGCGCTTAAGCGGGCCGGTATGGACCCGAGTGATATTGATTATGTGAACGCGCACGGCACGTCGACACCACTTGGTGACGAAATTGAGCTCCGTGCAGTTGAGCGCGTCTTCGATGGGCATACAGATGACATGTCTATGTCGTCAACGAAGTCCGCAATCGGTCATCTATTGGGTGCAGCGGGCGCTGTCGAAGCGATTTACTCGGTTCTGGCTATTCGTGACAATGTTGCGCCACCAACGTTGAACCTCGACAACCCATCTGTTGAGACATCGATTGATTTGGTGCCACATCAGCCACGCGAACGCCCGATTAAGGCTGCACTTTCGAACTCCTTTGGATTTGGTGGCACGAATGCGTCACTGGTCTTCCGTGAGGTCGAGTAAAGAGCGACCAAGGCTATGCGCCGCGCTTTCTTAATATCCATTGCAATTGGTATGGCCATTAGCTTGTTAGCTATTGGCGGTGGCTATATGTGGCTAAAGAATGCTTATCATTCCACGTCTGGGCCTGATGAAGACGCGATTGTCTTGATTGAAAAAGGCATGGGTGTTGCTGCGATCGCCGCGCACCTCAAACAAGAAGGTATTGTCGAGAGCGCAAATGTGTTTCGGTTTGGGGATCAGCTTTTCGGCGCCAAACAACCACTACGTGCCGGGGAATACAGAATCCCAGCTAATGCAAACCCTGCAAGTGTTGCTGAAATCCTAAAAACGGCAGAACAGGTTGTCTACAAGACAACGATTGCTGAAGGCCTCACAACACTTGAAATCATCGATTTCTTGCGTGATGAGCCGGGGCTACAAGGCAATATTGTGACGATTCCCGCAGAAGGTACACTCCTGCCAGAAACTTATCATTTCCATCGTGGTGAAACGCGCCTTTCAATCATCAAAAGGATGGCTGATGCGATGCAGCGCACCGTCGATGAACTATGGGAAAGCCGTGCGCCGTCGTTACCGCTTGCGACACCATATGAAGCTGTGATCCTTGCATCTATTGTCGAGAAAGAAACAGGCGTTGCAGCTGAGCGTGTGAAAGTTGCAGGTGTCTTTATCAATCGCTTGAACAAGGAAATGCGGCTGCAGTCGGATCCAACCGTCGTCTACGGGATCACGAATGGTGCCGGACCGCTTGGGCGAGCACTGACCCGTAAAGATTTGGATGGCGTAACCGCTTTTAACACCTATGAAATCAATAGATTGCCGCCGACGCCGATTGCGAACCCAGGCCGAAAAGCGATTGAAGCGGTCCTAAATCCGGCACAAACCGATGCAATTTATTTTGTTGCGGATGGCACTGGAGGGCATGCGTTCGCGAAAACATTGAAAGAGCATAACCGTAACGTCCGGGCATGGCGTAAATTCAACAAGAAGAACGAGTAGTCATTTACGCCTTCTTTGGTCCACGGCTTAAAACAGCGTCAAAGATTGGGCCGGGCAGACATGTCAGGAACCGCATAAGCCAGACCATTTGCCAGGGGAAGGCAATCGTACGTTTGCGACGTTGAAGTCCATTCACGATGATCTTTGCCGCTTTTTCTGCTGGCATGATGAATGGCATTGGAAACGTGTTGGCATCTGTAATGCGGCTTTCGACAAAACCTGGAATGATGATCGTCATGCCAACACCGTCTATGGCCAATTGAGGCCTTATTGCTTCGCCCCACGCTTTTACGGCGACTTTGCTTGCTGAATAAGCTGGTGCTGTAGGTAACCCTCTGAGACCTGCAATAGAACTTACAATCGCGATGTGACCGGCACCGCGAGCGCGCATTAAGGCGGCTGTTGGGAGAACTGTATTAAGTACACCCGCCAGATTGACGGCAAAGATATCACGTATCAGTTCTTCGGCAGGAGTGTCGTCATTGGAGCTGCTGGCAATACCTGCATTCGCAATCACTAGATCAAACGGATTGTTTGCCTCGGCATCACGGGCCATTGCGGTCATGGCTGCGCGGTCGATCACATCTAAAATAAGTGCGGTTACATTTGCGCCTTTAGCTATAAGAAGTGCTTCAAGCGCATGAAGACGATCAGCATTGCGCCCCGTAATTGTCAAATGCACACCTGGTTTAGCGAATTCCAGGGCAACGGCGTGGCCAATGCCACTGCTGGCACCTGTGATAAGGATAGACTTGAATGAATGCTCGGTCATGACAGTGTTATAGCGCAAACGTAAGGGTTCATACACTTTACATTAGATTTGGTGGTCTGCGATTCTGTGTCGACTAAGCAGGCAATAATTACCTGTTTAATTAAATGGATACTTAGCAATGACAAAGAGGCGCAGAAGCTAGCGTGTTGCCGCCATCAAGGTGCTTCCCCCAATCATTATTCCACCGCCAACATATCCAATTTTTTTCCGAACCGACTGACTTTTCAGTCGTGTCCGTGCATGCGCCGCGATAAGGGCATAACCAGCTAACAGAATGGCGACAATGGTTATAGACGTGATCGTTAGGATGCCCATCTGCAAGACAAAGCTGCTTTCAGGATCAATGAACTGAGCCAAAAAGGCCATGTAGAAAATAACCGCTTTTGGGTTCAGAATAGCTGTGATCGACCCAGCCCAAAAGCTTTGCCATGGGGATGAAATATGTTGTTCGTCATCGGCAATATCAGGCAGATTTCTAGCATCTAAAATTTGGCATAAACCCAAATAAGCTAGATACAAAACCCCGGCCCATTTCACCAGCTGAAACAGGGTCGCTGATGCAGCCAACAACGCACCAACACCCAAAAGCGACAGGACAATCAATACAACGGTGCCAACCATATCGCCAACAATACACATCATCGCCGCTTTCCTGCCTTTGGCGATGGCCAAGCTGATCACCAGAAGAACGCTTGGTCCCGGAATTAGAGTGAGGACGATACTTGCGAGAGTGAATGCAAGCCAGCTGTCAAATGTCATAGGGTATGCCTTACGATTTGAAATTGGCTCAAAATATGAGCTTGCTCGAGAAAGATAAAACCAACGATCTTTTATCGTATAGAGGGGGGTATCTCACCGCAATACTCCTGCCCCTCCAGTATGAGCTTCATAGTGTCCACGTAAATATATTGATTTATAGTATCGCCCACTCGCTAGGTACCAGATTTGATGTAAGGTGCAGACCGGCGTGCGGGTAGGTTATAACTGAGGCGCGCACCGAATAGATGCTATGTATGGGCGTTTCTCTTGTCGCTCAACATAGGGGCGGGTAAAGTCTTGAAATTCATTTAGGAGGGATCCGTTGACACTTAATTCAATGACCGGCTTTGCA
>WASW01103442.1_pt1 | contig 18288 bp, 18 predicted proteins | sample 5698521 | NCBI WGS metagenome assembly WASW01 (sample SAMN11175560, study PRJNA528189) | sponge metagenome | isolation source: marine sponge | host: Leucetta | place: Antarctica: Western Antarctic Peninsula, King George Island | collected 2013-01
GACATGGCAATGCCCGGTTCAAGACGTCTACCAATCAGGCGCCGCGGCGGACTGATCCCGGGTACCCAGGGGAAGAACGCTGGTTATGGCTGCGCCTCAAACTGATCGCTGATGTTGGCCTTGTTGGTTTGCCAAATGCCGGAAAGTCAACATTTCTGACGATCGTCAGCAAAGCCCATCCAAAAATTGGCGCCTATCCATTTACGACACTTTACCCTAACTTGGGTGTCGTAAATGTTGGGCACGACGAATTTATCGTTGCAGATATTCCGGGCCTGATTGAAGGGGCGAGTGATGGTGCAGGGCTGGGAACGCGTTTCCTTGGTCATGTAGAACGTTGTCAGGTATTGCTGCACTTGGTTGATGCAATGGATGATGACGTCGTCGCAGCTTACCAAACGGTTCGCCACGAACTTGAGGTTTACGGAGCTAATCTTTCCGATAAAGCGGGATTTGTTGCACTTAATAAGTGCGATTCGGTCAGCGCGGAAGACATTCTTGAAAAACGGGACGCTTTAGCCAAGGCGTGTGGCCAGGATGTGCTGATTATATCCGGCGTTGTCGGTACCGGTGTTGATAAGATGGTTGAAGGTATCTATCAGGCAATCGTTGATATTCGTCAGGCGCGAGAAGATGCCAAGGATCAGGACCGGACCTACCAGCCATGATCACGGAGAACAGGATTGGCACGGCTGAACGCATTGTCATCAAGATTGGCTCGGCGTTACTGGTTGATCATGAGCGCGGAATCATACGTCGTGGTTGGCTGGAATCGTTAGCAACAGATATTTTTGATCTACGCGAGCGCGGCAAGCAAGTCATCATTGTATCGTCTGGTGCGATTGCCGTCGGGCGCCGGTATCTCGGTCTTCCAGAAGGTCGATTGCGCCTGCATGAGCAGCAGGCCTCTGCGGCCACAGGTATGGTTCGTTTGGCGCATGCCTATCAGGAAGTCCTGGGCCATCATGATTTGACGCTGGCACAAGTATTAATGACACTTGATGATAGCGAAAACCGTCGCCGGTATATCAACGCCCGCAATACGCTTGATACACTGCTGAGATTGGGCGCGGTACCGTTGATAAATGAGAACGATACAGTTGCGACAGATGAAATTCGATTTGGTGATAATGACCGACTAGCTGCCCGCGTAGCAGCCATGATTAGCGCCGATGTGCTGGTCGTACTCTCGCACATGGATGGCCTTTACGAGCAGGACCCGCATCAGTTTCCGGATGCCAAACATGTTCCCGAGATCGCCGGTGAGATCACGCCGGATATCGAGATCATGGCTGGAACGGAGATGAGCACGGACGGGACTGGCGGTATGGTTACCAAACTTGCGGCCGGGCGAATTGCTATGGGCGCGGGCACTACCATGGTGATTGCCGACGGAACGGCGGAAAATCCCTTGTCGAGGATTGAGCAGGGTGCACGGTGTACCTGGTTTACGCCCGCCGCTACGCCTAAATCTGCGCGAAAAAAGTGGATCGCTGGATCGCTTAAACCGGCCGGCACGTTAATTCTGGATGCTGGAGCCCTTACGGCCTTGGAGGCGGGGAAAAGTTTGCTGCCCGCCGGCGTTACGGAAATTACCGGAAAATTTCAGCGCGGCGATGCCGTCTGCGTCATGACCGTAGAAAACCGTGAGGTCGCTCGCGGTCTCGTTGCGTACTCTTCAGGCGACGCACAGCAGATTATTGGTCATAAAACGAGTGAAATAGAAACTATCCTCGGGTACCGTGGACGTGATGAGATCATCCATCGTGATGATCTTGTTGTGAATTAAGGTCGAGCCTATGACAGAGCAAACGCAGGATATCGCCACAGTAATGCGGGAAATCGGTGATAACGCCAAGGCGGCTCTTCGGGTGCTCGCGATCAGTTCGAGCGCGGCCAAAAACAAAACACTGACGGTCGCAGCCACCTGTCTTCGGCGCCGGCACGTGGAAATTTTGGCCGAAAACGCCAAGGATATGGCAGTCGGACAAACCAAGGGGCTTACGCCAGCTTTGCTCGATCGTCTAGCGCTGAACAAAGACCGAATTGAGAGTATGGCAGCAGGGCTTGAGGACGTTGCTGAACTACCTGACCCTGTCGGCGTTATAACGGATGAATGGGATCGCCCGAACGGCCTGAAAATCCAGCGCAAGCGAGGCCCCCTTGGCGTTATCGGCGTGATTTATGAATCGCGCCCTAACGTCACTGCGGATGCAGCTGCACTGTGTTTGAAAGCCGGAAATGCGGCGATCCTGCGCGGTGGATCTGAAAGTTTTTATTCATCTCGAGCGATTATGGAGTGCCTGACAGAAGGCTTGCGTGCTGCCGGGTTGCCCGAACATTCGGTGCAACTCGTTCCGACAACGGACCGGGCCGCCGTTGGTGAAATGCTGACGATGGCAGATACCATTGACGTCATTGTACCGCGCGGCGGAAAGTCGCTTATCGAACGGGTAACGGCCGACAGTAAAGTGCCTCTGTTCAAACACCTGGAAGGCATTTGTCACTGTTATATTAATCATCATGCCGATGCTGAGATGGCGAAAAACATCGTGATCAATGCTAAAATGCGGCGCACCGCCATTTGCGGATCGGCGGAAACCGTTCTGGTTGACCGCAGCGTGGTCGGCAGCGTTATGCCCTCTATACTTGAGGGGTTATTTGAGGCCGGATGCGAAGTGCGCGGTGATGAGCGAATTCAAGCCCTGGATGACCGCGTAATCGCGGCTACTGAGGATGATTGGGTGACCGAATACCTCGATTCGATTATTTCTATCAAGACAGTTGATGATGTTAACGATGCGATTGATCATATTGAACGTTATGGATCCAGTCATACGGAAGCGATCATCACCGATGATAACGATGCCGCTGAAGCATTTTTAAACGGCGTAGATTCGGCCATTGTCATGCATAACGCCTCGACCCAATACGCTGATGGTGCGGAATTTGGTATGGGCGCCGAGATTGGTATATCAACCGGTAAGCTGCATGCGCGCGGTCCAGTCGGCGTTGAACAATTGACGTCCAGTAAGTATGTCGTGCGCGGGACCGGCCAATGTCGCCCCTGACCTCTGAGCCCGTTTTGGAGGCGGATAACGGAAAGCGCATTGGCTTGCTTGGAGGATCGTTTAATCCGGCCCATGAAGGCCACCTTCACATCAGTACATATGCCCTGGAGTTATTGGCTCTGGATGAAATCTGGTGGCTGGTATCGCCGCAAAACCCGCTAAAATCTGCAGATGGTATGGCAACCCTCGATGAACGGGTGTCGGATGCCATTGAGCTTGCAGAAGGGCGCGTTATTACGGTTACTGATATTGAAGAAGACCTTGGTACGCGATTTACCGCTGATACCTTGAGCGCGCTGAACGTGCGCTTCCCCGAAGCCCGCTTTGTATGGTTGATGGGGGCAGATAATTTACTTCAAATTGACCAATGGAAACGTTGGGAGTCGATATTCGAGAGTGTTCCAATTGCTGTCTTTGCGCGGCCCCCCTATTCGGAAAATGTAGAAAATGCGAAAGCCTCTCGGTATTTTGATGAATTTCGGTTAGACTCAACTCAGGCTCAAAATTTAGCGGAACAGAGCCCTCCGGCGTGGGTCTATTTAAGGACACCGGAAAACCCGGTTTCCGCTACTAAAATCCGCACCGCGGCAACAGGCCCGGTGTGATGATAAATTTAAATCACGAAAGGAGTTTAACCATAGCTCAAGCGAAACAGACGGCACCAGTGGGCGCAGGCGTGCTCGACCTGGTGAACAAGTCTCTTGATGACGATAAGGCGGATGATGCCGTGGTCATTGATCTTAAAGGTAAATCAGCAATTGTCGATTATCTGGTAATTGCTTCTGGTACATCCCAGCGCCACGTTAGCGCGATGGCTGAACACCTTCAGCGAATGCTCAAAAAAGCAGGTTTGAAACGTGTCTCTGTTGAAGGCGGCACTCAATGTGATTGGGTGTTGATTGATGCTGGGGATGTTATCGTACACCTGTTCCGTCCTGAAGTGCGGGAGTTTTACGCGCTGGAAAAAATCTGGGTGACACCAACGGACGTCGGCGAGAATGTCAGTGGGGTCAACGCTTAAACAAATAAGTGCTTAACTAGGTTCGGCGATGATCGACACGCAAGGGAACTAATTGATGCGCATGACGCTGTGCGCTGTGGGCCGCGCTAAGGCAGGGCCTGAGCGTACTCTATTTGATCATTACAAAAGCCGCATGACATCCCCCTTCGATCTTTGCGAAGTGGAAGACCGTAAACGTTTGAGCGGCGCGGAACTCAAACAGCGTGAAGCTGAACTGTTGTTTGCTCAGGTTCCGGATGGTGCCGTTATTGTTGCTTTGGATGAACGCGGAAAAAATTTGACCAGTCCGGAGCTGGCAGCCCGTTTGGGAAACTGGCGCGATGATGGTCGGCGCGATATCGCGTTTATTATTGGCGGTGCCGACGGTCTTGATGAAAACGTCCGCAACCGGGCTGATCTCCTGATTTCATTTGGTAAACTCACGTGGCCTCATATGCTGGTCCGAGCGCTTTTAGCCGAACAACTCTACCGCGCGCAATGTATCTTGTCAGGTCATCCGTATCACCGGGTGTGACAGGGCACATATCCGTACTGGATATTTCTCACTCTGATAAATGACGATAGGCGACTTGCTGCCGTGATGGTCGCTGTTTGAACAATATGTATGATTTGCCGTCCACGTTTGCGGTGAGCGCATATGCACCATCAGGCTGCGGGCCTGACTGCCGCGCAGTGTAACCGACGTATTCCCAATTTGTGGTGCTCGCCTTCTCCAGAAACGCATGATTGTCGGCACTCCAGAGAGATGTCAGGGATATTAGTATCAGTTCAATCATTTTAAGTCCTCCTGTGTTCGATGGTACGTTCCATGCCGGCGTTTTATGCTGATGTTCCAAGTTTGGGCATGACCAATTTGAGCACTCTAATAAAAGGATGCGGCGAAATTCAGGATCGAATGGGGCAGGAATAAGGTATTTTGGTTTTGGCACGGCAATTGCTGTCTTTTAAGAAAAGGGAGCATTTAAAGTGTTTGTTAATGATTTCGTGAATCAAGGTCACCAAGCTTTATCGGGCGCTGCGTCCGTATCCAACACTGCGGCAAAAAATGCCGAAGAGCAGGAAGACCCTAGTCAAGTTGTGCCGCGGGAACACGCTCTGGAAATGGGGGGTAAAAATTCAGAACACCTAACGGAACCGCGTTCGCCCGCGTGGTACCAAAGCGCGCCGCACGATGGTCCAACCCTGGCTGAGTTGATCGCCTTGCAGAACGCCAGCGGAGAGGGGCATGCGAAATCTGAAAATTCCCTAAATTTGTCGGCGTTGAAGCTGGACAGGTTATCGCCGCATGAAATTAAGCGTATGCACGAGGGACTGGCGTCAATATACCGAAAACCAAACGTGCCGGTGGACACGCCTTATGCGGAGGTTCGGATAAAAGGTGCAACGATTGCAATAATATCAAATAGTGGCGGCGTCAAATCACCGGATGCGATGAGTGGACGGGTGCTGGCACTGGTTAAAGGCGACATAGGGCAGGGCCCACAACTGGGGGAACAGCGCGCTGAAAAAATTGCCGAAGCATTCGGCGGTAAGGTCGTGAAATCTTCAACCGCACTCAGTCAGCAGGAATGGAACGTTCGTCCTTCGGTGACCTGGACGATCGATACGGACGCAATGAGCGCGCACGGTTTTGATGTTCCAGAAGGTATTCAGAACAAACAATTCTTATCTTCCTCACATGCGACCGAAGTGATTGTTTCACTGCTTGAACGTAAACAGGCCTAGTTAAATCTAAACCTTGATGTCTGAGCGATTTATCGCCGGTCAGACATCAAGGTATTAGTGAGTATAATTCACCCGGTTAGAGTCAGTTTGGTTGTTTTACAACCCGCAAATAGGGTTTCAGTGTTTTCCAGCCATCGGGATATTTTTCTTTTGCCATTTCGTCGGTGACCGCAGGGACGATGATAACATCGTCGCCATCTTTCCAGTTCACCGGCGTTGCGACTTTATGTTTGGCAGTCAGTTGCATGGAGTCCAGGACCCGCATAATTTCATCAAAATTACGCCCTGTGGTCATCGGGTAGCTCATCATCAATTTGATGTTCTTATCTGGACCAACAATAAACACTGTTCGCACGGTTGCGTTGGTCATCGCCGTTCTGTTTTCCAAGTTCACGTCTTCGCTTGATGGGAACATGTTGTAGAGCAAGGCAACTTTCAAATCGGTATCGGCGATCATTGGGAAATTGACTTTGGTGCCCTGTGTTTCTTCAATATCTTTTGCCCAACCCGCGTGATTGTCGACCGGATCGATACTAAGGCCTATGACCTTGCAGTTGCGTTTTTCGAATTCAGGTTTCAGTTTGGCGACGTAGCCCAGTTCGGTTGTGCAGACAGGGGTGTAGTCTTTCGGGTGGGAGAATAAAATTCCCCATCCGTCGCCTAACCACTCATGGAAATCAATTGTGCCGTCAGTGGTCTCCGCGGTGAAATTCGGCGCTTGGTCGTTGATTCTAAGTGACATTTTGTTTCTCCCTATAGGTGTAAACGATGCGTTATTTGTGTCTCAAATTATTCTTCTATATGTGATATAGCGAAGCGGCGCCAAATTGCCAGACGCTATCGCTCCGGAGCAGGTAGATAATCCCGCCGCTAGTCCGGCGCCATACACACACCGGTTCCGCCGAGGCCGCAATATCCGCCAGGGTTTTTGGCGAGGTATTGCTGGTGATATTCTTCTGCAAAATAGAATGTTTCAGCGATTAGAACTTCTGTTGTGATCTGATCACGTCCGGCGGCACTAAGTGCTGTTTGATACCCTTTGCTCGACGCCTTGGTGATGTTCAATTGTTCATCGGTTGTACAGTAAACGCCGGACCTGTATTGGGTGCCGCGGTCGTTCCCCTGCCGCATACCCTGGGTTGGATCATGGCCTTCCCAGAATGTGCGTAATAAAATTTCAAGAGACAGAACGTGGGTATCATAAACCACGCGAACCGCTTCATTGTGTCCGGTTTTCCCGCTGCTAACTTCATCGTATGTCGCGTTCGGCGTGGATCCGCCGATATAACCGACAGCGGTTACGTAAACGCCTGGTAATTGCCAGAAACAACGCTCCGCGCCCCAGAAACACCCCATGCCTACAAAGATCTCTTCATGATGATCGGGCAGGGCGCCTGTCATCGGATTTTTGTTCACATAATGTAAAGCTGGAACGGGCAATGGCGATGACCGGCCAGGCAGGGCATTGGCGGGATTGGTTAATTCCGATTTAGTGCTTAAGAAAGAAAACATGGTTTTGTCCCTATGAGTGGCGACAGCAAGTCATTATATGTGCGCGTTTGGGGGAATTCCAAGGGTTCGCCTAATTCTTGCGGAAATTGGCGAACATAGGGTGCAGTAACCTTAAGTTAAATAGGGTTTCTTATGTCTCCAAATCAGCACGGTCAACAGCCGCACCAAGGCTCAACGCCGGTTCGGAAAACCACCGGGGTGTTTCCGTTTGAAGACCGCGTCAATATCGTCTCTTCTACCGACCCTTGGTTGTGGCTTGCAGCGGGGTGGCGGGATCTCGCCGCGGCACCCGTTTACAGTCTGTCAATTGGCGCCTTGTTCGCCGGATTGGGATTAATCGTCACGGCCGGATTATACTATCTTGGTATGCCTTATCTGATCTGGCCTATGACAGCCGGGTTTATCTTGATCGCACCGATATTTTGCACCGCCTTTTACGCCATCAGCCGTGCCCTGGAGCAGGGACAAAAGTCGGGTTTTGATAATACGATGATGGTCTGGGCCGGGATTATTGTTGTGTTTACCATAGCCGGTTTTGCATTTGCGTATGTCGGCCTAATCGTCACCCTGCCGCTGATCGGTCATGCCAGTTGGCATGCCTACCGGGCACTTGTCCGTTCACCAGTTGATGGTGAGTAAATTTTCTTATTGATCTGCGGCGATGAGATCATCTCGATAGAGTTTGTAACGGTCCTGATAACTTTTTGCAGCACCGCCGATCATAGCCAAATCCCGCTCCGTGGCGCTGCGTATAATTTTCCCCGGTGAGCCCATGACAACCGAACCATCAGGGATTTCCTTACCTTCAGTGATCAGCGTATTCGCACCGATCAGGCAATTTTTGCCAATTTTTGCGCCATTCAATATTATCGATCCAATGCCGACAAGCGTATCATCCCCAATAAAACAACCATGCAGCATAACCATGTGACCAATACTGACATTTTCCCCGAGCGTGATCGGGAATCCAGGGTCGGTATGCAACACGGATCCATCCTGAACGTTTGACCCTTCCCCAATAATAATCGGCTCGTTATCCCCGCGCAATGTTGCGTTAAACCAAACACTGGCATTGCGCTTTAGTATAACGTAACCGATTACGGCGGCATTCGGAGCTATAAAATAGTGTTCGCCGTCGGTGGTAACGCGGGCCGAGCCAAGGTTATATTTCATGACGTTAAACTCCGGATTGATATTGATAAATTATTCAGAAATTCTATGTAGTATGGCAGAAGTAAATGCAACGAAGAACCGTATGGTAATCGTACGCCGGATGGCTGTGCAAAACGAGTGTTGGTAATAAATTGAGGGCAATGAAGATATTCACGTTAAGCCTTTGGCGTCTTTTGATTGGTCTCATAGTATTTGTGCCGGCCGCTGCTTGGTCGGCTGATGGGGACGATGATGCAAAAAAGAATGTTGGCACGTTTGAACTCAAATTCGAAAACGACCTGTTTTCGGGCCAGGATCAGAACTACACTAATGGTATACGGTTATCTTATCTGTCACCCCAAGGTAATACGTTCGAGCCGCTTGAAGATGCACTTGGTTTTCTGAACAAAAAGCTCAACCCCGTTTCAAACTCTAAAGACAACGACAGCAAAGTAAGAACTACCCGTCTTGGTCTTGCCCTTGGGCATGAAATCTATACACCAGAAGATCGGTATAGAACCGACCTGATTGTGGATGATCGCCCCTACTCTGCCTGGCTCTATGGCGGGATGTCGGTACATGTCGTGACTGACTTTAAAGACGAGAGGGGCAACAGCAAACGCAAGAATCTGGAATCAATTGAACTTGATATTGGGGTCGTTGGCCCGTCAGCGGCAGGCGAAGAATTACAAAACTTTGTTCATGAAGTACGGCTGATCGATACCTTTGATGGTTGGGATAATCAACTCAATGATGAGATAGGCGTTGCATTGCATTATGAACGGAAATGGAGACTGTTTAATCCCATTGCGTTCGGGGCAATGGAATTTGACGCCATACCAAACGCCGGCGCCAGTCTCGGCAATGTTTTAACGCAGGCCCATATTGGCGGGGCTATTCGCCTTGGTAAAAACCTGCCTGATGATTTTGGTCCGCCAAGCTTAATTCAGGGCGGAACGACATTTGATCGCAAACCGGATGAGCCCTATAGCGCTTATTTGTTCGCCGCGACACAAGGGCGGGCCGTTGCTCACAATATCTTCCTTGACGGTAATACGTTCGACGACAGCCACAGTGTCGAGAAAGAAACGTTTGTCGGTGATCTCAGTCTTGGGGTGGCGTTTCTTTATGGGCGGTTTAAGATATCGTATGCCAACGCCTTTCGAACTAAGGAATTTGAGGGCCAACAAAGAATCAGCCGTTTCGGCTCACTTACAGCATCAATGCAGTTTTAACAGCCTTTCCTCATTATGGCCTTTGGAGACTTTCCATGACAACGACGCCGCTCACACTTGATGAAATTCACGAATTGGCGATGACCTGCCTTGTTAGCAACGGCGCGGATGAATTGAACGCTGGAGCAATTGCCGACAATATGACTGGTGCTGAACGAGACGGCTCGCACTCGCACGGTTTGTTCAGGCTACCGGCTCATATAACCGGTCTGCGATCAGGTAAGGTCAATGGTACGGCGCGGCCGACAGTTAAAGCGCTCACGCCTGCAGCACTGAAACTGGAAGGCGATAACTGTTATGCGCCGCTCGCCCATAAAATCGGCATTCCCGAACTTGCTTCTGCTGCAAAAACATCGGGTATTGGTGTTCTGGCCATGACGGGTGTGCATCATATGGCCGCTTTGTGGCCGGAGGTGGAAGCGTTGGCAGAACAAAACCTCGCCGCTATAGCCTGCACAACCTATATGCCTGCTGTGGCGCCAACGGGGGCGACGAAAGCGCTGTTTGGCACCAACCCCCTGGCCTTTGCCTGGCCGCGCCCGGGGACGGCGCCTGTGGTGTTTGATATGGCAACTGCCTCTATGGCCATGGGCGAAGTACAAATTGCCGCCAGAGACGGCCATGATGTGCCGCCGGGAACGGGTCTTGATGAGACCGGTGCACCGACAACTGATCCGGGGAAAATCGCGAACGGCGGCGTTCTGTTGCCATTTGGCGGGCACAAAGGTTCAGCGATTTCAATGATGGTCGAACTCTTGACCGCAGGTTTGACCAACGAAAGTTTCTCATTTGAGGCCAAAGATCATGACAATGGGGATGGCAGTCCGCCGCAAGGGGGTGAGTTTATTCTTGCAATGTCTCCCGCCTTGCTTGCAGGGGAGGAGTGGGCGGATCATTCCGGCAGTTTTCTTGATCGCATGAGCGCCATGGACGGGGTCAGAATGCCCGGCCAGCGCCGCCACGAAAACCGGCTATCAACAGCGCCGCGGCAGATTAATACAGAGCTGATTGAGAAAATTCGAAGTCTGGCAACCGGCGAGTAGGCAACCTCAGGCATGAGCATTTCACAGCGCGATTTGCAGGATGCGGCAATAATGAATAATGCGCTGTGGTGTGATGCAGTGTGCCGAAGCCATGGCCTGCCAACCCTAATGACCGATCACGCCTAGCGTTGTGATGCATCTGCCCCACCGCTCTACCCACGGCTCATTACGCTGAATAAAGTTGACAGTGTTTCGAGTGGCGCATTTGAAAGTCAGATTACCTGTATGACCTGGTTGCCCAAGCGTTTTACGAATAGCGTATTGGTTGGGTACGGGTCAGAGAACGAGGCAGAATGTCTCTCGGTTTATGGTTTTAGATTGCTCGGCCCCTTAACGATTTGGGTCGGTCCCAATTAAAGCCATTAAAGGGGTTGCAGATATAATCTACTCGTCATCCGATTGGGGCCGGATCGGTATGCTCCTTATATTGATTGAAGCTCAGCACGTCTAAATCTCGAAAATTCACATAAACCTTTGTCCTATATCGACCGTTTTGGCATTAGGGTTGATTGTTCACGGTGTTCTGTTCGCGCAGTTTGGGGCCGACGATAACTCAAACTGACGGATGACGATATGTACAACCTAATACAAAACCCCCGACGAATTTTGACCAGCGGCCGATCGAAAATTGCACCCCAAGCGCCAGGTGGAGTTTCCAACCGTGGAACCTCTATAGGTCGCCCCGGTTTTCTCATACTTCATGGCATCTTTACGCTTTTTGTTGTTGCCGGAATGATAGTTTTCATGGACGTAAAGCCAAGCGCATACCCCACAGAACGTCATCATAGTATTGAAATCTCATCTATCCGCACCGCCGTACAGTGAAGGTAATTTATTATGTCTGACTTAAATACCGATTTTCTCCCATCTGCGCGCGATCAGCGCGATCACCGCTCCGAAACGGCCTCCCGGTCAATGAGACGAGAGAAAACCCCGAGTGCCGGTCTTCAAAATCATGCAGACAATTGCGGGCCGAAATATTGTTTTGTTTGTAGAGATACATTCTCAAACACGAACCAACATGATCACGTTTGTCAGTCCTGCAAAATATCTGCGTTGAGAATGAAAAGTCCATCGAGGGCCTATTTTTAGATTGCCAACGCGCTCTGTATTATACCGTATTTTATATTTGATGCTCCGCTCAAAGTGGCTAACAAAATGGGTGCTAGCTGGAACCGGTTGTTACGGTTTTGGTCAATTGTGACTGTGATTTTTGCATTAGCTTTGTGGGCAGTTCAACTAATGGTTTGGGTAAACTCTGAAATGGTAGTGACTGATCGCGCGGCGCGTAATAGGATGAATTTTCAGTAAAGCCGGGGGGCAGAACAGATCCATGTCATCGAGAAACGAAAAAAAGTTTGAGATCCAGTCTCTGATTCTATCTTTTATCGCCATTGCGATCTGCGAAGCTGTGTTCCTGCTTGACGTTGCCGCAGACAAATTTGATCTGGATATCGACGTCGAATGGCTTGAACACGGTTGGGGCGAGGCAATCTCGGCTATTACTCTTGCGATTGCACTTGTCATTATTGGCCTGCAAATTAGTCGATTGCTTCGCGAACATCGCGAGTCGCAGGATTTTGTTAAAGTTGCATCGGGTGAATTTCTGACCGTCATTTATCGCCGGTTTGACGAGTGGCAATTGACCTCATCGGAGGCAGAAATTGCTCTCTTTTTGATTAAGGGCCTGTCTGCTCAGGAGATTGCAGATTTGCGCGAAACACGTATCGGAACCGTGAAGAGCCAAAGTAGCATGATCTACCAAAAATCGGGGGTCAGAGGCAGGCATGAATTGGTAGCATATTTCGTGGAAGACCTACTTGCAGGTGAACGTATTAATTCAGCAGTAATATAACCAGTGCCAGACGCCGGATCAGCGTTTTCTCATAAATAGAAAACCACCACCATCAAGAACGGCCCTGGTTTCATAGTCACCCGGAATAAAATTGTCAGTTGCAGTTAGCGTTTGCTGGTCATAATTACGTGGCAATTGTTAACCCGGTAATTGTGCAAGTATAACGTACGGCGACGGCCACTATGACACGCTGCTAATGACGCAGTGGTCATTGATGAGTACCGGAAATATCGTATAAACTTCAGCGGGAGTCTTCGAGGATGACAATTTTCAATGGCGATATGAGGCTAGCCTCTCCCCGTTCTTACCGCTAAACCAATATCAATAATGTATTTCTGATTAACCGTTCCGAAACGCGTCCCGGACTATGATTCCATCCAAACTATCGTTTTTGCTTAAATTCTTTATACTTGAGAGACCATGCCAAATCCCAATTCCAAACCTTCCAAATCACTGCGCCCCGTCATCCTTTGTATTCTCGATGGCTGGGGCGAGCGGGACGAGACGGAAAATAATGCAATCGCTCAGGGCGATACGCCAAATTGGGACCGTTTTGTACAAACCCTGCCGAAGGCGACTTTAAACACGTCGGCAGAAGATGTGGGATTGCCGGCCGGACAAATGGGTAATTCAGAAGTCGGACATATGAATATAGGCGCTGGCCGTGTTGTGATGCAGGATTTGCCTAAAATCGATGCGGCGGTTGCGAATGAAACTCTTGGGGAAAACGCTGAGCTGGTGTCGTTTGTTGAGACCTTAAAATCAGCAGGCGGCACCTGCCACCTGCTTGGTTTGATGTCGCCGGGCGGCGTTCATGCCCATCACTACCACATAGCGGCATTGGCCGGATACGTCTCTCGTGCCGGTGTGCCCGTTCGGGTGCATGCGTTTATGGATGGTCGCGATACACCGCCGAAAGCTGGTAAAGGATACCTTGTTGATTTTATGACTCGCATCAATGGGTTTAGTGATTGCTGCGTAGCGACAGTTGCCGGGCGGTATTGGGCAATGGACCGGGATCAACGCTGGGAACGGGTGAGCCGCGGTTATGGCGCTATGGTTGATGGCAATCTTGGCAACAGTGCCTGCGTCTCTGATCCGCTGGCGGCACTGGACAAGTCATATTCTGATGATGTTGGTGATGAGTTTTTTGAACCGACGGTGATTGGTGATTATGCGGGCATGAGTGACGGTGATGGTTTGCTGATGGGAAATTTCAGGGCCGACCGGGCACGGGAAATTCTTGCGGCACTTGTTGACCCTGCGTTTGATGGGTTTGAACGAACTAAGTCCGTGTCCTTCTCGGCGCGCCTTGGCATGGTCGAGTACTCCGCTGACCTAAACCGCTTTTTCCCGGCGATGTTCCCATCAACAACATTATCCGGAATCTTGGGGCAGGTTGTTGCCGACAACGGCCTTAAACAGCTTCGTATTGCCGAGACCGAGAAATATGCGCATGTGACATTTTTTCTGAACGGTGGACGGGAAGCGGAATTTGCCGGGGAGGAGCGGATACTGGTGCCATCGCCAAAGGTCGCGACCTATGACCTGCAGCCGGAAATGTCAGCTCGGGGCGTCACAGACAAACTGATTGAGGCGATCAACGCCGGTACGTTTGATTTGATTATTGTTAATTATGCCAACGGGGACATGGTTGGCCATACCGGGATGCTGGATGCAGCGATCAAGGCGACGGGCGTGCTTGATGAGTGCCTCGGGAGGCTGGAGACAGCGGTGACGGATGCCGGCGGCGTGATGTTTGTGACGGCAGATCACGGCAATTGCGAAAGTATGTATGACAAGGTGGCGAATGAGCCGCACACCCAGCATACCCTGAACGTTGTGCCGTCTGTTCTCGTCAATGCACCGGATTGGGTGAACGGACTTAAACCGGGTAGTTTGTGCGACGTGGCACCGACCTTACTGCGCCTGATGGGGCTGGACCAACCGGCTGAGATGACCGGTAAATCGTTACTTGGTGAAGGCGGGCTTAAATCCGCCGCTGCGGAGTAAAATGAGGCGATTTCCCCCCAAGGCGTGTCTGGTTGTACTGTCGGTTGCCGTTCTGGTTTTTTCAGGAACGGTGTCGGTGGCAGGGACACCTCAAAAACTAAGCCCGCGGGGCGCGGTTCAGCCAGCGCCCCTGATCCCGGAACCTGGCGGTATACAGGATGAAAATGGTCAAGTAGAAGCGTCTCCGAGCGCCGCTCAACAGTCCAAACAGCGCCTTAAAGATATCGATCAGGCACTTGACGCGGCGCGGTCTCAAAGCAAGAAGTTGACGAATAAAGCCAAGTCACTCGACAGTAATATTTTGACCCTGCGTCAGGGTATGGTTAGTGCAGCGAGACTGATTCAGTATCATGAGCAAAGAGTAACGGAGCTGGCTCTGCAACTGAAAGAGCTTAACCAGATTGTCACGGAAAAGGAAAATAGCCTCAGCCAGCGGCGCGGTCAAATGGGCCGAATATTATTAGCCTTGCATAGAGTTTCGAAATATCCACCGGAGGCATTGATCGTCAGCCCGATTGAACCGGGGGACGCGGTACGCAGCGCCGTGGTATTACGTAGCACCGTTCCGGAACTGGAAAGGCGGGCGCTAATTCTGCGCGGGGATATTGAAACGCTTAACCGAACCCGTAATCAGGCGAAAATTCAAAAGATTGAGTTGTCGGCGGCATCGACAGAACTCGAAAAACAGCGCAAACTGCTACGGACCCTAATCGGCCGGAAATCTCGTCTGCGCCGCCGGACATTGGCAAAAAATGACGTTGCCAGCAAGAAGGTACGTACGCTCGCCAGAAAGGCACGGTCGATTCGCGATTTGATGGCCCGCCTTGAGATGTTGCGAATTAAACGCGAACGACAAGCGATTGAACAAGCGAAAGTCATCGCCAGCAACAAGGCTAATAAAAAGGTTAATCCATCCGCTATACAGAAACCTGAAAAAGGGATACCAAATCTTCAGCGTCCATCAGAGTTTACCGGCAAGGCGCTGACCAAAGCGCGCGGAAAATTACCATTTCCTGCAATCGGACCGGTGGTCGCCGAGTTTGGCGAGAAGGCAAATAGTGGCCTACATCACAAAGGTTTGACCATAGAAACCTCTGGCGGTGCGCAGGTCATCAGCCCATATGAAGGCCGCGTGGCGTTTTCAGGTCCATTTCGAGGATACGGGGAACTCTTGATCATCGAACACCAGGGGGGATATCATACCCTGCTTGCGGGGATGTCCCGAATTGACGGTGTTGTCGGTCAATGGTTGTTGGCGGGTGAGCCAGTTGGCGTTATGGGCCCGGCCCAATCGCCACAAAAGAAAGATAAACCAACGCTGTACTTGGAAATGCGTCATAAAGGTCAGCCTATCAATCCACTGCCGTGGCTGGCGAGCCGAAAAGGTTAAGGCGGGAAATATTATTGTTTTAAGGTATTAAGGTATTCGGATGAAAACTCGACACACATTAGCGGCGATTGCCGTTGCTCTTCTGCTTTCAACATTTGTAGGCACAGGGACGGTCCTCGCGCAAGATAGCGAGACTAAAAATAGTGCCGAAACCTATCGGTTACTTAATTTGTTTGGCGATGTGTTCGAACGGGTACGTGCCGAATATGTCGAAACGCCGACCGATGAAGAACTGATCGAGGCGGCGATCGGGGGTATGCTGCAATCACTGGACCCTCATTCCAGTTATATGAATAACAAACGTTTCAAAGACATGCAGGTGGATACCCGGGGTGAATTTGGTGGCCTTGGCATTCAGGTGACCATGGAGGCAGGGTTCGTAAAAGTCATCTCCCCGATTGATGATACGCCGGCCTTTCGCGCCGGTATTGAAGCTGGCGATTTTGTCACCCACTTGGACGGTGAGGCCGTTCAGGGGCTAACCCTACAGGAAGCGGTTGATAAAATGCGCGGCAAAGTCGGGGCCGATATCAAATTGACGGTCTTGCGTAAAGGCGTCGACAAACCATTTGATGTCACGATTACGCGCGCGGTTATTCAGGTTACGTCCGTCCGCTCACGCCTGGAAGGCAAAATCGGCTATGTCAGGATCACCTCATTTAATGAGCAGTCCGATAAAGGGTTAAAAAAGGCAATTGAAAAATTCGACAAGGAATTAGGGGATGATTTGCAGGGGATCGTGCTCGATCTTCGTAATAATCCAGGCGGTCTTCTTGATCAATCCGTCGCCATTTCAGACGCCTTCCTCGAGAAAGGAGAAATTGTATCGACGCGCTCACGTGATCTGGAAGATACCAATCGATATAACGCGCGCGCAGGTGATTTGGTGAACGGAAAACCCATTGTCGTTCTGATTAACGGCGGTTCAGCGTCAGCTTCTGAAATCGTCGCGGGTGCTTTGCAAGATCACCACCGGGCGATCATTCTTGGCACTCAGTCGTTCGGCAAGGGATCCGTGCAGACAATTATGCCCCTCCCCGGACACGGAGCTATGCGGTTGACCACGGCGCGATATTACACACCGTCCGGGCGGTCTATCCAAGGAAAGGGAATTGCGCCGGATATTCTTGTCGAGCAGGCGCGTATCGAAACCATTAAGGCGGCAAATCAACGTACAGAAGCTGATTTGCGGGGATCGTTGAAAAATACAGATGCAAAAGACCCCGAAGAAGAAACAGAAACAGAAACAAAAACCGGAAAATCGGATGATGATAAAAAGAAGGACGACAAACCTGATGATTATCAGCTTCTGCGCGCGCTGGACATATTGAGAGGCATTGCGCTCTATTCAAGCAATACTGCCTCGCCCAGTAAGTGATATCATGGTTTTGATTTTCCAAAAGGTTTGGGCCAGGACGATCGGGGTGGTGCCGTGAAACTACCAGGTTTTTTAACGCGCAAAAAAGATAGTGATGACGATGAGGACGAAGACTTCGATGGTTTAGATGACCTTGATGACGAACCGAAAACCAAGGTCATCGAAGAAGACGATGACCTGGAATATTCACCATCAGCCGACACTCACAATGACGACGACATCAACGACCCTGGTATCGACAGTATCGATGATATCAAATTCGATGATGAAAGTTCTGATGGCGAAAATGAAGCCGTCTCTGAAGATGATGGCGATCCTTTTGACGATGACGATGACGATGATGATGACGACGATGACGATGATGATGATGATGATGATGATGATGATGATGATGATGATGATGATGATGATGAAGACGATGTTGGAGACGATGATGGAGAAACGTCGGGGCCGCCAATTCTGTTTATGGCGCTCGGTGCCGTTGTTCTTCTTGGCGGAATCATCGGTGGGGCGACGTTTTGGTACTTTTCAGGTGATGATGGTGCGCCCCCCTCTGTAGTAGAATTAAATTCTACTGATAAATCAGTTGGTATGTTGATGCCGCCAAAAAAACAGAGTGGTTTGGTGGATAAAGGAGCTGATAAAATATCTGCTTCGGATAATAATGTTGAGCCGCCCGCAAAAACCACAACCATTAAATCCGCCCCGGTATCCGCGATGGCAGCGCTTGGGGCTGGGGGACTAAATGCAAGAGCGGGTGCGGCGGCGGGCCCACGGCAAGGGTTGATTATTCCTTCTGTCACGGCGGTTTCATTTCAGTCGATCCCCGATCAATCAAAGGTCATACCGCTAGCTTCCGCGCCCGGCAAAGCACTGATCGAAGAAATTGAAGG
>WASW01036388.1_pt1 | contig 18237 bp, 17 predicted proteins | sample 5698521 | NCBI WGS metagenome assembly WASW01 (sample SAMN11175560, study PRJNA528189) | sponge metagenome | isolation source: marine sponge | host: Leucetta | place: Antarctica: Western Antarctic Peninsula, King George Island | collected 2013-01
GGTTGCGCGCTGTCACCGGTCGCACGGCAAACAAACAGAAACAATCCGCATTATTGGCCGTCGCTTTTTGAGGAAGCTCTAAGTAACTGCGCTTTATCGTCCGCGAGCGCCTTGTGCAATTCTCATTAGGGCTCTATTGCACAATACTTCTGCTGGCATGCCCGTCGTTTTACAGTGCTCTTCGCATTCCGTCGCCAGATCAAGCGCTCGATTAATATAATCAAGTGACCAACTGCGAGCTTGTCGGTTAAACGTGTCTTTCCATTTATAAAAAACGGGGGGCCGTAAGCCGGAAACCGCCGCGTCAATTGCGGTGCCTTGCTCCACAAGCCCTTTAACAAGATGAAGGCTATGAAAGTGCCGCTGAACGGCTCGGACGATAACGACTGGATTTAAGCCTTCTGAAAATGCTTTGACAAGCGCTGCATCAATTGCCGATTGATTGCCGCTACCGACAGCGTAGACCAAATTGTCGAGTGGCGCTTCAGCCGAATCCCCTATCGCGGCGAGGACATCTTCTGCCGTTGCGACAGATGAGCTGATGTCTTTCCCTTTGATATAAAGCGCAAGTTTTTCAAGTTCCATCCGGATGATCATTCGATCTCCGCCAAGGACTGTGCTCAGTACCGCAAGTGCTTCGGCGTCCGCGCGAACGCCCTCGTTTGACAGGGTTTCTGCAATTACCCGCTCGAGGCCGCGTCCTTCGTCGGCGTAACAAGCAATCGCTGCGGCGGATTTTGAGGTTTCAAAAAATTTTCGCAGACTAGAGCGCGGCGATAACTCCCCGGCTTCAATAACGACCGGCCATGATTTGCTGCTATTTGCTTCGATGGCTTTTACGGCCTCCGTCAAAGCGTCGGATGCATCACGAACCCGAAGAACGCGGTCATCTCCGGTCAGCGACAGCGCCGTTGCCGCATCCGACAAACAAGCTGGGTCGGATTTGACCTGAGCACTGGAAAATTCGCAAACAGAAAATGGGTCTTTAATATCCTTCACCCATTTTTGAGCAAGTACTTTCGCGCGCTCACGTACAAGCCCCTGATCAGGGCCGTAAAGTAATATAAATTGTTTCGCAGGTTTTGATGCGCTCATAAACTCATCAAGTTGGCGGCCATTGATTTTCAATTGGATCTCTTTGGACTATTTCCGGGAGAACGTAGATAGACCCCTAGCCGAATACGAATTTCTTGAGCCAATTCTTGAACGGCCCGTTTTCGAGCATTTTTCTCCGCCATCAATGTTTCAAATTCTGCGCTGAAAATATTATAGCTGACTGTTATTGTATTAGATTCGCTAATTAACACGGTTCCACCATTTAACGGAACGAGTGAGTATGAAGCAGTAACAGTTAAATTTGCCCGCGTTGCAAAGGCACTCTTTTTAACCGCTAATGAGCTGGTTGATTTAGTTAGCGTTGCTTTGAGCCGATAAGAATATTTACGGGCGGGCCCTTTCGGGTGTAATAACCGACCAAGCTCATTGTGAAGTTGTTGCCCAATTCGGTCCGCTATAGGTGCAATCTGGACTCGAGAAAAGTTATCAATCACTTGCCCTGCAGATTTTGTCCCATACAGAGGCTGGAATCCACACCCTCCCAATATCAGGCAAAAAACTGTGACTATAAGGCGGTTAAACAACAACATTTACAATCCGGTTTGGAATAACAATCACCTTTTTTGCTGTTTTGCCACCCATCGCGGCGACCACGCTCTCTAGTAAAAGGGCCTGATTTTGAGCATCCTTATTATTACAATCTTTGGTGACCATTAGTGTTCCCCGCAATTTCCCGTTTACCTGAACGGCGAGCGTGACCCGATCGTCTTCAAGTAACCGCTCATCAGTGACTGGCCACGAAGTTTCAGCAAGAATAATATCGTGCCCAAGGGCCTGCCATAATTCTTCGCCAATATGAGGCATCATTGGCCCAACCAGTCGAACAATTGTCTCAAGGCCTTCTCGAAGCACCCAATCTGCACCGGCTTCACCGGCATCCAATTTACCAATGTCATTTGTTAACTCGCGAATACGCGCAACAGCCTTGTTGAAATGGAACTTATCCAGATCACTGGATACACCATCAATGACTTTGTGTATGTGTTTGCGGCATTCAGACGCCTTTTTACCAAAATTCTGCGGCTGATGTGATCCAACCGCACATAATTCGAACTCGGGACTAACAACCATACGCCATAACCGATTGACGTAACGCATCGCCCCTTCTATTCCTGAATCGCTCCAGTCGAGATCACGATCAGGCGGGCTATCGGACAACATGAATAATCTTGCCGTGTCAGCGCCATAGCTACCGATAATAATTTCAGGATCGACCACATTCTTTTTCGATTTACTCATTTTTTCAGAACGGCCCATGGTCACGGGCGCGCCTGTGTCTTTATGTATAAACGCCCGGTCGCCCTTTTCCTCGATATCAACCGGAAGAACCCAGGCACCGGATTCATCGCGGAAGGTCGCATGGCAGACCATTCCCTGCGTCATTAGACCGGCGAAAGGCTCTTTATCACTGAGATATCCGCATTGACGCAGGGCGCGGGTAAAGAAACGAGAGTATAAAAGATGTAAAACAGCGTGTTCAATGCCGCCGATATATTGGTCTACAGGGAGCCAGTAATCTGCCGCTTTTTTGGAAAACCCAATTTCTTCGTTTTTGGGATCTGCGAACCGGGCAAAATACCACGACGATTCAAAGAAAGTATCAAAAGTGTCCGTTTCGCGAACGGCCTTCTTTCCGCAGTTTGGACAATCGACATGCTTCCATGTCGGGTGGTGATCAAGCGGATTTCCCGGCACAGTTAAATCGACGTCTTCAGGCAACTCGACGGGCAATTGATCATCTGGAACAGCTTGTTCACCACAATCACCGCAATGAATTACAGGAATTGGGCAGCCCCAATAACGTTGACGGGATACGCCCCAGTCTCTCAGTCTGTAATTGATGGCTCTTTTGCCTGCTCCAATTTTTTCGAACCGGTCAATAATAAGTGCTTTGGCGCTGGGCACGTCCAATCCATTTAAGAAATCTGAATTGACCAGTAACCCATCCTCGACAAAAGCATTATCGCCGACAGTGAAGCCAGCCGGATCGGCGCCCTCAGGTGCAACAACAGGGATGACTTCAAGGCCATATTTACGTGCAAAGTCCAGATCACGCTGATCATGGGCGGGACATCCAAAAACCGCCCCTGACCCATAATCCATTAGGACAAAGTTTGCGACATAAAGCGGGATGGATTTGCCGTCAACGAAGGGGTGGGCGCAAGATAAACCAGTATCAAATCCAAGCTTTTCAGCTTTTTCGATCGCCGCCTCACTGGTTCCCATGCGGTTGCATTCTGCGATAAACGCTTGAAGGTCAGGATTATTTTCCGCGAGTTTGAGTGTCAGGGGGTGGTTGGCGGAAAGTGCACAGAAAGAGGCCCCAAAAATTGTATCTGGCCGGGTTGTGTAGACTTCCAGTTTTTCTTCTTCGCCGGACACGTCAAAATACAACTGTGCCCCTTCAGAACGCCCTATCCAGTTTTCCTGCATCAGCCGAACGCGGTCTGGCCAGCGCTCAAGGTTGGCAATTTCTTCAAGCAGGTCTTGTGCAAATTCAGTGATTTTCAGGAACCATTGGGACAGTTGGCGTTTTTCAACCTCAACCCCGGAACGCCACCCTTTACCGTCAATCACCTGTTCGTTTGCAAGGACGGTATTTTCTACGGGATCCCAATTAACCCATGACTTCTTTTTGTAAACCAATCCTTCTTTGAGAAAATCGAGAAACATTTTCTGTTCATGGCGATAATAGCTGGGCTCGCAGGTCGCAAATTCGCGTGTCCAGTCATATGACAATCCCATGGACTTTAGTTGCTCGCGCATTGTGGCGATGTTTTCGCGTGTCCATTTGGCGGGATGTACGTTGTTTTCAATCGCAGCATTTTCCGCCGGCAAACCAAAAGCATCCCAACCCATTGGATGAAGTACATTAAAACCGCGTGCTTTTTTATAACGTGCGACAAGATCGCCGAGGGCGTAGTTCCGCACATGACCCATATGAATACGACCAGACGGATAGGGGAACATCTCCAAAACGTAGTATTTGGGTTTTAATGATTCTTCGTCAACAACAAAACACTGGCGGTCTTCCCACGTTTTCTGCCAACGGGCTTCGGTTTCCTTAAAATTATAACGTGATATATCCGTCGACATTTGTGCTGCGCTCTCGAAGTTAAATTTGCGTTGAAATACCCATTAACAAAGGGTTATGCAAGCCAGCGACTGATTAACGCTAACATGAATTGTTATGCCGATGTTTACCCTTTTTGCTGGACGATTGTTGTATTTCGAATTTGCCGTGCTCTGGTCAGAATTGCATCTTCGATCTTGGTTTTGGTTTCTTCTGGAACAGCTGCGTCTAACCATGTGTTTCCTTGTCCCCGGACCTGCCGAAAAACAGCGACCCGAATACCATCGGCGCGAAGTGTGCGGCCTAGGATATAAACATTGAGCTTGAACCGTTCGTTTGGAGACGCCGCCGGCGTATGCCAGTCGGTAATAATAACCCCGCCAAAAGGGTCAGCAGAATTAACCGGCATAAAGGAGATGGTATCAAGCGAGGCACGCCAGAGAAAACTATTAACGCCCAATGCACCGCCATCTTGTTGTTGCTGGCCATCTCCAAAGGTGCTCGCCCCGCCTTCGCCGAAGATTGTGTTGCGTTTGGAATGATCAGCCAAAGGGTCGGAATCAATATCTTCCTGCTTTCGTGCATCGAAGGGTTCCCACTCAGCGCATGCGCTGAGGGAAAGTGCAGCAAGCACCACAAAGATAGTAATAAACCGAATATTCTTCATCAAACCTATTCCCAGACCCGTGAAAGTACGCACCGATATGCGAGACTTTTCATAACAAAAACCCTAATGGATCTTACTTATAGCAAAGCGCAGGCAGTTTCTAGAGTCTGCGTTAGTTTTATTTACCAGAAAACAAGCTAACTCCAGCAATACCTATAGCCCCAGCCCTTCGAACCCGATTTATTCTAGACGACGTGATGCCCCCAAGAGCAATTATGGGAACCGGCGCCTGGCGGCAAATGGTCGCAAATTTGAATATACCTAAAGGTTTTGCCCCCATGTGGCTGTTGGTGGCAAAAACGGGAGAGACCAAAATGGCATCAAGGCCAAAATTTTTGGCTTTGTGTAGAGCTTTTAAATTATGCGCTGACGCTGTAGTAATCCAACGCTTCGGCCGTTGGTGCTGATGGCACATTTTTGTCAGTTGGTGTTCTGGAAAATGTACGCCGTCGGCCTTACTGTTTTTAGCCAATTGAATATCGCCAGCAATCAAGCAGCGAATTGATTTTCTGTGGCAGCGCAGGACGGTCTTTGCGGCAAGTTGGGTACGATAAGGGTGTGAATAATGACGAAAGATGAGAATGCCGCCACGCGGAAGGTTTTTGATTAAGGTGTCAGGGTCGCCACAACTTCTGAATTCATCCGTCATTGCGACAAAAACCATCTTGCTGCCGGCAATTGCCAAATTGAGCCTGGTTCGGGCTTTTGATAGTATTGGTGGACCGCTCATAAATTTCTCGATTAACATCTATATAAATGGAACCTATAATGACCACTGAAACCGACGTTGCCCAGAACCTAAAAACCACCGAGACGCAAATTGCGGATGCGGCGGCGTTGGCGAATAGGTCGGCAACTGATGTTACGCTTGTTGCGGTGAGCAAAGTGCATCCTGCGTCCCAAATTCGGCTAGCCTTGGATGCTGGGCATAAAACATATGGCGAAAACCGGATTCAGGAGGCAGAAGATAAATGGCCGGCGCTGAAGTCAGACTTCCCGGACACCAAACTTCATCTAATTGGGCCTCTGCAACGCAATAAAGTTAAGCGCGCTGTACAGTTATTTGATGTAATTGAAACGATTGATCGCTTAAAATTAGCACGCGCCATTTCACAAGAGATGGACGACCAAGGTAAGCAGCTCGAATGTTATATACAAATTAATACAGGTGAAGAGCCACAAAAAGCGGGTGTATTGCCGGTTGAAGCCGATGAGTTTATCAGCCAATGCAAAGAAGAGTTCGATTTACCCATTGCCGGTTTGATGTGTATTCCGCCTGCTGAAGAAGAACCTTCACTGCATTTTGCTTTATTATCGAAAATAGCGCGGCGAAACGGGCTCTTCAAATTGAGTATGGGTATGAGTGGTGATTTCGAAACAGCAGTACGGTTTGGCGCAACAAATGTACGGGTTGGCACGGCAATCTTTGGTTCTAGGCCTGTGCACAATTAGGGCTGAACGATTTCAACCTCGGAGTTCGTATTACACTTCCTCAATAAATCAAGCAAATCGTAAGCTTGTAGGGCAACACACCCCTCTGTCGCTTTAAAATCAGGCCGGGCGATATGAATGAAAATTGCACTGCCCTTACCCACGACCACTGGATCATCATTAAATCCGAGAGGGATAACCAGATTATATAAATCGTCTTCTCGCCACATTTTTTCATGGCTTCCTTTAAAAGGCGTCTTGATTAAACAATTGTAATTTGGATGATCGGCATCATCACACCAGCCATCGGTTGACGTAAGGGGTATTACTGGAAGTTCCGTTTTTGGTGCGGGCATTCGATCAGGGCGAAAATATATGGCTCTTAGTGCAAAAATGCCGGTCGGCGTGATGCCGTCCCCTTCTTTCGTTTTCCCCCCAATACCGCCCCGTCCGAGCGCACATTGGAAAACCGTGTCACCACACGTAACGCGACCAGGATGGCAAACTGAAATTCTCATTGATACGATAACCCTGAAACCAGTTAGTTGACGTTGGGCGCATTTTCTGGTGTGCCTGAGTGCAGTCCTGTTCCGCTGATTGTGGGGGGTGATTTGGCCAGAGCGTCGAGCATCGCGGCCGAAAACCATCCGCCTTTATCCGAGATTGTGCCTGTATCCGAGATTGCGCCTGTATCCGGGTTGTCCTGCTTTACCTCGCTCGCCAGGGTTTCTTTAACTCTTAAATCCGCGGCGCGATAGGCGACGTGTGCACGATTGATTTCGGCGGGCCGAGCTGCGAACAAATGGGCGTATTCATTAGGCGGGATGCTTTGCGCGCGGGAATTGGGTGGGTTGGTATTCTGCGCTAAGGTATTTTGTTTGGGCGTGTCGGCCAGAAGGTGCGTGTAGGACTGTCGGGGAACGCCTAATCCCATTTTTTCAGCTTCAATGTTCCGGTGGTTAAGTTCAGACATTGCCCAAGAGGTTACAAGGTCGGCTGAATTAGTACCCGCCGTTATTAAATTGCTGGCTTGAACGGAAATCGTTTCGGACGAATTTTCAATGATTTTTGCATTGGACTGTGCGCTACCGCCAGATGAGGTTTCTTCACTATCGTTAAATGCCGACATGATATTTCCGCCAAGATCATTGCCCGTCAGTTCTTCCAACACAACATCGATGGCGGAGCCAACAAGCCCAATTGGACCAAAAAATAACGCTCCCCCCATCATTCGTGGTCCAGCGGCTAGATCGTCACCAGTTAATTCACGGTACATTGGGCCTATAAAAGGCAGGTGATGTAGGGGGTTAATGATGTCGAGGAAATCGAAGAACCCGAGGCCGTCATCACCAAAAGGTTCGAACTCCTGAACCTCCTTCGAGGAGTCGGTATTTGGCGGCGTTAAGGCCAATTGTTGTGTAGAGCCCCAAATCGGCTCCGAGGTAGAGTTTACCAGCATCAAATCTATTCCCGTTTATATTCTGCCATATAATACGCAAACCTTGTGCCAACAGTTAATCGATACATATCAACACCTTACGGTGCTGTAGCATGGGAAAAGTTACATCCGGGGAAAGATCTGCCGGGCCAATTAATAACAATAACACTCGAATTCTAGAGTAGATGCCCGCTCTTTAATTTTTTGGTGTTCAGATAAAACTTGTTGTGTTCATTTTCAGGAAAGCTGTGCTGAACCCGCTCAACAACGTCCACGCCACACGCTTGAAGGGCGCTCACTTTAAGGGGGTTATTTGTCATCAGTCGAACTTTATTAAATCCCAGGTGAGTGAGCATATGTGCCGCGGGCAGATAAACCCGCTCATCCGCATCGAACCCCAACTGCTCATTGGCATCAAGCGTATTAAACCCGCGGTCCTGAAGGGTATAGGCGCGTAATTTATTGACGAGGCCGATGCCGCGCCCTTCCTGAGCAAGATAGAGCAATAACCCGGCCCCCTTGGCGGAAATTTCTGAAATCGCCCCCCTCAACTGATCGCCGCAATCACATCTCAAACTGGCTAGTAAATCGCCAGTAAAACACTCCGAATGTAGCCGCGCTAAGACCGGTTTATCCTGATCAGGTTCGCCGATGACGATGGCCAGGTGTTCAAGCCCACCATCCGATGGCCGAAACGCAATAACCCGGCAGTTTTCAGCATTTTCCAATGGCACTCGAGATTCGCTGACGGGAAGAAGGGAACGTGCAGAGATGTTTTCGTATTGAAAAACATCACCGGCATCAACTGCCATCATGTCCCTGCGGGCGCACCAAGCAGGCAAGTCAACCGCACTATCAGAAGAGAACCCGGCGTAGGCAACTGCGGGCAGGAGCCGTGCGATTTTGGTCAGCAGGACGGCGGCGCGAGCACCGTCGTAAGCAGCTGTTTCCTCGGTTTTGATTTCAAGCCTGGAGACGTCACAGTCTGCCAGCGGATCACACAATTCGTGAATAATCTGAGCATTAATGTGCTCGCCAGTGTCTACGGTGACAATTTTCCCCTTGGGATGGGCAAACCCAAGCACGGTTGCGCGCCGAGATGTGAGCGCCAACACCGGGACGTTTCCTGTAAAGTCAGTCAGCTCTTGAAGTTTGAAATCCGTAATACCCTCAGCGGCAATCGCCAGTAAGGGGTGTCCGTTCCCCCCTTGAATAGCAATGACCCGGCCCCGCCGCAGTTCAGATACAGCACGGTCAACACTTAACAGCGATGCGGGCTCACGGGTGGCCGGCATCGGAAATTTATCTGTATTTGGCTCTCGGTCTGCCATCACGTTACCTTGTTTACCGCTTGCGAAAACGAACATATTACATAATGTACGGGTTAGCTCTACATTCTAGCGGAAAACATCTATATATTTATTTTGGATGTTACCAGATGCATCGCGCAAATAATTTCCTTGGCATAACCCAACCGGGGTGAACTAAGTGGATAAATTGGGGGAAATATGAATATGACTTCGGGAAGACGGATCCTCGTTGTTGATGACGACGATACATTGCGCGAAATGCTGAGTGAACAGTTGCAGCTTCATGAAGAGTTTACGCCGACAGAAGCGGCGACGGGCGCCCAGTCCCTAGAATTGGCGAAAACCGATTATTTCGATGTGATAATATTGGATGTCGGCTTGCCTGATATGGATGGCCGGGATGTTTGTCGGTTAATGCGGCGAAATGGGGTAACATCGCCGATTATTATGCTTACGGGCGCCGATACGGACGCCGATACTATTTTAGGACTGGATGCCGGGGCCAATGATTATATCACCAAACCCTTCCGCATTGGTGTTTTGTTAGCCCGCTTGCGGGCACATATACGTCAACACGAACGTTCGGATGATGCTGTTTTTACCATTGGGCCCTATACCTTTCAGCCTGCAAACAAACTCTTGCTTCGGGAGGAAGATGGTCGAAAGGTTCGGCTGACCGATAAGGAAACCGCCATTTTGAAATTTCTTTATCGTACCGGAGATAAAGTTGTCAGCCGTGATGTATTATTGGATGAGGTTTGGGGTTATAACGCAAGCGTAACAACGCATACACTGGAAACCCACGTGTATCGGTTACGTCAGAAGATTGAACCTGACCCGTCAAACGCCGCAATTCTAATTACCGAACCAGGTGGATATCGATTGGTTCCATAAATATGAGATTTGTTTATATGTTTAGGCGTAACGTCACTGGCACATGATCTGATGGCGGCTGCCAGTCTCGCGCGTCCCGCAGGATCGAAATGTCTTCTAACCTTTCTGTCAGGCACTCAGAAACCCAAATATGATCCAGTCTTCGTCCCTTGTTAACGGATTCCCAATCGGCTGCCCGGTAACTCCACCACGTGAATGCTGGTGTGTCCTCAGGGATCATTTTCCGCACAGCATCCACCCATCGTCCTGATTTTCGAAGGGTTTCAAGGGCGTAAATTTCAATTTCAGTGTGGGTAATTACATTTTTTAGGCGCTGGTGTGACCACACATCAGTTGTTAATGGGGCGACATTAAAATCACCGACCAGTATACGTGGTCGCCCGCTGCTTCCGCGTGCAGCCCACCAATGGGTCTGGGCGTCCAGAAAATCCAGTTTGTACGCAAATTTTGAGTTTTTCAAAGGATCAGGAACGTCTCCTCCAGCGGGTACATAGAGGCAATGAATTTCAATCTCTTGGGCGTCAGCGCCTGAATTAATGCGGGCTGTTATGTGTCGGCAATCTTCTTTTTCACACCAACTTAAGGGTTCCGGATCAATCAGTTTAAATTTTGATAATATCGCAACCCCGTTATACCCTTTCATGCCGGATATGGCTTGGTGAGGATAGCCCATATCGGCGATGTCGCGCGCCGGGAACAAATGATCCTGAACCTTGGTTTCCTGAAGGCAGATAACGTCTGGCGCCTCTTCCTCTATCAGAGCGTTGAGGCCATCCAGCCGCTTGCGGATAGAATTTACATTCCATGTTGTGATTGAAAACGTCATTCTTTCTCACTATCATCCTTGGCCATAAATACAATGCTCCCGGTGACCACTGGGCGCACTTTGCTTATATAATGCTGGAGGAAGGAGCGGATGCCGCCGTTCAATTATTGTGAGCGAACCCTTGAGTGCAGTTTAATTGCTGTCGATCTCGTTTGAAGGAGGATTATAAACAAACAATTTCTTGTCCAAGGTCACATTGAACGACGGCCCCAGTAAAGATACGGTCGTTGTTATTCCCTGGTCATCTGTGACCACCCACTTTCGAATTTCAAGTGGCCGGTCGCTGAAAATTAGGGTGATGTTCCCTTCAAGTGGCTCGTCCGCCTTGACCAAACTAACACGAAAGACCCCTGGTGAGCGCTCGAACCCCGTTACCAACAGATCATCACCAAAAAATGAAAATGACCCACGTAACAGTAACTCCGCCCGGGTCCAGCCAATTGGAAGTGTTGTCGCCTGTTCCAGTTCGCGATCGATGTAAGAGATATAAGTGCCGTCCGCGATAACTTTGAGAGGGTTTGGCGCATCGTATGTCAGGTTCAGTTTGCCCGGACGCTCCAGCGCGATGCTGCCCTCGGCATAATCCCCATTGGAAGAAACCTGCAGGAACCGCGCTTGAATTGTTTTGGCGGCATTCAGGTGCTGCTGCATGCGCATAAGGTCAGCGGTGTCTTGTTTGTCGAGCGTCAGTGATTTTGAGATAATTGCATTTGCGGGCGCAGCAGCGCCTAAGAGCACTGCAATAACGGCGCAAATGGCGAACCATGAAGGGGGAATATTAATACGCATAATGCGCTCCTTCTATACAAGGCAAACGGTATCGTAAAGCATAGCCGAAATCATGGCAGAATTAAGGGCACTTGGAGATTAATGATTATCGATGAGAACTTCCCGGCGGCCGACTCTGTTGGCAGGGCTGACAACCTGTTCTTTTTCCATGGTCTCTATGATGCGTGCCGCCCGGTTATAGCCGATTTGCAGATGACGCTGAATGAAGCTGGTTGATGCCTTGCCCTCCCGTGCAACCAACGCAACGGCCTCATCGTAGAGAGCGTCATTGGGCTTTCCGCCGCCGCCAGGGGCTTCGCTTTCACTATCATCATCAGTGGTAATATCTTCGATATAGGTCGGCATTCCTTGTGCCTTGAGATGGTTGACGATCTCTTCCACCTCTTCGTCGGAGACAAAGGGTCCGTGGACCCGCGAAATTCTGCCGCCTCCCGCCATATGAAGCATGTCACCCTGACCAAGCAGTTGTTCAGCCCCCTGCTGCCCCAAAATGGTCCGGCTATCAATTTTTGACGTAACTTGAAAACTGATCCGCGTCGGAAAGTTGGCCTTTACCGTTCCTGTAATCACATCAACGGATGGGCGCTGGGTTGCCATTATCAGGTGAATTCCTGCTGCGCGCGCCATTTGTGCCAAACGCTGGATCGCAGTCTCAACATCTTTTCCCGCGACCAGCATAAGGTCAGCCATTTCATCAACAACGACGACAATAAATGGTAATGGATCCATGGGCAGAGGCTGTTCTTCATAGATGGGTTTGCCATCCTCATCAAACCCTGTCTGGACCCGCCGGGTCAGTTCTTCGCCGTTTTTCTTGGCTTCTTTTATGCGTGTGTTGTAACCGGCGATGTTTCTGACGCCGAGTTGGGACATATTTTTATAACGATCTTCCATCTCCCGGACAGTCCACTTTAGCGCCACTACTGCCTTGTTAGGATCGGTGACAACCGAGGTGAGTAGATGCGGGATACCTTCATAAACTGAAAGCTCCAGCATTTTGGGATCAATCATGATGAATTTACATTGATCGGGTGAACAATGATAAAGCAACGATAGAATCATTGTATTCATCGCCACAGATTTACCGGAGCCGGTTGTGCCCGCGATCAGTAGATGTGGCATACGGGCAAGGTCAGCGGTCACGGGTGATCCGCCGATATCTTTACCCAGGGCCAGTGGTAAATCAGCACCGGAATTTTCAAAATCTTTCGACGCCACCAACTCACGCAAATAAACCATTTCCCGTGATACATTTGGCAATTCGATACCAATGACGTTTTGTCCCGTAACGACTGCAATACGAACAGAAACAGCGCTCATTGAGCGGGCGATGTCGTCTGACAGACCAATTACGCGGGATGTTTTTGTGCCTGGTGCGGGCTCCAGTTCATAAAGTGTTACGACCGGGCCAGGGCGAACTTTAACAATTTCGCCCTTTACGCCAAAATCATCCAGAACACTTGCCAAAAATTTTGCGTTTTGCTGAAGTGCTTCTTTGTTAAGGTTTTCCGTCACCAGATTGGAAACGGGTGCTGTCAACAACTCAACGGGCGGGGGGCAATATACGCCGTCACCCAAATTTAGCCTGCCCTGACTTTTAGCTTTCGATTTTTTGCCAGCTTTTGGTTTAGCGACGGGCGAGTCAACCAGGCCGGATCGTTCCTGAGACTCTGGTGAAGATGAGCTCGGTTCCACATCATCGAGACCAACTGAAATGCGAACGGCAACGCCAGGGTCATTGGAATCATCGGGATCGATTGATCTACATTCAACGGAGTCAGATGGATCGGAGCGAAGCGTGCGACCCCAAGCAACGGCTACGCCAATAGCATTTCTGCCGCTATTGGCACCGCTTCTAACCGCTCTGACAGCATCACCGATATTATCGGCAACACTGCGCCATTCCGCAAGAGATAAACCTAAAGCCATTACCCATAACAATATACCCAATATCCCCGACAGCAGCCCTATGAGCGAAGAGGTCAAATGTGGACTGAGTAGTGCCGCTGAGCTGGACAAAAAACCGAGAATAAGCGTTCCCGTGAATCCACCCATCCGCGTCATTAAGGGCCAGTTATCGGTAACGGGCATGGCACTGAGGCCAACGGAATATAACGTGGCGGCGCCAATCAGTGCGAGCAGTTTAAGTACCCAATGATTTAGGGCGATCTTGCCCGCCAATCGCACGCCCCAAATGAGCATGGTCAGCAACGGAACAAAGCTGGCGAACCCCAAGGACTGAAGCCACAAATCGGCAACCACCGCGCCAGGGGACCCAATTACATTGTGTATTGTCGTCGTGCCAGCGCTATTCAATGATGGATCTGAAGGCGAATAGCTGAAGACTGCAGCCATCATCCCGACAGAGATAACGACCATGATCGTACCGCCAAATTCAAGCGCGCGACTATTTAAAAATTTCCGCGCGCCTGCGGGCAATAAAGCGCCCGGAGCTTCCAAGGCGGCGCGGGACGTTCCCGAAGACCGGCCAAAAAATCGTAATACCTGTGCCATGGTATAAAACTAGGGCAGGAAGGTTGATAAGTGTTTAACGTTGATGGGGTGAGGGCGTAAATATCGAATATAATAATGTTTAGCCCTCACGGGCAGAGAGCAGGCGATGTACGCGCGATAAATTGTTCGAGATGATATCGACTTTGCGGGTTTGACCAGCCTCCTGATAAATTTCTACCGCCCCATCAAAACAGCTCAGGGCCTCTCGCAGGAGGGCGACCTCTGAATTACGTTTTGCTAACGAAAAACACGCCGCGCCCAAATTGTTTGCTGTTTGTGCCCATAACAAAGGCACGCGATCCCGCTTTCGAACACCAATCGCCAATCTGAATTGTTTAACGGCCATCTCAAGTGCCACATTTCCGGTTACCAGTTCACCAAGTGCCATCAAGACAACCCCGTACTGATTGGTAACCTCGGCCCATTTGCCGGGCATCGTATCCTTATTATAAACGGTTAATGCTTCTTCAAAACTCTTGGAGGATTCCTGAAAATATGCCGCCCTGCCTGCAAGAGCACCGATGCGGTAGAGCACCAGTCCCTGATTGACTTGCGCCAACGCCCAATCAAATGGCTCTGCGACGCGGCTCAAAGATTCGGTGATCTGGCGATAAATTTTTGCCGCCTGTTTAAGTTGGTCCTGATCCTTCTCTTTGTCTCCCATTGACCGGAGAGCCGCCGCCATATGGCTTTGTGCAAGAGACCAGATCACGGTTGCACTTTCGGCGGTAACCTGTTTGACGGCGACTTTGTACGCTGCCGTCGCCTGTGTCAGGCGTTGGCTGCTGCCCCCTAACCCCGCATGAACGGCAAAGCCGTTGCCAATACAGGTCAGCATAGCGGCGTATTGTTCAGGGCTTAGTTGTTCGGGTTTTTCCTTTATAAAATGCTTAACACCCTGCAGCTGCTTTTTGAGGGTTTCACCAAGCCTGCTACGTGCGCCGCGATATCCCGTACCAATTGCGGCAATTGTCGAAACCGTCAGCGCAGCGTTGAATCCGTCCTCAAGTGTGCTTGGTAGATAAAGTACGTCGCCCATACCAAATGCACCGGGTTGGCTATCAGAAACCGGAACGGCGGGCGTAAACCGAATTGTTGTTCCGTCAGGGCCAACATTGCCCCAGAGCAGGAGATCGGCATTTTCTTTGGTGAGCCATTCGCGGCCCGTTTCAAAAGCGGCATAAAGTTGATCAACCAGTGCCCCTTGTTTGCCAAGCTTAAGTTCCCTTTTGTCGCGAAAAACCTCAAAAGCTTCAGAACCTATCAGACTTTCAACAAGGCTCGCAGTCATTTCCCCATTGGCATCATTGTCCAACTGGGCCACTAGTATTCTCGGATTAGCTGATAACGCCTGTTGGCCACTGGGAGCAAAAGTTGATCCGGAAACCCGTTCGGCTCCCGTCTTCGTCCGGTTGTTTCGCTTGCGAGACAACCTCGCGCTGCGCGATGGAAAAATAAGGCTTAATATGGATCGAAACATCATATCAAGTATGCCGTTCTGACCTTAACGATCGAAATCAATAATTTACGTTTGCCTTTGGGCTCAAAAATCAACGCAACGACCTTTTCGTTCCCAATCACCATAACGGGTGGGTTCTGGGCCGGACGGGCCACCAATCTCGTCAATCGCCAAGGCCGGGTTTTTTTTATGTTTTGGAACAGCGTCCTGATTTAGATTGTTTGAGGCCTGAGGTTCCAGCATTTTCCGAGCTCGGCGCAACTGGGCCTCATGGTCGGGCATCGGTTTTTTACTTGACGTGACCACTGGGTCTTCCTCCTTTTTGCATCTCAAACCAATTCTCACGAAGCATAAACGAAAATATCCCAAATTCGAACACAAAGACAATAATAGACCTCCCCTTTTCACGTAAAAGCCTTGCACTGGCAACCTCACTCAGGCAAGACGGGGCGATGAAAATAACCGGATTAGAGACCCGCATTGCAGCGCTGGATGTTCTTGAAGCTGTGTTGCGACAAAAAAGATCACTGGATCAGGCGTTTGACCGATCAACCGGTGTTGAGGCGCTGGAACCACGCGACCGTGCTTTTACCAGAAACTTGATTACAACGACGGTGCGCCGGTTGGGGCAAATTGATGATTTGATATCCCGCTGCCTGAATAAACCGTTGGGAAAAAAGGCCTGGCAGGCGAAATTGGTGATGCGCGTAGGTGTATGCCAGCTGATGTTTCTAGAAACAGCTGATCATGCGGCAATTTCTACATCTGTTGATTTGGCTCAGAATCTGAACCAGGGACCTTACAAAAATCTCATTAATGCAGTACTGCGCAGAATCCAACGTGAAGGTGCGGCCATCTTGCGCCTTCAAGACGTGGAAAAATTGAATGTCCCGACGTGGTTATGGGACTCATGGACAGGCGCTTATGGTGAAGGCGTAACCCGTGAAATAGCGCGTGCTCATTTGCAGGAATCGTTTCTCGATATTTCTTGTAAAAATGACTTTGAAAATTGGACTGATAAACTGGATGGCACACTGTTGCCTTGGGGTACAATACGGCGGCAACCCGGCGGACTTGTGCGCGACCTACCGGGGTTTGATGACGGGGCCTGGTGGGTGCAGGACGCCGCGGCGCGGCTTGCGGTGACATTGCTTGGCGACATTAAAGGAAAGCACGTTATCGATTTGTGCGCGGCGCCCGGCGGTAAAACACTTTACCTTGCCAATGAAGGGGCCACTATAACGGCCGTTGATCGATCAGAAAACCGCCTGAAACGTGTGCACGAAAACCTCAACCGTCTTAACCTCACCGCGGATGTGATTGCTGCCGACGCTCTAGACTGGCGCCCAGCCCGAAAAGCAGATTTGATTTTGCTTGATGCCCCATGTTCGGCTACGGGAACGCTCCGGCGCCACCCTGATGTGGCGTACCTGAAATCAACCGGCGATGTCGGCAAGCTTGCCGATCTGCAATCACGGCTCCTTGATGCAGCGACAGAAATGCTTATCCCTGACGGCACAATATTGTTTTGTACCTGTTCTCTTCAGCCCGAAGAAGGGCCGGATCAGGTCACGGACTTTTTGCGGCGTCATCAAAATTACCGGCTGAACAGGATTGAGGGCGCAGAAATTTTTATCGACGATAACCCGTCCGGAATGTTTCGCAGTTTGCCGTCGGATATGTTTGATCAAGGTGGCCGGGATGGTTTTTTTGCTGCCCGGCTTCAGCGTGTATGATCCGAATGATATGGCTGCCTAGAATTAGAGAGCGTTTGTTTCGATCAAAACTTTATAACCTTACTCTGCAAGCGGGCTCAAAAAAGCCTGATAACCATCTGCCCATATTGTTTAAAGGTGATGCGGAATATGGCCGGGTAATTAGAGTTGGTGATCTGATAAATTCAGTGAAACTGACATCTTTGCATTCAACAGAAAAAGAAAAAAATGCCCGAATTGCAAACCATGTTCATCGGTTTCGGTGGCTTGCTGACATGGATGCAAGCGGGCTTGATACCTCGGTTACTGTGGCCCGTGAACTGATCGCTCTGTGGATCGAAGTGCATGGGCGTTGGGATTCACTGTCGTGGTCCGTTGAGGTCATTTCTGAACGCCTTAGCGTTTGGTTACTGTACGAGCCGTTCCTGATGACGGGAAGCGACCAAATTTTCCAGGATGCGTTTTATGCCTCTGTTCATCGACAGGCCCGGCATCTTCTTAGGGCACGCGCGCTTGGTGTGCGGGAGGGTGATGGATTTGCCAGCGTAAAGGCGAAGATTTTTTACAACATTATGTTTAATGGACAAGTTGCGCAATTAACGGCAGGCCAGGATAGCCTGGCGCGACAAATTGACGTTGAAATCTTGCCCGATGGGGGGCATCGGACGCGCAACCCATCTCAACACCTGAAGGCGTTACGTAACTTGATAGAAATACGAGTGGCCTTGACTGAAGCCGGACATGGGACGCCTATCTGGTTACAGAAGGCAATCGACCGGATGACGCCCATGTTGCGCATGTTTCGCCTCGGAGATGGTCGGCTTTGCCTTTTTAATGGGGCTGGGTCGACGACCAGCGAGGAAGTAACTCAGGTCCTTCAATTTGCTGATGCCAAGGGCCGCGCCATTGTAAATGCGCCACATATAGCAAAACACCTTTAAAGTGAGTATACTTAGATATGACCTATTCTGTTGATTTCCGTCGCCATGTCCTTTCTGTCCGTAA
>WASW01049375.1_pt1 | contig 18225 bp, 20 predicted proteins | sample 5698521 | NCBI WGS metagenome assembly WASW01 (sample SAMN11175560, study PRJNA528189) | sponge metagenome | isolation source: marine sponge | host: Leucetta | place: Antarctica: Western Antarctic Peninsula, King George Island | collected 2013-01
GCTGGGTTTCAAAGGGTTTTCTCATGTCAGAAATATAGCAAATCTAGGTGCAGTGTGGGAGACTTATGCAGAGGTCTCGATATATTATTCTTTTTGTTCTCTTTTATGATGGGTGTCCTTAGTTATCGACACTGGTCTGGAAAGCAAGAGAGAAAAGGTCTGTGGGGTTATCATTTAGCATATTAATATATGAAAATAGCTAGTTGGAATGTCAATTCATTACGCGTGCGTCTGCCACAAGTCTTAGAGTGGTTAAATCAAACAAAAGTCGATGTGCTAGCACTGCAAGAAACAAAGACTCAAGACCCTGAATTCCCCCAAGAAGAGATCGAAGCGGCTGGTTATCAAGTTGTGTTTGCTGGACAAAAAACCTATAACGGTGTGGCGATCCTTGCTAAAACTCAACCGCAAGATGCTATTACCGATGTAAAAAGTCTAGATGATCCGCAACGAAGAATACTAGCAGCGACAGTAAATGATGTACGTGTGATTAATTTATATGTGGTTAATGGTTCAGAAGTTGGCAGTGAAAAATTTGCTTATAAACTTGATTGGATAGGCAGGGTGACGGAACACGTAAGGCAAGAATTAAAATCCCATAAGAAAGTTATTGTTTTAGGCGATTTTAATATCGCCCCTGATGATCGAGATGTTCATGATCCAGATAGATGGAAAGATAAAATTTTATGTAGCAAAGAAGAACGTCAAGCGTATGAGAAAATGTTGTCACTAGGGCTAACAGATACATTTCGACAATTTGATCAAGAAGATAAATCGTTTAGCTGGTGGGATTATAGAGGCGGCGGATTCCGTCGAAATCAGGGTTTAAGGATTGATCTGATTCTAGCAAGCAAAATGCTCAGCGACGATTGCAAAAGCAGCAGTATCGATAAAATACCACGTAGCTGGGAGCGACCCTCCGACCACACACCGGTGGTGGCAGAATTTGGTGGATAAACAGGCCACTTTTGCTTGAGACTTATCTGCGCATAGTTCAATATTACGGACTGATTTTATAAGCATCACCTTCACTAGGGGGAAATATGCGCCATATCATGGTAATCAACGCTAAAGGCGGTTCTGGAAAGACCACTATTGCTACCAATCTAGCCAGTTATTTTGCGTCGCAAAATAAAAAAGTCACCATTATTGATTACGATCCACAGGGCAGTAGCCTAGATTGGATTGCGGTAAGGTCTTCAGCAAAGCAGCCAATACAGTGCATTGCAGGTTTTAAGCGAAATGCGGAAAGGCTGTCGAGAAAAACTGATATTGTCATTATGGATGTGCCAGCCGCATTACATGGGGCTGAACTAACAAAATTTGTTAAAAAGGCACAAACAATTTTAGTTCCTGTGCTGCCATCACCAATAGATATGCGTGCTGCGACACACTTTTTAACCGAGCTTAAAAAATGTGCACCAGTCTCTCAAAAGAAAGCGAAAGTGGCATTAGTCGCTAATCGAGCTAGAGAAATTACTAATATTGCTTGGGAATTAGAAGAGTTTCTAAGTAAGCAAAAAATACCCTATCTAACCATGCTACGTGATAATCAAAATTATGTGCGTGCGGCTGAAAGAGGTTTGGGCATATTTGAAATGGGTCCCGCAGCAACGGTAGTTGATCGAGATCAGTGGGAACCAATACTTAAATGGATTAAAAGTAAACGTAGTCAGCCATAAGCAGTTTGTGAATATTGTAAGTAACAGGGAATGTCATCGTATTTATGCGAGTAACATATTTAGGAATAGTGCTTGGTTTTATGTATCTGACATCAGTATCTTTGGCTGCTGATATAAGGACGCCGCTAATATTGGAAACAGTGCAAACTAAAACCCAAGCTAAACCAGTACAAAAAGAGATCAAGGAACAGGTTGGTAAGTTTGACGGTTTTATCGATTATGTTTTAGTGAAAAAGAGAAAACGAAAGCTGTATCTTTATTCTGAAAATCAAATCGTAAAATCATATAAAATTGGGCTGGGCAAACAACCTAACGGGCAAAAGCAAAGAGAAGGTGACTCAAAAACGCCAGAAGGTTTATATACTTTGGATTGGCGTAATCCCAATAGTAAGTTCTTCCGTTCTATCCATGTATCGTATCCGAATGTTGTGCAATCAAGGTCTGCTAAAGAAGCAGGTGTTAATCCAGGTGGTGCCATTATGATTCATGGTCAACCAAATAGTTGGGCAGAACGAATAAAGCTAACATTTAGTTACCAAGATTGGACTGAAGGATGTATTGCCCTTGAAAATCAGGACATGATTGAAATTTGGAATCTCGTGCGTGACGGGACCCTCATCAAAATCGATCCCTAGGCTAGTTAGTGAATACCCTTTTGAGAAGTTCGGTAGTTCTTTTAGCTGGGTTTTCACGGATTTCTTTTTCTTCGATAGCTAAATAATAAAATATCCCATCAATACCTTTGTTTAATACATGCTGAGTTAAATCTGCCTGTACATCGGGAACTAAGGGCAAAGCTTTATATTTACCCATAGCATTATTATAAGTTTGGATTGCACCGACTTCATTCAAGCTAGCATCAACAATGGGTTTCATTTCAGCAGATAACGGTGAAGACATTTTACCTTTAAAATATTGCGTTGCTGCATCATCAGGGCCATTTAAAATAGTTTTAACGTCGCTCCAAGTGAGTTCTTTGATAGCGTTTAAAAATAATGGCTTGGCTTTTTCAGTCGCTGTTTCCGCCGCCTTGTTAAGTTTGCTTTCTAGATTATTTAAGGTGCTGCCCATGCCAAATTTGTTCATGGTTTTCTGAACAGTCTGTAAAGAGTTAGGTAGGGGTATACGAATATTTGAATCTGAATTGAACCCCCCTGGTGCACTAAGTTGGCGTACAACGTTTTCTGAGCCAATACTTAGAGCATCTTTTAGGGCGTCTGCAATGTCGTTATCTGACACTGATGAGCTGCTATTACCATTGGTATTGATTACCTCTTTGATTTTATCAAACCAACCGGCTTGTAGTGGATTTAGCGATATGGTGCTAATAGTAATAAGAAGAAGTAATAAATTTTTGGATATACGTGTCATGATATTACCTGGGTTGATGGTCTAAACTATATGGTAAATATTATACATACAGTTTTAATAGATAGATTTAGTATCAATACTTATTTATTAGTAGACAACATTTTTAAATAAGGCTTCCAAATTAATAGAATCAAAATAATCACTGGTATCCCCATTAATGCGGTAATAGTAAAAAAAGATTGATAGCCAGCGTAATCAACTATTTGTCCGGAGTAACCCGCTAATAACTTAGGGAATAATAGGGTAATAGAACTAAAAGCCGCATATTGAGTAGCGCTAAATTGTTTTGAAACTAAGGTAGATAGAAAGGCCACTGCCGCGCCACCAGCAAGCCCGCCGGAAAGATTGTCACCAATGATGGCAAAACCTAAAGCGACTGAAGACGGGCTAGCTAAATTAGCTAAATAAATAAACATTAAATTTGATAAGGACGCGACAATTGCGCCAATAAATAATATCTTTATAATGCCGTATCGTATAGCAAGTAGTCCTCCAAACACGCCCCCAACTAAACTAACAATGGTTCCAAAAACAAAACTTATACGACTTATTTGAGTTTTGCTGTAACCCATATCGATATAAAATACCTTGGCCATCACACCCATAACAATATCTGAAGTTCTGTAAAGGCATATGACTAGAAGTAACCATAGAGCTAATTTTCCATAACGACTAAAAAAGTCCGTAAAGGGAGAAATGTAAACCTCGCGGAATTCTTGTTTACTTAATAAACCTAAATTACTTAAAGTATTACCAGCGACGACGGCAATAAGAACAGATAAAGCAAGCCTAATAGCGGAGACTAAAAGGTTAATAAAAACGACATCAGATTTGAAGTGACTTAGGACATTACCAAGAGCAATAAAGCCAACAACAAAAGCGGTCACGATTAACAGGAAGTGTACAAATAATCTTAACTGGCTAGTTATTGGTGTTCGAGAGATTGCTACAGTAGGTTCGTTAATAAACAAGGTCGTTAAAACACCTATAGACATAAAGCCAGCCATACATAAGTAAGCCAATTGCCAAGAGTGATAATCATATATCTTGTCTTCACCTACCCATGCACTTATTTCTAATGCACCTGCACCCGCAAACAACATACCGATACGATAACCTGCAATAGCAACACCGGCTAATAACGCCTGTTGGTTATCAGGTGCAATATCGATTCGATAAGCATCTATAACAATATCTTGAGTAGCGGATGCAAAACCGAGTAATACAGCGCCTGCAGCAAGCAACATGAAATTTAAATGGGTTTGCTGCGGATCCCATAACGACATCCATACGAGCGCGGCTATTACGGTGGCTTGAGAAACAAGCATCCACGAACGTCGCCTTCCAAACCGCTGAGTTAATAGAGGAATATTTAAACTATCAACAATAGGTGCCCAAATGAATTTAAATCCATAGGAGAGCCCTGCCCAACTTAGAAAACCAATCGTGGCTCTTTCAATTCCCGCTTCTCTCAGCCATACGGAAAGTGTGCCAAATACTAAAAGTATCGGCAGGCCGGAAGAGATGCCGAGGAAAAATAAAGCGGCTGTATTAGAACGGAGATTATTATTCATAAATTCCGTTGGCTAACTACAAAGAAATTTTGTAATTTAAAATTAACGGTGCGTGATCCGAGAAACGCTCATCTTTATAAATTGACTCTGAAGTTGCCAGACCTTTCAAACCGGGTGTGGTAATTTGATAGTCAATTCTCCATCCGACATTTTTCGCCCAGGATTGACCTCGATTCGACCACCATGTGAATTGATCTTCCTGTTGATTGACATCACGAAATGCATCAACGTAATTTTCTTTATTAAAAAGATCATCTAACCAAGCACGCTCTTCTGGTAAGAAACCAGAATTCTTTTTATTACCTTTCCAATTTTTCAAATCAATTTCTTTATGCGCAATATTCCAATCCCCACAAATAATGTATTCGCGTTTACGTCGCTTAAGTGATTTTAGATGCTGCATAAATACATCCATAAAACGAAACTTAGCTTGCTGCCTTTCTTCACCGGATGAACCAGAAGGGGCATAAAGAGAAACCACTGCGATATCGTCAAACTGTACTTCTAAGTATCTGCCTTCATTGTCAAATTCTTCAACGCCTAACTTGGTAATCACCTTATTCGGTTTATTTCTGCAATAAATAGCTACGCCGCTGTAGCCCTTTTTTTGAGCATCGACGTAATAGTGGTGATAACCGTCAGGAAAGAAACTGGGGTCCGCTTCTAGTTGGTCAAATTGTGCTTTAGTTTCTTGGATACACACAACATCTGCATTTTGTTGGGGTAACCAGTCAAAAAAACCCTTTCTAGCAACCGCTCGAATGCCATTGGCATTCAAAGAAATTATTTTAGTAGTAGGCAATGGGGAATAGGTGAGATTGTTAAAAGGAGACGCTTACTTTAGCATGCTGAAAAACAACTATCATTAGACTTAAAATATTATGAATGCAGCATCATTTGTTAAATTTGCCCTCGAAAATGAGGCCCTACAATTTGGAGAATTTACTCTCAAATCAGGACGTTTAAGTCCTTATTTTTTTAATGCGGGTAAGTTTAATCAAGGCGCAGCATTTAGTGCTCTAGGGCGTTTCTATGCGGATACCTTGGTTCAATCAGGAATACAATTCGACCTATTGTTTGGCCCAGCCTATAAGGGTATACCGTTGGCAACGGCCGCCTCAATTGCTCTAGACAGCCAGTACCAATGTTCAGTAGGAGTAGCATTTAATCGTAAAGAGGCTAAAACCCATGGTGAAGCAGGTAAGTTAATTGGTGCACCATTAGCTGGGCGTGTGGTTATTGTCGATGATGTGATTACTGCCGGGACGGCAATTCGTGAGAGTATGGATCTTATTCAGCAGGCCGGCGCCGAACCTGCGGCGGTATTAGTCGCACTTGATCGACAAGAAAAAGGACCTAAAGGCAATAGTGCTATTCAGGAGATAGAAAAAGCCTACGATATTCCTGTTTTAGCGATCGCAACATTGGAAAATTTATTGGAATTTGCAAAAGCGCAGGATAATCTTTCCAGTCAACTGGAACAATTAACAGCTTATCGACAAACTTATGGTATTGAGTAAGAACTCACTAGAAACTTAGTGACCTAATTTAGAGTTTTAACTAGGATGGCCCTGTTCTATTCAGTATCTATATGCGACCTCATAAAACCACAATATTCATATTGATTATCTCGGTAATGTGGAGTGGATATACTTCGGCTGAATATTTCCGTTGGAAAGATAAAAATGGCGATACCCAGTACGGAGATCAAGTCCCGGCTGAAGAAGTAGACAATGGCCGTATTAAAGTCAATGAAGCTGGGCAAATTGTTGAGAAAATTAGTCCAGCAAAAACTCCTAAAGAGCAAAAACGTTACGACGAACAACAGCGTATTACAAAATTAGAACGTCAGCGTAAAGAAGAACAGGACTCTTATGACCGAGTGCTGTTAGCTACTTTTAATAGCCCTGAAGAAATTTTAGATGTACGTGATGAGAGAATGAGCTTGATTGAGCAATCGATTAGGTTATCTCGCGAGCGTTTACGTCAGCAGCGAAAAGAGCTAGTGAAACTAAATGCCAGCCGTCATCAGTTTATTGATAGGAACATGGAGCCACCCGAGTGGATTTCTAGTAACGAGCTTAAAGTGCTGAGTCGAATTGCTGATATTGAAGAATATAATAGTGGCAAACATCTAGAGAAACAAAAGCTTCGTAAGCGTTTTGGCGAGGATGCGACACGTTATAAAGAGCTCATTAGTAGATCGGCTACCTCTCGATAAGCGTGCCAATTCCTTGCTCTGTAAATAACTCTAGTAGCACCGCATGTTGAATACGACCATCAATAATATGAGCCGTGTGTACGCCTGACTGTAAGGCATCAACGGCACAACGTATCTTCGGCAACATTCCACCATGAATAACTTCTGAATCAATCAATTTATTGACTTGAGATGGTGACAAGCCAGTTAATAATTTGTCTCCATCCATTACACCAGTGGTATTAGTTAATAAAATTAATTTCTCACTCTTAACCACGGCAGCGATACTGGCAGCAACAGAGTCCGCATTTATATTGTAAGTTTCGCCATTATCGCCGACACCAATCGGTGCAATTACGGGAATAATATCACTAGCAATAAACGTATTGAGTATGCTGGGATTGATGCCGCTAACCTCACCAACATGGCCTAAGTCAATAATTTCAGAAGCACTCGTTTCAATATCTGATGACGTTAATTTAAGTTGCTTAGCATGAATTAAATTACCATCTTTGCCAGATAAGCCAACAGCACTACCGCCTTGCTGGTTAATTAAATGAACAATTTCTTTATTCACTTTTCCGCCAAGAACCATTTCAACAACATCCATAGTCTCTTGATCAGTGACACGCATGCCACCAATGAACTTGGATTCTTTGCCTAATGCTTTTAGTAGTTCACCGATTTGAGGTCCGCCACCATGAACAATAATAGGCTGTAGACCAACTTGTTTTAATAGTACGATATCTCTAGCGAAACTATTTTTTAGGTGAGGCTCGGTCATAGCGTTGCCACCATATTTTACAACGATCGTCTTACCGGAAAATCGCTGTATATAAGGTAAAGCTTCGCTGAGAACTTTGGCAGTATTAATTGCGTCACTAGAGTTCATAATAATTTAAAAAGGTAAATTGATTGTGGAGTCAACTGAAAGGATTTGAGACCTAAAGTTATCTTTTAGTTGCTGTAATTTTTTTTCACTCTCAGCTTCAAAGCGAATCACCAATGAAGGCGTTGTATTGGAAGCACGCACTAAACCCCAGCCATAATCAAAGTCTGCACGTACACCGTCAATAGTAGATAACTTTGCATCGGGAAAGTTCGATTGATCGATAAATTTTTTAATGAATTCATGCTGAGCACCATCTTTCTCTAGAGTAACGGTAATCTCTGGAGTGCTGACATCATTGGGTAATTCATTAAATATTTCACTAACGGGTCTTGAATCAGCTGCGAGAATTTCTAACATGCGTGCTGCGGAGTAAAGGCCATCATCGAAACCAAACCAACGCTCTTTAAAGAATATGTGTCCACTCATTTCGCCCGCTAACAGAGCACCTGTTTCTTTCATTTTATTCTTTATGAATGAATGACCAGTCTTCCACATAGTCGCTTTACCACCGGCCTGCTCAATATAGGTGGCTAAATTACGCGAGGACTTCACATCAAAAATTATTTCCGCACCTGGATTACGAGATAATACATCTTGTGCATATAGCATCATTTGACGATCTGCCCATAAGACTTCACCGTGTTCATCTACAATACCAAGGCGATCACCATCACCATCAAAGGCTAGGCCTAAGTCCAGCTTGTTATCGATAACCGCCTTAATTAAATCTTCTAAGTTCTCAGGTTCACTCGGATTAGGGTGATGATTTGGAAAAGTACCATCAATGTCACAAAATAATTTGTTTACGTGACTACAGCCTAAACCATTGAATAACTTAATCGCACTAGGTCCTGCGACACCGTTACCACAATCTATCGCTATCGAGAGTGGTCGCTGTAATTTAATTTCTTTGCAAATTGTCTCGATATAATCATCTAAGATATTAATTTCTTCAATGCTACCCTCACCACTATTGAAACTTCCTTTTTCAATACAAGTGTAAATATCTTGGATCATATCTCCAAACAGAGTTTTCTCACCCATGACCATTTTAATGCCATTATATTCTGGTGGGTTATGACTGCCTGTCACCATTAAGCCAGAACCTGTACTTAGGGAGTGTGTAGCATAATAGAGAACGGGTGTTGGCACTTCACCTATGTCGATGACATCGATACCCGTAGAGCGTAATCCCTCAATCAATTTGTCAGATAATTCTTTACTGGTAAGGCGGCCATCACGTCCAATCGCTACTTTTTTACAGTCTGGATATAAAGCGCCTATGGCTTTTCCGATAAGAAGTACAACGTCAGGTCGTAAATCAGTTTTAACGACGCCTCTAATGTCATATGCACGAAATATGCTGGAGGTTACGCCCATTGCTTTCTCCTCAGGCTATGTATTAAAGTCACTATTGTTTGCCCGTATGGCCAAAACCACCTTCACCGCGCTCTGTTTTAGCGAAGTCATCAACTACTTCGAAATTTGCTTGAACGACGGGAACAAAAACTAATTGGGCAATACGATCTCCCGGTTCTATTTTGAATTCTTTATTTCCCCTGTTCCATAGTGACACCATTAATGGACCTTGGTAGTCGGAATCAATAAGACCCACTAAATTGCCAAGTACAATGCCATGTTTATGACCTAGGCCAGAACGAGGCAGAATAACAGCAGCTAATGTTGAATCATCAATAAATATTGAAATACCTGTCGGGATTAAATGTGTTTCACCTGGCATGACGGTCATTGTTTCATTCACACAGGCTTGTAAATCTAATCCAGCAGAACCACTGGTGGCGTAATTAGGCGTTGGAAATTCTGTCCCAATACGCTTATCTAATATTTTAAGTTTAATTTTATTTTGATTGGAGGTAAGTGACATTTGTTTGAGAGGCTTCTTTTTTAAGTTGATTTGCAATGTTTTTAATAATTAATCGTGCAAGTTCTGATTTACGTGCACGAGTTAGCGATACGATAGTGTTATTTGAAATAATTTCTACCGCATTAAAATCACTATCAAACCCCTGGTCAGGGAGGCCAACTTGGTTAGCAATAATCATGTTGAGTGACTTTTTGTGTAACTTTTCTGATGCATGTTTAATAAGGTTTTCTGTTTCAGCAGCAAATCCAACGCAAAATAAACCGGGATAGGTTAATTTGATTTCCTTTAATACATCAGGTGTCGGTGATAGCTCAATAAAAAATGAGTCATCATTTTTCTTAATTTTTTGATCTGCAATATTTACTGGTTGGTAATCTGCCACGGCGGCGGCGGCAATAAATAAATCTGCATTAGAGCAATGCTTCAGTGCTTCTGTATACATTTGCTGGGTAGTTTCTACTTGCACATAATTAATACGTTGGTTTTCTTGCAAATGTGTCGGTCCGCTAATGACAGTGACTTGTGCGCCCGCTTCCATTGCTGCTTCTGCTAGTGCATACCCCATTTTTCCAGAAGAACGATTGCTGATAAAACGCACCGGGTCGATAGGTTCGACAGTAGGTCCAGCAGTAATAACCACTTTTTTAGTCAAGAGGTTATTACTAGTAAATAGGGAGATGCATTGATGGGCTAACTCATCAGGTTCTAGCATTCTTCCATCACCAGACTCGCCACAGGCTTGAATTCCTTGCGCAGGCCCAAATACCTTTATCTCACGTTCTTGCAAGGTTGCTATATTTTTTTGAGTAGCAGAATTACTCCACATAGCTTGATTCATGGAAGGAGCTATCGCTAAAGGACCTTGGTGTGCAAGGCATAATGAGCTGACAAAACTGTCTGCGACGCCATTACTAATTTTAGCAATAATGTTTGCTGTAGCCGGTGCAATGATAATAGCATCTGACCAACGCGATAAAGCGATGTGATCCATACCCGCTTTATCAAAGCTACCGTTATCAGAAGTGTGAACGGGATAACCTGATAGGGCCTGAAAGGTCAATGGCGTGACAAACTTAGTTGCACTTTCTGTCATAACAACACGGACTTGTGCGCCAACCCTTTGTAGTGCACGTATAAATTCGGCACTCTTATAGGCTGCGATTCCGCCGCTAACAGCGACAAGGATATGCTTGTTTGCAAGTTTCATGGCAAAGAAGTGTACCAGAATCAATCCTCAGATCGTGAATCTAACCCTGGTTTTTGTTGTTGATGATTCGAAATTGGCCAGTTAAAAGCCGTCCTCGTGAAAGGCTAATTAACGAAGGCTCAGATGGACTTACAGATGCTGAGCTGTTGGCTATTGTTCTGAGAACGGGCACACCTGGCAAAAATGTTGTAGAGCTGGCACAAGACTTACTAGATCATTTTGGTGGCCTGCGCAGCTTGCTCGCCGGTGAAAGAGCACAATTGGAAAAAATTAAAGGTTTAGGCCCAGCAAAATTCGCACAAATTTGTGCAATCAATGTGATTGCACAACGTAGCTTAAAAGAGCAGCTAGTATCCAAGCCATCGATGAGTGGATCAAAGGATGCTGCTAATTTTTTACTCTGCAAAATGCGAGATAATGAGAGTGAAGTATTTGCTTGTCTGTTATTGGATACACGCAACCAATTACTTCACTATGAGGAACTTTTTACAGGGTCAATAAACGGTGCGAGCATTTATCCGCGTGAAGTAGTCAAATTGGCATTAAGGACTAATGCCGCCGCCGTAATTTTTGCGCATAACCATCCTTCTGGAAATACCCAGCCAAGCGAAGCAGACAAACAAATTACTAAAAGGCTTAAGCAAGCTCTTGAGTTAATCGATGTGCGCGTGCTTGATCATATTATCGTCGGTGAAGGTACTCTCTCTATGGCAGAGCATGGGCTAGTCTGATTGTTTGATCTGAAGATTGATATCTCTTTCAATATCTAATAATGCATTAACTAATTGGTCGATCTGTTGTTGAGTATGCTCACTAGATAAAGTGATGCGTAAACGTGCTGTATTTTTTGGCACAGTGGGTGGACGGATAGCAAGGACTAATAATCCACGTTCTTCTAGCTGTGCACTGAACCACAGCGCTAGTGTATTTTCACCAAGAATAATAGTTTGAATAGCGGTAATGGAATCTAGCAACTCTAATTTTGTAGTTGATAGAGCTTTACGAAAATATCGAATATTTTTATTTAGTCTTTGCCTGCGTTCAGGCTCATTAATAATAATACTTAAGCTTTGAATTGCAGCGGCAGCAAGAGCAGGGGGAGGAGCGGTGGTGTAAATCAGAGTGCGTGCTTTTTGAATAAGATAATCAATCGTATCGTTGTCGCTTAATACAAAAGCGCCGCTGCCCCCGAATGCTTTACCGAAAGTGCCAATTAAAATATCAACTTTAGTTGTATCAATACCGACATGTTCTAAACATCCTTTACCCTGATTACCAAGCACGCCAATTCCATGAGCATCATCAATAATTAATTTATCATTAGAGTGACGTTTAAGTAGGGATAACTGTTCAACTGGAGCAATACTCCCCTCCATGCTAAATACGCCATCACTAATAATTAAGTGTGAGTTGGATTGGCTTTTATTTATGATCTCTGCTGCATGAGTGATATCGCGATGCTGATATCGTTTTAAATGACTGCCGGCATACTTTGCTGCGTCGATAAGAGAAGCATGGTTTAGCCGGTCTTCAACAATCAAGCTATGGCGAGTACTCAGTGTTGAGATAACGCCGAGGTTAGTTAGATAGCCAGAAGAGAATAATACACAGCGTTGATAACCGAGAAATTCAGATAACTGTTCTTCAAGAGAGGCATGTAGTGACGAGTAACCGCTAATAAGTTGGGATGCGCCACTGCCAACACCAAAATTAGAAATGGCCTCTTTAGCTGCCTGGCAGACGCGGGGATCATTGGCTAAACCTAGATAGTCGTTACTGCAAAAAGATATAAATTGTATGTCGCCTATTACAACCTTGATGTCTTGAGGGCTGTCTAGTTTGCGCCGTTGTCTATAAGCACCTTGTTGTTTTAGCTCAGACAGTTGCTGCGAAATTGAAGTCTGCATTGTTGGAATTGCTAGTGGCTTGCTTGTGCCTCTAAGCTCATACCTAAGCGTTCAAATAAACGAGCATCTTCATCAATATCTGGATTTGGTGCAGTTAATAGCTTTTCACCAAAAAATACTGAATTGGCACCAGCGTGGAAACAGAGTGCTTGCATAGCATCATTCATAGATTCACGTCCGGCAGACAAGCGAATATAAGTTTTTGGCATTAACACACGTGTTGCAGCAATCATGCGAACAAACTCAATTGGGTCAAGCTCGTCGGTGCCGTATAGAGGAGTTCCTTCTATTTGTACAAGCAAGTTAATCGGTACAGATTCTGGTTGAGGGTCAAGATTAGCTAATTCAAGCAATAAACCAACACGTTGTTGACGGTTCTCACCCATGCCTAGAATGCCTCCTGAACATACGTTAACTCCTGACTCTCTTACATGCTTCAATGTGTCTAATCTGTCTTGATAGTCTCGAGTGGTGATGATATCTCCATAAAATTCTGGCGAAGTATCAAGATTATGATTGTAGTAATCCAGGCCTACCTCGGCTAAACGCTTAGACTGTTTTTCAGTCAACATACCTAAGGTGACACAAGTCTCTAATTTTTCGGACTGAACCTCTTTGATCATTTCAATAACGGTCTCAAGGTTCTTATCTGTGGGATTGCGCCATGCCGCACCCATACAAAATCGAGTTGCCCCCTGTTGTTTAGCATTCTGGGCAGCTGTTCTGACTTCTTCTATGGAGAGTAAGCGTTCACGTTCTAATCCAGTGTCATAGCGTGCGCTTTGAGGGCAATACGCACAATCTTCAGGGCATGCACCTGTTTTGATCGAAAGTAGCGTGCTAGCTTGAATAGTGTTCGGGTTATGGTGAGTGCGATGAATGCTCTGAGCTTCAAATAATAGGTCATTAAATGGCTTGGCAAAGATATCGCTGGCTTCTTTTTTATCCCACACTTTTCTACTCATTAACTGCTCACTTTTGAAATATTTTAAGTACAAGAGTCTAAACGCCTACAAGCACTTGTCAAATGAAAGGTATCGATAAATTTTACAAGTTAGTTTCAACGACCAGCAGGCTGATTTATCCCTGGGTATGTTGTGTATGCGGTGGTCAAAACAAATGCCAATCAGGGGTGTGTCATTATTGTATGAGCCATTTACCCTGGTGTTTGCGTGAGAGCTTGTGTGTAATTTGTGGGCTACCTATCTCTGCAACTACGAGCGTGACTAAAATTTGTGGCCAATGTCAGAGATCGCCTCCTTATTATGATCATATTTGCGCTAATTTTTGGTATCAGTCACCTATCGATAAATTGATCTCTGGGTATAAATATCTTAATCGATGGGAAAATGCTCAGACATTAATTGAATTATCGACTAATGCATTTAGTGAGATGTCAAAAACGGGTTTGGTGATTCCTATGCCTAGCCATCCTGCACGAGTTCGACAAAGAGGGTTTAATGCAGTATTCGAATTAATTAAATTATTTCATAAACATGTGAAGTTTGATTATGAATTTAATAGTGTATTGCGTACTAAATATACAGAAACACAAACAGGAAAATTAAAAAGTCAGCGTAGAAGAAATGTTAGAGGAGCATTTACAGTTGTTAAGCCACTTAATAATGAGCACGTAATTATTTTTGATGAAGTGGTAACAACGGCAGCAACAGTTAATGAACTCAGTCGTTGTTTAAAAAAGTCAGGTGTTAAGCGAGTGACTGTTTGGGCGATCGCTCGAACTAAATAGGCAACCAGTAACTTGCTGCTATTCCTAGTAATATAATAAGGCCAACATAGTTATTATTTAAAAAAGCATTAAAACAGTCTCGGGGCTTTCGAGCATAAATCAATATTTGTTGATAGACGAAAAATAAAGCGACTAAGAATAAACTACAAAAATACCAATAGCGTAGCTCTGTTTGAGTGCCGACAGAGACTAAAGCTAGTAATACAAAGATTTGTAGTATGCCAATAATAGCTCGATCTGAAGAACTAAATAAAATCGCAGTCGATTTAACGCCAATCTTAATATCATCTTTGCGATCTACCATGCCATATATAGTGTCATAGGCCGTTGTCCAAATGACGGTAGCGGTAAATAGTAGCCATCCCCATTTTGGTGGGTAGGTATTAGTGATTGCCACAAATGCCATGGGCACAGCCCAAGCAAAGGCTAATCCTAAATGTACTTGGGGTAGATAATGAAGGCGTTTAGTAAAGGGGTACGAGGCAGCTAACGCAACGGCGACTAATGAAAAAATTAGCGTCAGCTTATTCAAAAAAAACACGACTAAGAAAAATGCAATCAGGCTTAATGCTATGAAGATAACAATGGCTTCTAATGAGGAAATATTGCCAGTTACAAGAGGGCGATTTTTAGTTCGCTGTACATTGCCATCAAGGTTTTGATCAGCATAATCGTTTATGGCGCAACCCGCCGAGCGCATTAGAATAACACCAAGTGTAAATATAATTAGAATCGTTAAGTCAGGCGTTCCTTCGCTTGCGATTAATAATGCCCATAGCGTTGGCCATAGTAGAAGGAAAATTCCTATCGGCTTATTTAAGCGAACTAGATGGGTGTATGCAATTAGTTTGTGTTTTAAAGACATGGTATTTTACAAGTCATTATCTGCTTCATCATTAGCATGGTAGCATTAGCAAATATAATTCAATAATTAACATCAGCATATAGAACTATGACTATTAGAACATTTCAAGCACATACCCCTAAGATACATAAAGCCGCTTACGTAGACCCAACGGCACTAGTCATAGGCCGAGTCGTGCTGGGTGCTGATAGCTCTATTTGGCCTATGACAGTAGTGAGAGGTGACATTAATACCATTACTATTGGTGAGCGAACTAATATTCAAGATGGCTCGATTTTGCATGTGAGTCACGATGGTGAATATAGCCCAGGTGGTACGAGTATGACGATTGGAAATGATGTCACAGTGGGGCATTCAGTTGTTTTGCATGCATGCAGGTTAATGGACTGTTGTTTAATTGGTATTGGTTCAGTGATATTAGACAATGCCGTGGTTCATAAGCACGCTATGGTAGGTGCAGGCTCATTAGTGACTAATGGCAAGGAGCTTGAAGGTGGTTATTTGTGGATGGGGCGGCCAGCGAAAAAAGTACGTGAGTTAAGTGACAAAGAAATTGAATATTTATCTTATTCAGCAAATCATTATGTGAAAGTTAAACAAATGCATGAAGGTTAATTGACTGGTCGGAGCAATTTAAACACTGGTTTAGTGTCGGGCCGAAAACCTCTCCAAATATTATAAGATTCTGCAGCTTGTTCTATTAACATACCAATGCCATCAGTAGATATTTTAGCATTTAACTTATTTGACCAACGAGTAAATGCAGTGGGCTTGTCGCTGTAAGCTAAGTCATAACAAATGGTTTCTGTTGAGATAACGCTACTTGGAACGGGAGGGACTTCATTGCTTAAGCTTGCGGAAGTCGCATTAATAATTAGGTCAAATGCTTGGGTATTAATTTCTTCAAAGCCACAGCTATCTATGTTTCCGGCGGTTGAAAAAGCGTTTGCTAACGCATCTGCTTTGGCCACAGTTCTGTTAGCAATTAAAATTCGTGTGGGATCTTCCTGTAACAGGGGTAGTAGAATGCCGCGTGTTGCACCACCGGCACCGAGAATAAGAATATTTTTATTCTTTAACTGAAGGCGCTGATTGTTTTTTAAGTCGGTTAATAAGCCGATGCCATCAGTATTTGCGCCAAGCCAACCCATCTTGGAATCAAAACTAATAGTGTTAACTGCACCTGCCGCTCGTGCATATTCGTTTAACTGTTGGCATTGTTGGTAAGCAACAATCTTAAACGGGACGGTTACGTTTAAGCCAAGACCACCATGAGATGAAAACTCATTAACGCTTTGTGTAAATTTATCTTCATCGGCAAGAATACGCTGGTAATCAATATCAATTTTCTCTTGCTCAGCGAAAGCACGGTGTATTAGAGGAGATTTACTATGGTTGATTGGGTTGCCAATCACTGCGTACTTATTATTCACCAGAGAGCTAATTATTGTGTACGTAACCAGTCTGCAACATCTTTTGCATAGTAGCTTAAGATTGCGTCAGCTCCTGCACGTTTCATACTTAGTAATGCTTCGAGTACACACGATTTTTCATCAATCCAACCATTTTGCGCCGCGGCTTTAAGCATGGCGTATTCACCGCTGACTTGGTAAATAAAAGTCGGCACGCCAAATTCCATTTTTATGCGCTGAACAATATCAAGGTACGGCAATCCTGGCTTAACCATAACTATATCGGCACCTTCATCTAAATCTAATTGCACCTCTCTTAACGACTCATCACTATTGGCAGGGTCCATTTGATAGCTGTTTTTATTTCCGCCACTTAAGTTGTTTGCTGAGCCTACTGCATCACGAAAAGGACCATAGAAGCTTGAGGCATATTTAGCGGCGTATGAGAGGATTTTGGTATTTACAAAGCCATGCCCCTCAAGTTCAGTACGGATAGCACCTATCCGTCCATCCATCATATCTGATGGCGCGACAATATCTGTACCGGCTTGTGCATGGGACAGTGCTTGCTTTACTAACGCTTCTACCGTTTTATCATTGATAACATACCCATTATTATCAATTAGGCCATCCTGTCCGTGAGAAGTAAAAGGGTCAAGTGCCACATCCGTAATTACGCCAAGCTCAGGAACTTCTTGTTTGATCATACGAACAGCACGCTGAGCAAGTCCTTCTGGGTTATATGCTTCTTCAGCCGTTAGGGACTTTTTATCATCAGAAATCACAGGAAAAAGTGCAATTGCTGGTATTCCAAGCTGATAGATGGCATTCACTTCTTTTTGCAGCTCATCTATGCTGACACGCTCAACACCTGGCATAGAGTTAACGGCTTCGCGTTTTCTCTTGCCATCAATAATGAACATGGGATAAATTAAGTCCGAGGCGGTTAATACGTTTTCCTGCATTAATGCGCGGCTAAAAGTGGATGCGCGCATTCTGCGCATTCTGCTATTGGGGAAGTAGCTCACTAAACGGTCCTTAGTATTGGTTTAACCAATCTTTTGCATGTAAAAAATTGTCGTAGAGGTCAGCTTCAGGGCTGCCATTTTCTGGTTGCCAATTATACTCCCATCGAACTTGTGGGGGCAGTGACATCAAGATGGATTCTGTTCGTCCTCCTGACTGAAGGCCGAATAAAGTGCCTCGGTCGTATACTAAATTAAATTCAACATATCTGCCGCGACGATATAGCTGGAATTGGCGTTGGCGATCTGTAAAAGCTAAATCCTTACGTTTTTCTACTATGGGCAAATAGGCAGGGATGAAATGATCGCCTACACTGCGTAGAAAGGAAAAACTTGAGTCAAAGCCTGATTCATTTAAATCATCAAAAAATAAGCCGCCGATACCACGAGGTTCTTTTCTGTGCGGGAGATAAAAATATTCATCACACCACTTTTTATATTTATCGTAGGTATCG
>WASW01075848.1_pt1 | contig 18186 bp, 24 predicted proteins | sample 5698521 | NCBI WGS metagenome assembly WASW01 (sample SAMN11175560, study PRJNA528189) | sponge metagenome | isolation source: marine sponge | host: Leucetta | place: Antarctica: Western Antarctic Peninsula, King George Island | collected 2013-01
TTCATTGTTGGGCAGGATTAGCGAGAAAGATCTAATCGCTAATCATGCGCTGAAGGACATTGTTGATTTTGCCGAATCTGAGGAAAAATTAATAATGCACCTAGAAAAGAAAACATCCCAAAAATATCGTTATCATTCATAATTGGGACCTTAACTATAGCTAAGCGTGGTGAACAGTCATGAATGAACACGAAAAAATTAACTACATCGAATTTCCTGCTAAAGATATACCTGCAGTGAAGGAATTTTTCAGTGCTGCGTTTGGATGGAAATTTGAAGATTACGGTTCTGATTATGTCGCATTCTCAAATGAGGGTGTTGATGGTGGATTCTTTAAATCGGACCAGGTATCAACGACTGACAATGGCGCTGCGCTTATTGTGTTTTATAGTAAAGATCTTGCTGGCACGCAATCTAAAATTGAAAGTGCTGGGGGTGTTATTGTACAACCTATATTTCTATTTCCCGGTGGCCGTCGGTTCCATTTTAGTGATCCGAATGGTAATGAATATGCTGTCTGGTCTGAGACTGAAAATTAACAAGGAGAGTTTATGAATACTTTAGAGGCGATTCGTTCGCGTCGCTCTATTAAACATTTTGATGCTAGTCATAAAATGACTGATGTTGAGATAGATGAAATTATATCGTTAGCCATGTTGTCGCCGACTGCCTTTAATTTGCAGCATTGGCGATTTGTGATTGCTGAAGATGACGCATTGCGTGAACAAATAAAACAAGTGGCAATGGGGCAGGCGCAAGTGACGGATGCATCATTGCTTCTCATTCTATGTGCTGATTTGAAAACGTGGGAAAAAGATACTCAGCGCTATTGGAATAATGTAGCACAAGAAATTCAAGACTTTATGTTGCCGGCAATGGATGGTTATTATCGTGGTAAAGATCAGGTGCAGCGCGATGAAGTGATGCGCACCTGTGGCCTTGCAGCACAAACGATTATGCTTGCAGCAAAATCATTAGGTTATGAGTCATGCCCTATGGATGGTTTTGAGTTTAATAAAGTCGCTAAATTAATTAATTTGCCAGATGACCATGTCATCACCATGTTTGTTGCCATTGGTAAAGGTACAAAAGAGGCTTGGGCACGCCCGGGTCAATTGACGTTAGAGGATGTTGTGATTAAAAATGGATTTTAATCGTATTCACTCTGTTGTTTAAGTAGCATGAATGTGAATAACTATCCTAAAGTCTCGCTAGGCTTCTTCCCTACACCGATAGAAGAACTTTCAAACTTAAGCAAATATCTTGGCGGCCCAAAAATTTCTATTAAGCGAGATGATCAAACAGGTCTTGCAATGGGCGGTAATAAAACCAGAAAGCTAGAGTATATTCTTGCTGATGCCATAGCCAAGGGTGCCGACACGATAATTACTTCTGGTGCGAGCCAGTCTAATCATTGCCGTCAAACCGCTGCGGCTGCTGCAAAGTGTCAGCTTGAATGTCACTTATTATTAGGGGGCGAAGAGCCAGATCACTGTCGTGGTAATTTATTGCTAGACAAATTATTTGATTGTCATACTCATTGGGCAGGTGCGCATCGCAAGGGCGAAGATATTGAAAGTTTAATAGCACAGCTAATCGCTGTCGGTAAAAATCCTTACGTGGTTCCTTATGGTGGCTCTAATGAATTAGGCACCATTGCTTTTGGTGAAGCGATGAAGGAATTGCAACAACAAAATGTTAATAGCGCTGAATATTCTCACATTGTCTTTGCCTCCAGCTCTGGAGGTACGCATGCAGGTCTTATATTAGGCAAAGTAATCACCGCAATGAATAGTCAAATTGTCGGTATTAGTATTGATAAAGAAGGAATTAATCAACGTAACCTGAATGAGCAGATTTTGATGTTGGCAAATAACGCTGCCGGCATGCTAAGTGTGGAAAGTAAATTCATAGAAAGAGATGTTATTTTGAATGCTGACTATAGTGGTGGTGGTTATGGAGTGGTGGGTGAGCTAGAGAATGAAGCGATTTCAATGTTAGCAAAGCAAGAAGGTATTATTCTTGACCCGGTGTATACGGGTAGGGCGATGGGAGGACTTATCGATATGATTCGATGTAATAAAATCACTTCAAGCGATAATGTATTATTTTGGCACACGGGTGGTACGCCAGCTTTGTTTGCTTAGCGTTCGAATGAAAGACAATTATTGATATGATTAGTTACAATACTGTCACGTTTATTATTGATACATGAGTGAAGTGATGATTCGATGTGACTGTTTATTGATTGTGTTGGCACTATATTTGACTGCCTGCTCCGATAATGAAAATTCATCCTCAGAGCCTAAGCAATCGGTAAAGACAATAATAGATTCTCAGTTAAATGCATTAGAGAAAGCCAAAGGTGTCGAACAGAAATTGCTAGATGCTACTGAACAGCAGAGAAAGCTCATTGCAGCACAACAAAACCATTAATTATAACTATTAAAATATATGCGCTTAATTCGCCTCCTCAAAAATGATCTTGGTAAAGAGATTGCAGAATGGGTTGAAAGTAATGTTATTACTGAGTCTCAAGCTATTCAGCTATGTCAGCGCTATGATATTGACTATCATCAAATAAGTAACCGCTCATTTGGGTATAACGTGCTTGTATCTCTGGGTTATTTGTTTATTGGGTTAGCGGTGATTACGCTATTGAGTGCCAATTGGGAGGAAATTCCAAGAGGGATAAGGATGGCTGGTTTGATCATCTTAACGATGGCGACACATGTCATCGCTATCAAGAAGTATGTGTCTAATGGCTCAGTAGTATTATTTCTGTTAGCTAATTTATTTTATGGTGCGTCGATAATACTTATTGCACAGGTTTATCATTTGGGTGAACACATGCCGGATGGTGTGTTGTGGTGGGCGCTAGGCTGTCTGCCTATTGCTGTATTGTTACGTAACCCTTGGGTGATGTTGCAGTCGTTACTTCTTGCCATTATCTGGTTTTTTATGCAGATTGATTTTGGTTTTTTCCCAGGATTGTTTATTGTATTTATCGTCGCAGCTATCTACATATTATTTCGAGGCCAGCAGAGTCTTCTTTTATTCCTAGCGGTTGTGTTTAGTATTGGATTATTTGTCGAGTATTCACTTGCAATGTGGTGGGGGGGGGGTAGTTGGTATTTTGATTTTCATGTTGAGCACATTCCTGTCAGTGTATCGCTGTTTATTTTTGCAATTGTTTTTAGCCATTACTTAGCGAACCAGGCATCGACTAGGGCAAAAGATTATGGTGCCGTGTTATCAGTCTGGTCTCTGCGGTTTGGTCTCATTGCTATGTTCATCTTGAGCTTTGAAGAGCCATGGCGTGAAATGATTGGTGAGATTTGGATTTATAAAACATCAATGCTTGCTGTCGTAACAATACTTTCATTAGCTTCGTTAGCCTTAGCAGTGACAGCCAAGAAGTTATTGCCAGTCATCGCTATTTTAACTTTCTACTTGGTTAGTTTGGCATTATTGATGTTTGCAAGTGATCATTTTTCTGCCCAGATTTTTCAAATAATTTACAATATTGCATTAACTGGCATTGGTGTGGGGCTGATTATTATGGGAATTCAACAGGGAATCACTCACTACTTCTTTCTAGGTGTAGTGGCTATATTGTTGACAGCTTTGATGAGATACATTGATCTGATTGGTGATTATATTGGGGGCGCAATTCTATTTGCAGTATTTGCTGCGGTGCTTTTAGGGGCTGCTAAGTTCTGGAAGCATGCTAATGCTAAGGCGGGTCTTCAATGAGCAAAGCAATCGCAGTAGGTCTATTAATGGCTGTATTTTTCCAGTTATTGATTTTGACAGGGATGGTCGGATTATCAGCAATGCCGCTATGGACAGGGAAAGAGATTAAAGTTAAAACAATTCCTGTCGATCCACGTTCAATGTTTCGCGGCAATTACGTGCGATTAGGATATGATTTATCCGAGGTTGCTGTTGAGCATACAGATACAAAAATGCGTAATGGTGAAGTGGTGTATGTTAGTTTAATTCAAGCAGATGATGGCTTGTATGCGTTTTCACATGCGTCACTAACTAAACCGAAACAAGGTATCTTTCTTCGTGGGCGCATTCAAACTTATCGCTATAATTCAAATCAAGAATCCTATCAAGTGAAATATGGTATTGAAGCTTTCTTTGCGCCTAAAAAGAAAGCATTGGCGTTAGAGCACGATCTTAGAGGTGGTGGTGTCGCAGTGTTGATGGTAACTAGTAGTGGTAAAGTGCGATTGAAGGATGTCATTGGAGATGAGTCACCTTCTGAATAATGGCATATAAATACTTTGAAAGATAAAGCCATTATTGAATCTGTTCAACGTTGGGTGGAACAGTTTATCGTTGAGTTAAACCTCTGTCCTTTTGCTAAGCGTGAGATTGTTAAAAATCGAGTACGTTACGTGGTGGCTGAAGCCGCGACTGAAGAGCAATTATTAGTTGCATTAGAAGCGGAACTAGAATTCCTTAGTGAATCAACCTCGACAGAAACAACGTTATTGATCCATGCGCATGTGTTGCGTGATTTTTATGATTACAATCAATTTCTTGATATTGCCGATGGCTTGCTTCAGGAGATGAATCTAGACGGGGACTTTCAAATAGCTAGCTTTCATCCGCACTACCAGTTTGGAGGCACCGAGGCTAATGCTGCTGAAAATTATACTAATCGATCCCCGTACCCTATCTTACATTTGCTGCGCGAAGATAGTCTCGAACAAGCTATAGATGATCATGCGGATGTTAATCAAATCCCCATTGATAATGTCGCATTAATGAATAATCTTGGTAAAGACAAGCTTAGAGAAATGCTTGATAGCTACGTAGGAAAACCTGTTACTTCAAAATGAATATTAGTCGGAAGTTAATTTTTATTGTTGCACTGGTATTGTTTTCTGCGAATACGCACGCATCTTGCGTCATCCTTCTTCATGGATTAGCGCGAACAACTGCCTCTATGGAGGAATTAGAAAAGCGTCTAATAGAAGAAAAATTTCATGTAATTAATCTGGGGTACCCATCAAAAGATGACACTATCCAAGTCTTAGCAAGGCAAGCTATTACTCCTGCCTTAGCGCAATGTGAATCTGATCGAGAAGTCAATTTTGTTACTCATTTATTAGGTGGCATATTAGTGCGTCAATATTTGTCACAGCATGATATTCCTAATCTTCATCATGTTGTTATGCTGGGTCCGCCTAATAAAGGAAGTAAAGTGGTGGATAAAATGGGTGGTGTGCCTGGGTTTAACTTTATTAATGGAAAGGCAGGGATGCAACTAGGGACAGATTCAGCCAGTGTCCCTAATGCATTGGGTGAGGCTGATTTTGACTTAGGTATTATTGCGGGGACTAAAAGTATTAACTTGATTTTATCCTACCTCATTCCTGGACAAGATGATGGAAAGGTATCAGTTGAGAACACTAAATTAAAAGGTATGAAGGATCATATTGTTCTGCCGGTGACCCATGCGTTTATAATGAAAAATGAAAAAGTTATTGATCAGGCGATACATTATTTGAACAAAGGAACATTTAAAAAAGGATAATTTCATTAAAATTTCATGGATTGTTGTTTATCTAGTGGTACTGATTTGGTCGGGTATTCAACCAAAAGATCAGTTCACATGGTTTTTAGAGGTCGCTCCAGCGGTGATTGGTGCAACTTTGCTACTTGTGACATATAACTCTTTTCGCTTAACACCAATGTTGTATTTCTTTATATTGCTGCATTGCATCGTGTTAATGATAGGCGGGCATTATACTTATGCTGAGGTGCCGCTGTTTGATTGGCTAGCAAACGCTCTCGAGTTGGAGAGGAATAGTTACGATAAGTTGGGTCATTTCATGCAAGGGTTTGTGCCTGCATTGTTAGTGAGAGAAATATTAATGAGAAAGAATGTGGTCAATGGTGCCATGTGGTTGAATATATTTGTGGTGTCAGTGTGCTTAGCATTTAGCGCATTCTACGAATTAATAGAATGGTGGGTAGCACTTGTGATAGGTGGCGATGCCGAAGCATTCCTGGGTACTCAAGGATATGTATGGGATACGCAATCCGATATGATGTTCGCGCTTATGGGGGCTATTACTTGTTTGTTATTATTGTCAAAACGGCACAACTATCAGATACAAGATATTACATTGATTCATTAAAGATAAGTAAATTATGAATGACATACCTAACTGTCCACAGTGTAATTCTGAATATCCTTATGAGGATGGTGAATTGCTTATTTGTCCTGAGTGCGCGCACGAGTGGTCAAAAGAAGATGCTTCTAATACCGCTGATGATGGTTTTATTGTGAAAGATGCCAATGGAAACTTATTGCAAGAGGGTGATACTGTCACTGTCATCAAGGATATGAAGATTAAAGGCTCTTCAGATGTGATTAAAGTCGGTACTAAAGTGAAAAATATTCACTTAGTCGATAGTGATCACAATATTGATTGTAAAATCACAGGTGTTGGTGAGATGAAATTAAAGTCGAAGTTTGTTAAAAAAGTTTAGCCGTCCTGAGTATTGTCGTCACGTTGTTTTTTGAGGTTTTCTTGCGCTTCAATCCACACGTTATTTTTCGACCATTGGGTTCTTAGATAGAGTGTTTCTACTTTTTTGCGTGCCCAAGGTGTCTTGCGAAGAAATTTTAATGATGAGGGAATGCTGGGGTCGCTAGTAAAGCATTTGATTTTTATTCGTTGACCTAATTCTTCCCAACCATATTTTTCTTCAAGCTGTGTCACAATTTTCTCTAAGCTAAGACCATGCAAAGGATCTTTAGAAGCGTGCGTCATCTTGACTTATTATAAGGATTCGGTTTTACAGGTTTTTTTGTAAATTCTTTTGCAGATTCTTTTTTAGATTCTGGGGCATCAGTAGATTTTGTCTCAGCTTTTTTAACGCGCAGCTTGCTGCCCTGTATGTCTTTCCCATTTAAATTCTTGGCTGCTGCTTTTGCTTCGCCAGGTTTGGGCATTTCAACGAAGCCAAAGCCTTTTGATTCGCCTGTGTTTTTGTCTAGCACAATGTCGCAAGATTGAACCGTGCCATGGGCTTCAAATAGAGAGCGTAATTGCGCTTCCGTGACGCTACGATCAATGTTGCGTATAAGTAGTTTCATAATAGTAAATATAAAGTTAGGGCTGAGTTATGATTGTATTGGCTATGACGAGGTATGAGTTTACATGAGTTGTAAAATGGCGTCAGAAATTCTATTGGATTGCCTATGAAGCAAAGAATATGTGGATACCATCAAGACGCTGAATCTGATTGGGTGGCAGAACTAGAGTGTGGTCACTTTCAGCATGTGCGTCACAATCCTCCTTGGACTAATCGGCCCTGGGTGTCGACAGAAAAAGGTCGGCGATCGAAACTTGGATTTGAGTTTGAATGTAAAAAATGTAATGAAGGTGCGCCTAAAGATATATCCAGCACTTCTGAGTGATCGAGCCTTCTAAAGCATTAGGTTTCTAGAGGGTTCAAAATTTTTGACTGAGTATTCTTTTAGCCAGTCTAGATTTAATTCAGCTTCATTGGTGTTAGATTTCGCCTGTTCATAGGCGGTGATAAATTCACTATCGTTATTCTTTAGCCACTGATCAACTTGCGTAAGCACGGTCGTTGATTCTCTGCGAAAAACCTCTTCAAATACAGCATCAGTGATCAATGCGATTTTTTGCTTACTAGTGATGTTGCTTGTTTGTGCATAAGCTTCGCAAATACCCAGCATCGAAGCGGTAATGTATTTGCTATTATGAAATGTTGTTGGCACCGTGCCTAGCTCATCCTTTAAAGGGTCAAAGCAAGCTGACATGGCACGTTGTAACGCTCGCTTACACTTGCTTGAGTTGAATCCAAACATACTTATTATCTTCGTGGAATTTCTGACATGTTATCGAAAAATGAACCATCGTGCTGTCAATTTTTTGTTTGACTATGGCGCACTGTAATTTTAAAAATAAGATATTACTATAAAGTTTGATTTATGGTGGCGATAAAGCCAATAATTTTTGCGGATATGGACGGTTCCTTATTGAATCATGACATTTAGAGTCATGCTGATGCCGACGAATTTCTTGTCTGCTTGAGAAATAAAAAATAAGGGTCATTCCCGCAAAGGTAGGAATCCAACCAATGCGGATGATTAGATAATTCGTAAGAATAAATGATTGTGGCTAGACCCCCACTTCCATGGGAATGACAAACTGCTTAATCGTCCTCTAACTCTTTTAGCTTGTATAACATTTCCAATGCTTGTTTAGGCGTAAAGTCATCGGGGTTAATGTCTTGTAGTTTTTCAACAACGGGATGTGTGCTTGTTGATTCAATCATCAATGGTAGTTTAGCTTGCACGGAATCTTTTGAATGTGACTGCTGTTCTAATAATGCTAAGCGTTGCTTAGCATTTGCGATGACACTCCTAGGCACGCCAGCAAGCTGCGCCACTTGTAAGCCGTAACTTTGATTGGCTGGGCCAGGTTTGACGGTATGTAAGAAAACAATTTCATCATCATTTTCTATCGTATCAATATGAATGTTTACAGCACCCTCTACTTCGTTGGCTAAAGAAGTGAGCTCGAAGTAATGCGTTGCAAAGGTGGTGAGCGAACGATTTTTTTGTAACAAATGGTCTGCGCATCCCCAAGCTAACGATAAACCATCAAAGGTACTTGTGCCACGTCCGATTTCATCCATGAGCACTAAGCTATTTTCAGTGGCATTATTTAATATGTTAGCCGCTTCAGTCATTTCAACCATGAAGGTTGAACGACCGGTGCTTAAATCATCTGCTGCACCTACGCGTGTGAATATTCTATCAATAGGTCCAAGCGTTGCAGATTCTGCAGGAACATAACAGCCAGCAAATGCAAGAATAGTAATTAATGCAGTTTGACGCATGAATGTTGATTTACCACCCATGTTAGGGCCGGTAATTAATAATAATCGTGAATCTGGGCTTAGTGTGATGTCATTGGCAATGAAGGGAGCTTGTTGAATTTGCTCTACAACAGGATGGCGACCTTGTTTGATATGAATACCAATCTCATTGCTTAGCTCGGGTTGTACGTAACTATAATCTAAAACGACTTGTGCGAAACATGCGAGGACATCAAGTTCAGCGATCGCGTTAGCAATTGATTGTAGCGGGGGTAAGTAAGCAAGTAACTGTTCAAGTATTTGATCGTATAAATATTTTTCACGACCTAATGCACGTTCTTTAGCACTGAGTACTTTGTCTTCAAATTCTTTTAATTCTGGTGTGATATAGCGTTCGACATTTTTTAGTGTTTGTCTGCGCGTGTATCTATCAGGGATCTTGGCAATTTGCAGTTTGCTGACTTCAATGTAGTAGCCATGCACACGATTGTAAGCCACTTTAAGAGTGGCTATGCCTGTTTCTTTTTGTTCGCGTTTTTCTAGTTGTAATAAATAGTCATCTGCATTGGTGTGCAGTGTGCGTAATTCGTCTAACTCGCTATCGTATCCAGTCGCAATGACTCCGCCATCTTTAATCAATGCAGAAGGTTCGTCTTTTAAAGAAGATGTTAATAACTCATCAAGTTTGCTGGGTAGATCAAGCTGCTGCTGTAGCAAGTCAAGTCTACCTTCAGTGAAGCCGCTTAATAATGACTGTACGTTGGGTAATTGATGTAACGAATCTCTTAACGAGGTTAAATCGCGAGGCCGTGCTGTTTGTATTGCTATGCGTGCACGAATGCGCTCAACATCGGCAATAACTTTGAGGTGCTCTCGTAGATCAATATAGGTTTTTGTTTGAATGAGATTATCAATAGATTGATAACGTAATTGCAATGTCGCCATATTTAAGCATGGCCGTCCTACCCAGCGGCGTAAACAACGCGCACCCATCGATGTTTTAGTGTGATCGATAACGCCGGTGAGGCAGTGCTTAGTTCCGCCATCAATGGATTGATCGATCTCAAGATTTTTTCGACTAATAGCATCAACCACAATATATTCATCATGACGTTGTACGCGTAAGCCATTAATGTGTGGTAAAGCTTTTCGTTGTGTGTCTTTGACATATTGTAATAAGCCGCCAGCAGCACAAACAGCCGTGGGTGAGTTATCGCATCCAAAGCCAGTTAAATCTTTGGTGCCGAATTGTTCGGTGAGTAATCGGTGCGAACTATCAAATTCAAAAATCCATTCTGGTTGAGTTTGTGATTTTCGGTTAGCTAGCGATAATTCAGAATATTCTTGAGTGATTATTTCAGCGGGTTGTAGTCTTTCTATCTCTGCGAGTAACTCATCTTCACTAGTGAAAGTTTGTAACAGGAAATCTCCTGAGCCTAGTTTAATACTGGCTAGTCCTATTGATCCACCTTGGATGTAAATTGCGCAAATATGATTGTCACGTTTTTGGTCGAGTAAATTCTCATCAGTAATTGTACCCGGCGTGACGATTCGGACGACTTCACGTTTGACTAACCCCTTGCTAGCAGCAGGGTCGCTCACCTGCTCACAGACCGCGATGGATTGCCCTAATTTACTAAGCGACCTAAATACCCCTCAGCCGCATGGACTGGCACACCTGCTATAGGAATGCGCTGACCATTAGAATTCCCGCGCGAGGTCAGCGTTATGTCTAATAAACGAGCGGCTTGTTCAGCGTCTTGCATAAACAACTCATAGAAGTCGCCCATGCGATAAAAAAGTAGTTTGTCAGGGTGATCTGCTTTGATGCCTAGGTACTGCTGCATCATTGGCGTATGCTTTTCAGGAATTTGACTTGTCATGTGGATAGTTTAACCCCGATACTTTATTCGGCAACAATAATAATCGTGTTATTTTCTTAATCTAGATGACTCAATGTAGATTATTCATTGGAGATTGATATTAAGACTTCTATTGCTCAAGTGGCTGAACTTCTTAAAGCAAGTGAACACATGTTAGCCGTGGCTGAATCTTGTACTGGCGGCTGGTTGGCTAAAGTATGCACAGATTTGGCGGGTAGTTCAGAATGGTTTGATCGTGGTTTTGTTGCTTACAGTAATGAAGCCAAAAATGAAATGTTGGGAGTGTTGGAGGCGACCATTGAAGCTCATGGCGCAGTCAGTACTTACGCAGTTGAGGAAATGGCGTCTGGTACATTAATCCATAGTCATGCCGATTGGGCGATCGCAATCTCCGGTGTTGCCGGCCCTGGGGGGGGTGAGATAAATCCAGTGGGTTCAGTATGGTTTGCTTGGATGAAAAAGAATCAAAATCCAACGACAATTAAAAAGATATTTTCCGGTGATCGAGATCAAGTGCGGCAACAGTCAGTTGAATTCGCATTAGAAGAGTTAGTTAAATTATTGACATGAATGCAAGACGACTATTCCTAGCCATTTGGCCAAATGAACAACAGATTGAGAAGTTACTTGAACTTCAGTCTAGTTACGTGGGGCGGGGAAGAGAGGTATTACCTGAGAACTTTCATGTAACACTATTATTTATAGGAAATACTCCCTATGAGCTGACAGATTGTATTGTGCAAAATCTACAGGATATTTCTGTACAGCCATTTCATATGAAATTAGATCGATTAGGCTATTTTGATAAAACAAAAATATTTTGGGTGGGCCCTACTGATACTCCTTCAGAGCTCGAAAGCTTATATAAAAGTGTTCGCAACTGTGTGCAGTACTGTGGTATTTCCCCGTTGAGTAAACGTTATGTGGCGCATGTTTCATTGCTAAGAAATTCACAAATACCCATTTCAAACCCAGATTTCACGCCCATTGAGTGGCAGGTTGAAGAGTTTCATTTGGTCGAGTCTCGACTCGATAAAGACGGCGCACGCTACTACTCATTGAGCAGCTTCCCATTAGTAAATCTTGTGTAGACTGTATGTGTTGACGCTATTAATATAGCTCGATTATCTGTTTAAAAAATCATACTTAAAACACCATACATAAGAAGCCGAGGTAATTCGTGGAAGAAGACAAGAAGAAAGCGCTAACAGCAGCCCTAGGGCAAATTGAACGACAGTTTGGAAAAGGTGCAGTAATGCGCTTGGGTGATGATCCCATGCCACGAAACATTGATGTTATTTCTACCGGCTCACTCGCATTAGACGTTGCCTTAGGAATAGGCGGTCTACCTAAAGGTCGTGTGGTTGAAATCTTTGGCCCAGAATCTTCCGGTAAAACCACACTAACCTTGCAAGCTATTGCTGAATGTCAGAAGACAGGTGGCACCGCGGCATTCGTTGATGCCGAGCATGCGTTAGATCCTACTTATGCTGAGAAGTTAGGCGTCAACGTTGACGAATTGCTTGTATCTCAACCTGATACCGGTGAGCAAGCATTAGAAATTACCGATATGTTAGTTCGCTCAGGTGCCGTTGATATTGTGGTTATCGACTCTGTCGCAGCATTGACACCAAGAGCTGAAATTGAAGGTGATATGGGTGACTCGCACATGGGTCTACAAGCTCGACTAATGTCACAAGCATTAAGAAAGCTAACCGGTAACATCAAACGTTCAAATACGATGGTGGTCTTTATTAACCAAATTCGTATGAAGATTGGTGTCATGTTTGGTAGCCCCGAAACAACCACGGGTGGTAATGCGTTGAAGTTTTACGCATCAGTGCGTTTAGATATTCGCCGTATTGGCGCTATTAAGAAAGGTGATGAGATTCTTGGTAATGAAACGCGTGTGAAAGTGGTCAAGAACAAAATGGCACCTCCATTCAAAAAAGCTGAATTTGAAATTCTTTACGGTGAAGGTATTTCACGCGTCGGTGAATTGATTGATCTAGGTGTTGTGAATGAGTTGGTTAAGAAAGCCGGTTCTTGGTATAGCTATGGTGATGACCGTATTGGTCAGGGTAAAGAAAATGCCAAAGCTTACTTAAATGAGCACCCACATCTTATCGAAGAGCTTGATGGTTTGTTGCGTGCTAAATTACTTCCGGATTTAAATGGTTTTGTGCCGGATGATTCTGAAGAAGAGGAAGAGGCTGCTGAAGTCTAACGAGCTTAAGTCTAGTGCTAAGAAAAGCCCTGGGCGCGATGCTTATTATATAGCAGTGGGCCTACTAGCTCGGCGCGAGCATTCCCGCGTCGAGCTAGAGGCCAAGCTCGCCAAGAAAGGATTTAGCCAAGAACAAATTGCGTGTGCCTTTGAGAAACTCATAAAGCATGGGCTGCAAAGTGATCAGCAATACCTTGAAGATTTCGTGCGTTCACGTTTACTTAGAGGGAGTGGGCCACTCAAAATTGCTCATGAATTGCGCACCCGCGGAATAGATTCAGACACCCTTCAAGATTACCTAAATAGTCAGCAAATCGACTGGTTCGAGGTGGCAACAGCCACTTATGAAAAGAAATATCGGTCAAATGATGAAATTGATGCGCGAGAACGAGCTAAACGCGTACGCTTTATGCAATCAAGAGGCTTTCCGGGTGATATAATTTTCCGACTTTTCAAATGACCGCATCGGTAAGCGAACACAAAAGGATATTCATTCAATGGAAGGTAGTGCGGAAATACGCAGCACATTTTTAGATTACTTTGAGAACAGAGGGCACACCAAGGTCCCGACTAGCTCGCTGGTGCCTGCCTCAGATCCCACCTTATTATTTACCAATGCTGGCATGGTCCAATTTAAGGACGTTTTCCTCGGCAAAGATAAGCTGGCTTATACGCGCGCGACTTCTAGTCAGCGCTGTGTACGTGCCGGTGGTAAACGTAATGATCTTGAGAATGTTGGTTATACCGCGAGACATCACACCTTCTTTGAAATGCTGGGTAATTTCAGTTTTGGTGACTACTTTAAAGAAGAAGCCATTAACTATGCATGGGACTTGCTAACGAATGTGATTGGTCTGCCTAAAGAAAAACTTTGGGTGACAGTGTTTGAAGAAGATGAGCAAGCGGCAGATATTTGGTTAAAAAATATTGGAATTAATAAAAATCGCTTAAGAAAAATTGGTGCCAAAGATAATTTTTGGGCAATGGGTGATACTGGTCCGTGCGGTCCGTGTACGGAAATATTTTATGATCATGGTGATCATATTGCAGGTGACCCACCAGGTAGTGCTGATGAAGACGGCGATCGTTATGTAGAAATTTGGAATCTCGTGTTTATGCAATACGAGCGAGATCAAGCAGGCAAGTTAAATTCATTGCCTAAGCCATCGGTTGATACCGGCATGGGCTTAGAAAGATTATGTGCTGTATTACAAGGGGTAAACAGCAACTACGATACTGATCTTTTTCAAAATTTAATTAAACAAGTCGCATCATTAGCGAAAATGAAGGACTTGTCTAACCCGTCATTAAAAGTCATTGCTGATCATATTCGTTCTTGTAGTTTTTTAATTGCTGATGGTGTATTGCCATCTAACGAAGGACGCGGTTATGTATTGCGCAGAATTATTCGTCGCGCAGCAAGACATGGGCACCGCTTAGGATTGCAAGAACCGTTCTTTCATAAATTAGTTGAACCATTAATTGGCACATTCCACGGTGCATTCCCAGAATTGATAGACGCGCAAGCTAATGTTGAACGTGGATTATTGAATGAAGAAGAACGTTTTAGTGAAACACTAGAACAAGGCATGCGTATTCTTCAAGATGATATCAATCGTATGAAAGGAAAGACTATTTCCGGCGATACCGTGTTTAAACTTTACGACACGTATGGATTTCCAGTAGATTTAACCGCTGATATTGCACGTGAAAAAGACCTTCAGTTAGATCTTGAAGGATTCGAGAAAAATATGAACCAACAGCGTGAGCGTGCTCGCGATGCGAGTCGTTTTGGTGAAGGTTATGATGTTGCATTAGATGTAAAGTCTGCTACTGACTTTATAGGTTATGAGAGTTTGCATGGCAGTACAAAACTCGAAGAAATTTTTATTGCGAATCAATCAGCACAAACACTCAATGAAGGTGATGAAGGCATATTAATGCTGGCTGAGACACCTTTCTATGCAGAGTCTGGTGGCCAAGTGGGTGACGCAGGCATAATCGAGACGAAAGACTTCTGCTTTGAAGTCAGTGATACGCAAAAGAAAGGCGCGGCATTTGCACACATAGGTAAAGTCACACAAGGTAAAGTATCTGTCGGTGATAATGTTGTTGCAAAAGTTAATGAGAAGCGAAGAGCAGATATTGTATTAAATCATTCTGCAACGCATCTTATGCACGCAGCATTACGTCAAGTGTTAGGAAAACATGTGCAGCAAAAAGGTTCACTAGTTGATGCCGAAAGATTGCGTTTTGATTTCTCACACGATGCACCCGTGAGTGAGCAGGAAATTCTCCAGATCGAACAAATTGTTAATGCTGAAATAAGAAAAAATACTGCGACCAGCGCAAAGCTAATGGATAAAGATCAAGCTTTAGCTGCCGGTGCAATGGCATTATTCGGTGAAAAATATGGAGATGAAGTACGTGTACTTTCGATAGGTCAATTTTCAGTGGAGCTATGTGGTGGTACGCACGTGGATAGAGCAGGTGACATCGGGCTGTTTAAAGTGATCGCTGAAACAGGCGTTGCTTCAGGGGTAAGACGCATTGAAGCAGTCACCGGAGAGAATGCATTTAATTGGATGCAGTCAACACTGTCTAGCTTTAACCAAACCGCACAGATACTCAATGCACGCATTGAAGATGCTCCTCAAAAAGCAACCAGTGCAGCCAATAGAATTAAACAGCTAGAAAAAGAATTAGAGCAAGTTAAATCTAAACTCGCCACTCAAGCCAGTGCCGACATTGAAAATAATGCAGTCGATATTGATGGCATTAAAGTATTAGCGCATCACTTAGAAGGTGCCGATGTAAAAACATTGCGCGATACTTTAGATCGATTGAAAGATAAATTAGGTAGCGCAGCCATTGTATTAGGCACCGCTAAAGATTCTAAAGTGACATTAGTAGCGGGTGTGACTAAAGACCAAACGCATCGAATTAAAGCCGGCGACTTAATCAACGCGGTGGCAATACAAGTGGGCGGCAAAGGTGGTGGTAGACCCGATATGGCGCAAGCAGGTGGAGATAATCCTGCGGCATTAGACAAAGCATTGCAGAGCGTCCCTGATTGGGTGCGAGCGCAAATTTAGCAACGGTTTTAGAGATTTAGCATGGCAGTTATCGTACAAAAATATGGTGGAACATCAGTCGGCACAGTAGATCGGATTGAACATGTTGCTGACAAAATTATTAAATACCGGAATGACGGCAATAGCATTGTTGTCGTTGTGTCTGCGATGAGTGGTGAGACAAATCGATTAGTGGGTTTGGCTACTGAGATCTTAGACGAGATTCCGCATGGCCCAGAGCTGGACGTGCTGCTATCAACCGGCGAGCAAGTCACTATTGCATTGCTTACCATGGCTTTGAAGAAGCGAGGCTGTCCAGCTATTTCCAGAACAGGCTGGCAGTTGGGAATTAAAACCGATAATGTCAGTAACAAAGCGCGTATCACTGGAATAGAGACTAAAAAAATTCAATGCCATTTAGATAAAGGGTTAGTCGTTGTTGTTGCTGGTTTTCAAGGTATCGATGAGGGTGGCAATATCACCACCCTTGGGCGAGGCGGTTCAGATACCACGGCAGTGGCATTAGCCACCGCAATTAATGCTGATGAATGCCAGATTTTCACCGATGTGGATGGGGTGTATACCACCGATCCTCGGGTGGAGCCGAATGCGCGCCGATTAGAGCAAATAACATTTGAAGAAATGTTAGAAATGGCCAGTCTGGGCTCCAAAGTACTTCAGATTCGCGCGGTAGAATTTGCCGGTAAATATAAAGTACCGCTGAGAGTTTTATCTAGCTTTAAAGATGGGTCAGGCACACTGATTACAACTGAGGATAACCAAATGGAACAGGCCAAAATTGCCGGTATCGCGTTTAATCGAGATGAGGCGCAGCTGACAGTCAAAGGGGTACCTGATCAACCCGGTATCGCCGCAAAGATATTGGGTCCAATTTCACGTGCCAATATTGAAGTCGACATGATTGTACAAAATGTCGCCTGGGATAAAACTGCTAATTTCACCTTTACCGTTCATCGAAATGACTTTAAGCGTGCGTTAGAGATCCTTAAAGATACCGCTAATGAGCTGGGGGCGACGACAGTTAGTGGTGATGATAATATTGTGAAGCTTTCGTTGGTGGGTGTGGGGATGCGCTCACATGCGGGGATTGCTAGCCAAATGTTCGAGACCTTGGCAGATGAAGGCATAAATATTGGAATGATTTCTACTTCAGAAATAAAAATATCTGTTGTTGTGGACGAGAAGTATTTAGAATTAGGGGTACGTTGTCTGCATCAGAAATTTGGACTGGCTGAAGACGCAAAAAATGAATCATCAACAGCTTAGATTTGGAGAGAAATAGGGAAGATATAGGATTTCTAGAAACAGACCTAAAAAACAATCATTCATCTGTTCTCTAGGGGTAGACAAAATAATAATTATAAAAAAACGACAGGAATAGGAGTGCCGGGGCATGTTGATTTTAACCCGTAGGGTCGGGGAGACCCTTATGATTGGAGATGATGTAACTGTTACTGTGTTGGGTGTTAAAGGTAATCAGGTTCGCATCGGCGTAAGTGCGCCTAAAGATGTGGCAGTACACCGCGAAGAAATTTACGAAAGAATTCGCAAAGAAAAAGAAGTCGATGTATAAAGAGTAAGTTCTAGCGTGTTCGCGCTAATTTGCAGAAAATCATAGATGTGAAGTAATACGGAGAAGTGGCCGAGCGGCTGAAGGCGCTCCCCTGCTAAGGGAGTATACGGTTTATAGCCGTATCGAGGGTTCGAATCCCTCCTTCTCCGCCATTAATTGGGTCAAAGAATTAAATTCTCTATATCCTTATATTTCAATTGATCATACAAGCCGAATTACGCATAATTGCCGGCTTCAAAATAACGCGCCCGTAGCTCAGCTGGATAGAGTACTTGGCTACGAACTAAGGGGTCGGGAGTTCGAATCTCTCCGGGCGCACCATTATTTGTAGTGTTTGCGACAATCTCGCTAATTTCTAACGTTCCCATTCCTGGCACATTTCTGACATTTTTATTAAGCATTTGTAGCTTTGCGCATATTTTGTGCAGAAACTAATCTCCAATTAAAGGGGTCAGAGCCCTTTAATTGATCTGTTGTTAATGCTGTTCTTTTGTTTTCTCTGTAGGGGTGAGTGTCATGCCGCGT
>WASW01046489.1_pt1 | contig 18067 bp, 18 predicted proteins | sample 5698521 | NCBI WGS metagenome assembly WASW01 (sample SAMN11175560, study PRJNA528189) | sponge metagenome | isolation source: marine sponge | host: Leucetta | place: Antarctica: Western Antarctic Peninsula, King George Island | collected 2013-01
ACCTTTGGTAAAATCGATATCCTGCACAACAATGCTGCATCAAAATCAAAAGACCCCCGTGATTTCTTTGTGCCTTTTGAAGAGTTTGATTTCGATGTCTGGCGCCAGGTGATGAGTGTGAATATTGATGGTGTCTTTCTCGTGGCGCAGGCCGTTGGCAAACAGATGGTTGCGCAAGGTCATGGCGGATCAATCATTCAAACGTCTTCAACTTATGGCCTTGTTGGGCCCGATTTTGGAATTTACGAAGGATCCGAATACATGGGCTGCAAAATCACAACGCCTGCTGCCTATGCGGCATCCAAGGGCGCTGTTGTGCAACTCACCCGATATCTCGCAACGTACTGGGGGGGCAAAGGCATCCGCGTAAACACCTTGGTACCAGGCGGCATTGAATCTGGTCAGAACGAAACATTTCAGAATAATTATGGCGCACGCGTCCCACTTGGGCGCATGGCGCATGTCGATGAGATGGTTGGTGCCGTTATCTATCTCGCTTCGGATGCATCGAGTTATATGACCGGACAAATGGTTGTCGTCGACGGTGGCTGGACAGCATGGTAACGGCGGACGCTTCATCATGACTGAACAAACCGAGACTCCCGTCCCTCTCTACATGGTCGAGTCCCTGACCAAAGAATTGCTTTTGTTCGACGGCTTGGCTCGTGCGGGTAAAGGACTTGTCGCCCCCGTGCTTTCGAATTTAAGGCACATCGAATATGCACAAATCAATAACACTGTTGATCAAATTGCGATCCTCTGGAAACTTAATCTTGTTGATACTGCATCAGCGGCAGCATTCCTCAGAATTGCTGTTGATACCTGCACATATGAACAAGCCATTGGCCGCAACACCAACATTCGCCTAAGTGATATTTCTTCTGTCTACAACTCACTTGATGCTCGCGAAATAATAGCAAGAACAACAGGGATCGAAGGCCCTGATGCCATGCATCAATATGACGAGGCAGAGCGAATTTCATCATTCATCACTCATTTTAACATGCCGATGAAAGATCTGTGGTTTCATGCATTTCCAAAGCTGCGAACAATCATCACTGTCAGGCATCCTGTTGACGTTATTGCATCATGGAACGGTCGCGGATGGGGTGAGCGATGGGGATATGATCCGCTGGGATTCACGCCAACACCAGAAATCGACGGCCAGCCCATTCCTTGGTTCGCGCTTGACGTAAGCGATGAATATTTTGATTGCGATCCGTTGAACCGAAATGCCCTCTGTGTTCTCGAGTTGGACCATATTTATCAGCAAGCTATTGAAGATCTAACACCAACACAAAACAGACTTGTGAATGTTGTCAGTTTCGAAAAATTTGCGACCGAGCCCGACGTTGAGCTACAACGCATTGCATCGTGGTTGAACACTGAAATCCCAGCAGAAATGCCGGTCGTAATGGCACGAGAGCGCGTTCCAAGAAAACTCTCGCTTGAACAACGCAAGCACAAGCTCAGTGAGCTTAAATCAGGCCTGAATGAGCAAATTATTACTCGCCTCCTTGACGCCTCGCGCCGCTATGAAGAGCGCTGGGACGTCGAACCAGTTTCTTAAACAAACCCAATAAACGAAGTGCAACTATGACCTTAATTCCTTCTCCTTCTCAAATAGACACAACGCCGTTTCAGGCTGGCACTGAAGACCGTGAAGCCAAGTACGGTTTGCCGCAAGATGTGAAATTCTGCAAACGATGTATCATTTCAAATCAACGTCCGAGTTCATCCATTGAATTCAAGAACGCCGCGAATGAACGAAAAGCGACGATCAACCTTGATGATGATGGTATTTGCGATGCGTGCCGGGTTACCGAACAAAAAGCGAGCATAGATTGGGGCCTTCGAGAACAGGAGTTGCGGGAACTTTGTGATCGCCATCGTCGAACAGACGGTGCGTATGACTGCATTGTGCCAGGATCAGGCGGTAAGGACAGTTTTTACGCATCACATGTTCTAAAATACGAATATGATATGCACCCACTTACAGTAACCTGGGCACCGCATATTTATACTGATTGGGGTTGGCGGAATTTTCAGCGCTGGATTGATTCTGGATTTGACAACCAACTGTTCACACCAAATTCCCGTGTGCACCGGCTTTTGACGCGCCTTGCAATGGATGTTCTGTTGCATCCGTTTCAAGCATTTATTCTTGGCCAGAAAAACCTGGCACCAAAGCTATCCGCTTTGCACAAAGTCCCCCTTGTCTTTTTTGGCGAGAATGAAGCGGAATATGGCAACGCAAAAGCTGATGCTGCAAAGCCTATGCGTGATGCATCTTATTATTCTTCGAATAATTATGATGAGATGAGACTTGGTGGCATAGACGTTGGCACACTAGAGAATGATTTCGGAATTCATCGGAGCGAATTAACACCTTATCTGCCTGCCGACCCAAATGCTTTAGCAGGAGCTGGTACAGAGGTTCATTATCTTGGGTATTATTTAAAATGGCATCCACAAAGCTGTTATTACTATGCACAAGAACATGGTGGATTTGAACCATCGCCTGAACGAACATCCGGCACATACAGTAAATATAATTCCATCGATGACCGCATTGATGATTTTCATTATTACACGACGTACATCAAATTTGGCATTGGTCGTGCGACATATGACGCGGCTCAAGAAATTCGTTCCGATGATATCGAACGAGAGGAAGGAATTGCTCTGGCGCGCCGGTTTGATGGTGAATTTCCCGAGAGATTTTTTGAAGAAATTCTTAAATACCTTTCTATTCCAGAAAAAGAATTCCCCGTTGCATCTAAGATGTTTGAGCAACCGATTATGGATCGAGATTATTTTAATCGGCTATGTGATAACTTCCGTTCTCCACACCTTTGGACATGCGAGAATGATGTCTGGTCTCTCCGCCACACTGTTTGGAATGACAACGCTTAATCCATGGCGAACTTAAGACTAATCGCTCGGCTTGATGTGAAGGCGCCTTACTTGATTAAGGGCATCCATCTTGAAGGGCTTCGTAAACTTGGTGACCCACAAGAATTTGCGCAGCGCTATTATGAGCAAGGTATCGACGAGATTATTTATATCGATGCCGTGGCCAGTCTTTATGAGCGAAATACTATTACTGACCTCATCCGCCATACAGCAGAGAACGTTTTCATTCCAATTACTGCAGGTGGCGGCGTGCGAACTGTCGACGATGCTCAGGCACTCCTTCGTGCTGGCGCTGATAAGATTGCAATAAATACAGCGGCAACCCACCGGCCAGAACTGATAACAGAGATGGCAGAAAATTTCGGCTCACAATGTATGGTATTATCAATTCAAGCGAAGCGCCAAAATCATGGTTGGGAAGCATACTGCGACCAGGGGCGCGAACACACCGGTCTTGATGTCCTCACCTGGGCCAAGCAAGGCGAAGAATTGGGTGCAGGCGAGATCCTGATAACATCCGTCGATCAGGAAGGCACGGGCAATGGTTTTGATACTGAGCTGGTGCGTAAGATTACTGATGCCGTGTCCATTCCTGTAATCGCAAGTGGCGGCATGGGTGAAATTCAACATCTTATCGACGTGGCCCGTCAATCAAACGCAAATGCTGTAGCTATGGCACGTGTTCTGCATTTTAATGAGCTCGGCCTTGAGGCCATTCGCATGGCGGCTCAAAGTAACGGCCTTCCGGTCCGAAACATATGACTACTCAAGTCACAGTCGTTGATTATGGCAGTGGCAATCTGCTGAGTATGGCGCGTGGCCTTGAAATGGCTGGAGGCAATGTCACCGTCTCTGCAAATCCTGATCAAATCAAATCCGCTGAGCGACTCGTATTACCAGGTGTTGGCGCCTTTGGGCGAGCCATGAAGCAGCTTCAGTCCAATTCGATGGATTCTGCTGTAAATGACTTTATCTTAACCGGACGGCCGTTCTTAGGCGTTTGCGTTGGCATGCAGGTTTTGCTCGAATCCAGTAAAGAGTTTGGAGACCATGCAGGGTTTGCAAAATTCAAAGGGCATGTGATGCCTGTTCCTAAAAGAGGTGTTGATGGCTCGCCACACCCCGTTCCACACATAGGATGGAACACGTTGATACAAGGTGAGTCGCCATGGGACGGCACTATACTTAGAAACCTTGGGCGCAATGCCACTGTTTATTTTGTCCATTCGTACCAAGGGAAACTAGAGCATTTAGAAGATTGCCTTGCTACATGTGATTACGACGGCTGTTCACTTACAGCTGCTATTAATAAAGACAATGTCACGGGCTTGCAGTTCCATCCTGAAAAAAGCGGCCCCGTTGGATTGACCATTCTCCATAATTTCTTGAGCCACAATGAATAAAACAACTCGTAAAATTTTTAACGGTTCCGCGCCATCATCTGTTTCTGTTGGAGCCGCGCAACGCGCCTGTCCTTTCATCGATGATTTACCCACTCACATTAAAGTCTCATACCAGAGACTAGCATTGATAGTTGACGAAACGGAGCTTGAGCATCTCAATTTAGATGATGAGGACACGCTCATCATTTGTTGCAATTGGTTAGTTTGGCATGAATTAGTTTCACAAGGGCGACACGCAGTACATTACGAATTAGGAATTCTCGAATGGGGGATTTCTGATTCTCTCAATACAGATATATTTAATAGTGCAAACGACTGGCTTCTTGACCGAGAGGGCGTGGACCCAACGTTGTTTCACAACGTATCCCTGGGGCGGTTTTTTGGTGCCGAAATGTCTATGGCCGTGATGAACTTCCATCGCATCAATCGTTCAATCCGCAGCTTAATACGCCGCTTCAAACCTAAGGAAGTTTATTTCTATAACTTTAAGTATGACATCAACCATTTGAGTATTGAGATGCGTCGCGACTTGATCGCTGAAATCTCGGGCGAAATGGGAATGACATTTGTCGATAAGAGTGATGCCGTTACAGAGGGCAATGATCTTAATGTCCAAGTTTACAGGCATGCTCAGACAAAAGGTATGCGCCAACAACTTGCACATTTGTACGGACTTTCAATTGAGATAGTCAGCCGCATCCGGTTGATGTGCTCATCATCTAAGGCACGCGTTCTTGTGCTCGCGAACTCGAATATTGTCGGACCTCTGAGCAAGGATTTCCAGGGTGGTGACGTTACGCCCATCTTCTTTGCACGCACGATACCTAAACAATTAGCTGTGATTATAAATTGTTTAATGAAAGGTGTATTATTTGCGAACCCTCGTTCACGCCAATTAAGCGTGCAAGATAAACGTCAATTGCAGGGGATATTAGAAACCATTTCTAAGATTTGTTCGGAGGACGCGACGCAAGAACGTCGGTTCACATTGAATTATCTTCTAAAATCATTGATCAATATGCCCGCTCTTGAAGAAGCCGCCGAAGAAGTGCTAATGGCTGAAGAATTTATCTGTCGTACTCAACCGTCGCGCATCGTTGTTGATAGCGTTCGTTCCCGTCGCCACTTATCATATATTGAACTTGGCACATCCCTCGGCATCAAGATTGATTATATGTGGCACGCGCCTCTGACGCCGCAAAATTTAAAAATGGGCGCGCTAGGAGGTGACCCTCGGCAACGTGTATTCGTCAATCGATGTTTAAGCTGGGGCGTAACAAATGACCGATGGCTTGACGAAGTCGGTGCTCGACAACCAAAAATTCGGATTGGAAGTCCGCTTCGCAACAAGTATCTAGCACAACCGAAATTTTCGCCCTCCTCAAAAAAATCAATAAGTTCGCAGAACGTCTTGTTGCTGCAATACGGCTTCAATGTCCTCGATCTCGCAGGAGTTAATGCGAATATGTACGGTACATTTGTAAACTGTGTTCGTATACTTCGAGAACTTGGGTATCAAAACATCTCGCTCAAAATGCACCCTGGGCCTGGGCGCTGGACAAAATCTCAATTCGAACAAATCCGCGGTTTTTTTGATCTCGATTGTAAAATTCTCATGCACGAGCCATTTGAGGAATGCCTAGCCTGGGCGGATTTGGTTATTGGTCCGTCCCACACAGGTGCAATGTTTGAAACATTGGCTGCAAACAAGCCATATCACGCATTGCTATTGCCGCCACAAAGCACTTTCGATAAATCCTATTTCAACGACTTCCCGCTTATCGAGTCGCTAAAAGATTTGCCCGCCGCATTGCAGCGCGATAATACACTCGCCGAACATAAAGTCCTCGACAATTTATATAGCATCAACGAAATTCCAAACCCATCCCAACGATTTTGGCAAGTTTTGAGTGATGGCCGTTCAGACGACACATTGAGCCAGAATTAATTTGAAAGAGTTCTCCTCATGAAGTGCCTTGTGACCGGCGGTGCCGGATTTATTGGCTCACATATTGTTGAACGATTACTCACCGATGGCCAAACTGTTAGCGTTATTGATAATTGCTCAACAGGTCGTATTGAAAATCTGCAACATCTCAAAGACAGCGATAATCTGAGTGTCCATATTGGCGATATTAACGATGCGGAGATATTGGATAAAGCTATTGCCGGCGCCGATTGGGTATTTCATATGGCGGCCCTTGCCGACATTGTCCCATCAATCGAACGCCCCATCGACTACACGAACGCCAATATACAAGGTACACTTGCGGTTCTTGAAGCCGCTCGGGCACATAATATCAAAAGATTTATTTATGCCGCTTCATCTTCTTGTTATGGCATTCCAGATGCATTTCCAACTCCAGAAAATGCTGAGATGCGGCCGCAATATCCGTATGCGCTCTCAAAGTATCTTGGAGAACAATGCGTAATGCACTGGGCGCAGCTTTATGGGTTGCCTGCAATTTCTTTGCGGATGTTTAACATTTATGGACCAAGATCACGTACCAGTGGGACTTATGGCGCTGTATTTGGTGTCTTCCTGGCGCAAGAGCTTGCTGGAGAGCCATACACGATTGTTGGTGATGGCACGCAAACCCGCGATTTCACATATGTCACCGACGCTGTTGACGCATATATTGCAGCCGCCAAATCTGACGTTTCTGGGGAGATTATGAATATCGGTTCTGGAAATACGTATAGCGTGAACAGATTGGTAGAGTTGCTTGGTGGCGATACAGTGCATATACCCAAACGCCCGGGTGAACCCGATTGTACATTTGCAGACGTAACCCGCATTAAATCGTTACTCGGCTGGGAAGCAAAAATACCTTTGGAAGACGGCGTCGTAATGATGCTCGAGAACATCGATTATTGGCGTGAAGCGACTGTCTGGACGACAAGTACAATCGCCAAAGCGACAAAAGACTGGTTCAAATATTTAAGCAATAATGGATAGTGACGAAAAATAATGGCACGCGACCCTATAAGTAAAATTAAATCACTCGACGAAATAGCTGAAATCACAGCAACACTTCGCAACGATGGCAAAGATGTTGTGCTGTGCCATGGTGTCTTTGATCTTCTGCATATGGGACATGTAAGGCATCTTCAGGCTGCTCGTGCTGAAGGCGATATACTTTTAGTGACAATCACAACGGAAGAACATGTAAACAAAGGTCCCGGGCGACCAATATTTAATGACGATCTAAGAGCTGAAATGCTCGCAGCTATCGAGCAAGTTGATTTCGTTGCTATCAGCCCTTACCCGTCTGCAGAAATAATCATCAATGCCATCAAGCCATCAATCTATGTAAAGGGTTCGGATTATGCGAATCCAGGCGATGATGTGACTGGGAAAATTAATAACGAAAGGGAAGCTGTCGAAGGGCATGGCGGCCGGATCGTATTTACCCGCGACATTACCTTTAGCTCATCATCATTAATCAATCAGTACATGGACGTTTTCGATCCAGAACTTCGCCATTACCTGGCAGGTGCGAAGGAGCGGAATATTGAAGACAATATCAAAACGGCGCTAACCGATATCGCTAATTTACGCGTTCTGGTCGTTGGCGACGCCATCATTGACGAATATGTCTATGTTGAAGCAATGGGGAAATCTGCGAAAGAACACATAATAGCAACGCGGTTCAAATCCCGTGAGAAATTCGCGGGCGGCGTTTTTGCGGCGGCCAATCACATTGCAAGCATTTGTGCCGATGTAGAAATCCTGACCGTCCTTGGCGACGAAGATAGCCACGAGAAATTTATTCGCGAACATTTAGCGCCAAACATTCGACTGGAAGCCCTGCATCGGGCTGATGTCCCAACAACCCGGAAATGCCGGTTTGTTGATGCCGGCTATGTCCGTAAAATCTCGGAAGTGTACTATTTTGATGACTCACCAGTGCCAGACGAAATAACGGACGGTCTTGTGTCATTCATCAAAAATAAAGCTGAGGATTTTGATCTAGTTGTTGTCACGGATTTTGGTCACGGGATGATCAATAATGCCGTTATTGATGCACTGACGGAGCACTCAAAATTCCTGTGTGTAAATACGCAAACGAATAGCGCCAACCATGGATACAATCTGGTAACGCGATATTCTAAGGCAGATTTTATTTGCATCGATGCGCCCGAAGCTCAATTGGCTGTGCAAGATCAATTCGCAACTATAGAGAAAATAGTTGCTGAGAAACTCACATCTCACATTCAATGTGACCGCATGGTTGTCACTCATGGAAAACTCGGCTGTGTTGTTTACCGCAAAGGCGAAGACGTTTTACGTATTCCTGCATTTACGAAAACAGTCATCGATACCGTTGGTGCAGGCGATGCCTTCTTTGCTATGGCTGCACCTGTCGCGGCAATCGGCGCCTCAATGGAAGTTGCAGCATTTATTGGCAATGCCGCCGGCGCCATTAAGGTCGGCATCGTTGGCCATAGATTGCGCGTTGAAAAAATTCCGTTGATCAAATACATCACAACACTCCTTAAATAGTTAAAGAATCAAGTGACAGATAAGATATGGAAAGTTTTGGTTACGGGCGGCGCCGGTTGTGTTGGCAGCGCGCTTGTGCCCGCATTGTTGAAAGCTGGACATCAAGTAAATGTTCTTGATCTCTATGGTGAAGATTTATTCGCCGAATACCGCGATAGCGGGCGTTTGACTGAGATCAAAGGCGACCAAATATTCATATTGACGATATGGTCGATCTGTATTTATTCCTTTTGCAATGCGATGATGAAAAAATTGACGTTGAAACTGTTGTGACGCCATCGGATGATAATCGCTCATACCACGTATCCTCTGAAAAAATGCGGAATCAACTGGGCTTTACAGCGACGCGAAGTGTCACTGATGCCGCTCGTGACTTTGCGCAAGCTTTCTCCGATGGAAAAATTAAGGATCCGATGATTGATCCTCAATATTTCAACATCAAACTAATGCAACAAGTGAAACTGAAGTAAGATCGACGTTGTGCGCATTGGCATCGATTTCGACAACACAATAGCTGACTACCACAATGTCTTCACGGTGGTCGCGCGCGAGATTGGACTTGTCGATGATGGCTTCTACGGCGATAAAACGGCGCTTCGAAATTTCCTGCGCAATCGCCCCGGCGGCGAACAGGAATGGCAGCGCCTGCAGGGTCAGGTTTACGGCAATTACATCGGCCTGGCGTCGCCGATGCCCGGCATCGAAGATTTTCTTATTGCCTGTCGCGAGCACGGCACCGACGTCTACATTGTCTCGCACAAGACCGAATTCGGCCATTTTGATCTTACCCGGATGAACCTTCGCGATGCAGCCAGAGGGTGGCTCGGCGACAACGGCTTCTTTCACGCAAGTGGCCACGGCATCGACCCCGCCAACGTTAAGTTCGAGGCCACACGCGGTGCCAAGGTCCGGACAATTAGGGCGCTGGCACTTGATCATTTTATTGACGATCTGGCGGAAGTTTTCGAGGATGAAAACTTTCCCGCAAGCACTCAGGCACACCTGCTACGCTCAGCAAATGAAAACGGACATGACACAAGCAACTGGCCTCAAATCCAAGCCTGCATTTTTGACATCTGAAATCCAGATCACGGCCTCTGACCCGGAAGCCTGTGCGGCACGGCTTTTAGAGGTGGCTAACGTTTCGGCGGCACCGGTTGCAGGCGGCGGTAACAATCGCATCTATCGGATCGATACCGGCGATAACGCCTACGCCATTAAATTCTATCCGCGCCAGAACGCCGATCCGCGCGACCGACTCGGCCAGGAATTCACAGCACTCGAACTCATGGCAGCGCACGGTATTGACTGCATACCCAAGCCCATCGCCAGTGACCCGCATGCCGCTTGCGCTATCTATCAGTGGATTGACGGCACTCCACCAACGCTGGTCAGCGATGCCGATATCGACGCCATGGCGGCATTCGCAAAAAAACTGGCAGACCTGTGTCGGGATCCAGTAGCAGCAAAGATCGCACCAGCCTCCGCAAGCTGCTTCTCCGGCATCGACAGCGTAACACAATTCAACGAACGGCTGGCTCGGCTTCGGGGCGTTTCTGATGGCGCGGCGCTGCACGCATTCCTCGACGATGCGCTGGCACCTGCCTTTACATCACTTGCAGTTCGCGCGCGCGAACTCTATTCCGGGGCTGGTCTTGACTTCCAACGTCCGTTGACCGTGGATGCGCAAACCCTGAGCCCATCTGATTTTGGTCTCCATAACGCGATTCGCCGCGCCGACGGAACACTCGCATTCGTCGATTTCGAATACTTCGGTTGGGACGATCCTGTGAAAATGATTGCAGACGCGATGTGGCATCCAGGTTCAGCGCTGGAAGGTAATACCGTAAAGCGATTCCACGATACCATGATAGCGTTTTTTCAGGACCGTGATGGAGAGACTTTACGAACTCGCTTCGACGCGTTAAACCCACTTTTCGGCATGATCTGGTGTCTGATCCTGCTCAACGAATTCCTGCCTGAGCGCTGGGCGCGTCGGGTCGCTGCCGGGAACTCGGATGACTTCCGACAGGTTAGAGAGCGCCAGTTGCAGGCGGCGCGCGCACTATTCAAACGAGTAAACGAATACACCAAATGACTAAAACACCCCTTGATGAACGATCGCTTTATCTGCGCCGCTTGGTGATGCGCGCGCTGATCAACGGTGGGCGCGGCCATGTGGGTCCAGCAATGTCGCTGATAGAGATCATGCGCGTCCTTTACGACGATATCCTGAACGTACGGCCGATTGAGCCCGACTGGGCTGAGCGCGACCGCTGTATTCTGTCCAAAGGGCACGGTTGTCTCGCATTGTACGCGGTACTGGCCGACAAGGGCTTTTTCCCAGCCGACACACTGGATACGTTCTGCAAGACAGGCTCGATCCTCGGTGGCCACCCTGAACATGGCAAGGTGCCCGGCGTCGAGGCCTCGACTGGATCGCTCGGACACGGCCTATCCATCGGCATCGGCATGGCGCTGGCTTTAAGGATGCGCGGCTCAGATGCCGGCGTGCACGTGATCATGGGTGACGGCGAAATCAACGAAGGCGCAGTCTGGGAAGGCGCGATGACGGCATCCAAGCATAACCTTTCGAATCTGACCGCCATCATCGACTGCAACGGCATCCAGTCTTACGGCTCGACCGCCGAAGTGCTGGATATGGCGCCATTGGTCGACAAATGGCAGGCTTTCGGCTTCGACACCTACGACATCGACGGCCACGATCTGAGCATACTGAAAGACACCTTCGCCAAGCCGCGCAGTGACCGGCCTCGCGCCGTCATCTGCCGCACGGTGAAGGGTAAAGGCATCCCAATCGCCGAAAATAATGCGCGCTGGCACCACAAGAACAAACTAAAGGACGATGAAATCGCCGCCATCGTCGACGCGCTGGGAGAATTCTGATGCGCCGCACATGTACCGACATGGTTTATGAACTGGCCAAGCAGGATCCGCGCGTTGTGTTCATCGGCTCCGATTTGGGCGCCGGGTTACTCGACGACATGAAGATTGAAATGCCAGAACGGTTTTACATGGAAGGCGTCTGCGAACAAAACCTGATTGGCATGGCCGCCGGCCTGGCAATGGAAGGCTACATTCCGTACGTGAACACCATCGCCACGTTCATCACGCGGCGCTGCTTCGAGCAGATCGCCATTGATCTGTGCCTGCACAATCTGCCGGTGCGCCTGATCGGCAACGGCGGCGGCATGGTTTATGCGCCACTGGGCCCTACGCATATGGCGACAGATGACATCGCGATCCTGAGGGCGCTGCCGAACATGACTATTGTCGCGCCAACCGACGCCGAAGAAATGAAACGCTTTATGCCGGAAACCCTCAACCGTCCAGGGCCCATGTATATCCGTCTCGGCAAAGGTGGCGACGCGGTCGTATCCAACCCAAACGACGGCTTCGAAATTGGCAGGGGCTACCTACTCCGCCCTAAGGGACGGGTTCTGCTTGTGACCACTGGCGTCATGGCCTCACGTGCACTGACTGCCGCCGAAACGCTTGAAGCCGAAGATATTTCCTGCGGCGTTCTCAACCTGCCAACGGTCAAACCGCTAGATACGGCGCAGCTTCTGCGCCTCGCCGCTGATGCCGACATCGTTGTCACCGTCGAGGAACACACCATGATCGGTGGATTGGGAAGTGCTGTCACCGACGCGCTGGTCGAACACCTTGGCACTGGCTTGCCGCTAATTAAGCGGATCGGCCTGCCTGACGTCTTCCCTGAGGATTACGGATCGCAAGATTCCCTAATGGATCATTTCGGACTTCAGGCACCAGGTATCGCCGAGACCGTGCGCAACGCGCTGACACAGATAAACGACAATTCCAGGAGCACAAGCTGATCATGCAGTTCAAGGCACGTTATTCCTATTTGCCGCAACAGTTCGCCGAACCGAGCGCAATTCTCGAAGAGCTAGGGCGCCTCGTCGCGACCGGCGATTTCACACTCGGTAAGCCGGTCGGCGAGTTCGAGAAGAAGTTCGCAGCGCTGATCGGTACCAAGCACGCCATCGGCGTCGGGTCGGGCACCGATGCGCTGAAGCTTCCACTGCGCGCGCTCAGCATTACTTTCGGCGACGAAGTGATCACCGCCGCCAACACCTTCATTGCCACCGTCGGCGCTATCAACGAAGTCGGCGCGACGCCAGTGCTAGTCGATTGCGACGATAGCTTCTGCATGGACGTGAACCAAGTCGAGGCCGCCATCACCGAAAACACCAAAGCGATCATGCCGGTGCAGTTGACCGGCGAGGTCACCGACATGACAGCGCTCATGAAGATCGCCGAGAAGCACAACCTGCCGATCGTTGAGGATTCCTGTCAGGGGATTCTTTCAGAGACCGACGGCAAGCGGTCGGGAACCTGGGGTATCGCAGCTGGTTTTTCCCTGCATCCGCTGAAGAACCTGAATGTCTGGGGCGACGCTGGCGTCATCGTCACTAACGACGACGAAATGAACGAAAAACTGCGCCTGATCCGCAACCACGGCCTCAAGAATCGCGACGAGATCGCGGTACTAGGTTGCAACTCACGTCTAGACTCTGTGCAGGCGGTGGTCGGCAACTGGCTGATCGGTCAGACCCACGACATCACCGACAAGCGGATTGCCAATGCCGCCTATTACGATGCCGCCTTTGCGGATATCGACGGCATCGGCGTTCCTGCGCGGCGCAATCACGTAAAGCACGTCTATCACTTATATATGGTCTTCGCGAAGAACCGCAACGCGCTGCACCAACATTGCGTCGATAACGGCGTCGAGACGAAAGTCCACTACCCAATCCCGCTCTACCAGCAGGAAGGCCTGCAACATCTGGGTTATGCGTCCGGCGTGTTCCCGGTCACCGACCGCCATGCCGAGACCGTCATCAGCTTCCCGGTCGATCAACATATCTCGCGCGAAGAACAAGACATCGTCATTCAGACCGTGAAAGATTTCTATGCCTGACGCTACCGCCAATATCCGCCGCGTCCCTTACGTCAATTTTCCGGCGCAGTATGCCGAAGAACGTAACGAGATCATGGCGCTGGTCGATGACGTATTTTCCAAGGGCGCGTTCGTCGGCGGCGATTATATCGCACAGTTAGAAGCGGCCATCGCCGAGGTCGTCGGCGTCAAACATGTGATCGCGCTCAACTCCGGCACCGATGCGCTGATCCTCGCCATGAAGGGATTTGGCATTGGCTCCGGCGACGAAGTTATCACGCCGCCCAATTCATTCGTTGCCTCGACCGCCGCCATCACCGCTGTCGGCGCAATACCGGTGTTCGTCGACGTGAAGCCAGACCAGAACATCGACCCCGCTCTGATTAAGGCCGCCATTTCCGGACGCACCAAAGCGATCATGCCAGTACACCTGACCGGTCGTGTCGCCGAGATGGACCGCATCATGGAGATCGCCGAACAGTACGATCTCAAGGTGATCGAGGATGCGGCACAATCGTTCGGCTCGCGTTATCAGGACGTGATGAGCGGCGCCATCGGCCACGCCGGGTGTTTTTCCGCGCACCCGCTGAAAAATCTGAATGCCGCCGGCGATGCCGGGTTCATCACCACCGATGACGACAGTCTTGCCGAACACGCACGGCTGCTACGCAACCACGGACTCAAGGACCGGGAAACGGTCGTCACGTGGGGCACAGTTTCACGCATGGACAATCTGCAGGCGGCGTTTCTGACAATGCGCCTCAAACACACCGATGACGTGGTCGAAAAGCGCCGCGCCAACGCCCAGCTGTACCGCGATCTTTTGCAAGATTCTGCCGTCTTCATGCCGCCGTGTGTGCAGGCCGAGTTCAACACGTTCCATACTTTTGTCGTACAGATCGAGCGGCGTGACGCCTTGCGCGCTTATCTAGCCGAATGCGGGATCGAGACGGCGGTGCATTACCCAGTACCGATTCACTTACAACCAGCGGCAGTCGGTCTCGGCCACAAGTCGGGCGACTTCCCGGCGACCGAGTATCAGGCATCACGCATCGTCAGCCTGCCTATCCATCAATTACTAAGCGACGACGACATTCGTTACGTAGTTGCGAACATTGAGGCTTTCTACTCATGAGCGCAGATACCTTTGACTTTGTGAGCGAAGACGAACGCGCCATGTCCGAAGCGTTCCTGGGAAATGGCCATGTCATTGTCGATGCTGAGGCGCCGGCGCTTCTGGACAAACTGCGGAACCGCATTGCCGAACTGGCCGCCGAGCATCTGGGCGTCGGAGCACCGGGTAACGCAGGCACGTTCCTGAACACCATTCACACAAGCATCGACGCCCCCAAGCTGAACGCACTGCGCCTTGCCGTGATCAACGGGCTCGCCGCCGAAAGCTGGGTGCGTGCCGCATATTTCAATATAGCCCGTGAAGCGATCGGGCACATCGTCGGTAACGAGTTGGTAATGCAGCGGCGTATCAACTTGTCGGTCCAGATGCCGAACGACACCAGTTCCCTTCTGCCGGTGCATGCCGACGTGTGGTCGGGAGATTCGCCGTTCGAGGTGGTGATGTGGTTGCCGCTTGTCGACTGCTTCGATAGCAAGTCCATGTACCTGATGCCGCCGTCGAAGGACCGCGATGTGCAGAACCGCCTGAGCACGATGAACGGCAAAACTTCCGAGGACCTTTTCCACGTAATAGAGGACGATGTCGCATTCATGAACGTGCCGTACGGCAAGGTTTTGCTGTTCTCGCAAACTTTGATGCACGGCAACCGCATCAACATCGAGCCGGAAACCCGCTGGTCAATGAACTGCCGCTTCAAGTCGGCCTTTTCCCCCTATGCCGACAAGAAGCTGGGCGAGTTCTTCCAGCCGATCACGCTCAAACCTGCGAGCCGCATGGCCATGGATTACGATCTGCCGGGAGGATTCGATGAAAATGAATAGAAGCGGCCATCGCGGCTATGTGTTCAGCCGCCCGTTCTTCGGCCAGCGCATCCCTCAGCATGTTCAGAATTTGGTGATCCGCGATTACTGCCAGCAGAACGGCTTCACGTACCTGCTGAGCGGCACCGAATACGCGATGAGTGGCTGTCACATGGTGTTTCAGGAAATCATCCAAGACATCGACAACCTGGCAGGTATCGTTCTCTATTCGATTTTCATGCTGCCGGAAAATTCACGCACACGGAACGCCGTCTATGACGCAGTGCTGAAAAGCGGCGCCACCCTACACGCTGCCGTCGAAGGACTGAGCGTGGCGAACCCCGCCGATGTACAGATAATTGAGGACCTATGGATGATGCAACAGTGCTTAAGAAAATCGCCTAATACGCTGGCGGCATTCAGCGAAGGAGTGACGGCTCATGGATGAGATCGATTTCATCGGTGTCCTGCACAACCGCACCAAGCGCGACTATGTCGGCCGTGTCACCGCCTACGACAAGGCAGCCTGCGCTGAGATCGCCAAGAAGTTTGGCGCCGATTACTGGGACGGCGAGAGACAGTACGGTTACGGCGGATATTCCTACGACGGCCGCTGGCGTGTGGTTGCGGACGCTATGGTCGCGCATTACGGCATCAAGCCGGGCGATCGTATCCTCGATATCGGCTGCGGCAAAGGCTACTTGCTGTATGAATTAACCCAGTCTATGCCCGGTATCGAGATCGCCGGGATCGACATTTCGGAATACGCCATTGAGAACGCCAAGGAAGAAGTGAAGCCGCATCTGCGTGCTGGTTCGTGCACCAAACTGCCGTTCAAGGATGCCGACTTCGATTTTGTGGTCTCTCTTGGCACGTTCCACAACCTGCTCAACTTCGAGCTCGAACAGGCGGTGCGCGAAATGCAGCGCGTCAGCAAGGGCCGTGGCTATATCTGTGTCGAGTCGTACCGCAACGAGCACGAGAAGGCGAACCTGCTGTACTGGCAGCTCACCTGCGAGACGTTTTTCGATACCCGGGAATGGCACTGGATTCTCGGCGAATACTGCTATACCGGCGATTACGGTTTTATCTTTTTCGAATGATCCCGGGCACTGCGTCATCCACAAATATAGAAATCCAGCGAGGCGAGATAACGACCATGGAACAGGTTTTAGAAAAACAGGATATGCTTCAACAATTCCTTAAAGACGGGTACCTGATCGTTGATTTCTATAGCGACGAACAGATGGACCTTGCCGAAAGTCTGGTCCGCGACACGGTTGAATCGGTACGCGAGCGGCACGACATCCCGGCCACTGATCCTGACTGGCGGCTCAAGGATTACCACCTCACGCTCGGCAAGGGCGATGAAGGTCATGCCCACCTGATGGAAGCGCCAAACCGTTTCATCACGCTTACCGAAGAATTGCTGACGCCCATTCACGAAGAACCGCTCACATCGCTGTTCGGTCACTACTGGAAAGAGCAACTGCCGCTGATCACCCACTGGACGCACGGCCCCGACGGCGAACTGCGTCCCGACAACGCTTGTGGATTCCGCTGCGTGCGCCCCGGCACGGGCGATATTGCCGGCGCCCACGTCGACACTTACTTCGGGTATGGCAGCCAGCCGGAAGACGCCGAAAAGGCACTGTCGTCGCGCGTCGAGATGATCGACGACAAGCTCGACCTGATCACGGCTTGGGTCCCGGTTCTCGGATACGACTCTCGCTTCTCGCTCAGATTCGCGCCAAGAACGCACACCATCGTTCACCCGGTCGAGGCTTTTCGGCAAATCGACGGCTTCATCACCCGCGCCTGCACGGATGCATACGAAGCACAATTCGACTACATCCGCCCGGACCTGAAACGCGGCCAGGCCATCGTATTCCATCCGAACACGCTACACGGTGGCAGCGCCAACCTCGGCGACATCACCCGTGTCAGCCTTGAAATTCGGTACCGCAATCCCGCCCTAGCGTTGGCGGCGTAGTCCGACGCACGCACCTGAGACCCCTGAGTGGAACTAAAGAAAATGTCTGATGATCTGGCTATTTTTGGTGGCCCAAAAATGATCGAACGGCCACAGCCGCATTGGTGCTGGCCGCCGAAGTCTCCGGCGCGTACCGCCGCAGCCGTTGACTACATCGAAAACCCGAAAGACAACAATCGGGGCTACCCGCTAGTTGTTGAAACGTTCGAAAAAAACTTTGCCGCCTACCACGGACGCGCTTTCGCACTCGGCATGAATTCCGGCACGACGTCCCTGCATGCCGCCTTTCATGCGGTCGGCCTGGGTCCGGGTGACGAGATCATCGCACCGACGATGACCTTCATCGCAACCGCCACGCCGGTGATGCA
>WASW01036440.1_pt1 | contig 18060 bp, 18 predicted proteins | sample 5698521 | NCBI WGS metagenome assembly WASW01 (sample SAMN11175560, study PRJNA528189) | sponge metagenome | isolation source: marine sponge | host: Leucetta | place: Antarctica: Western Antarctic Peninsula, King George Island | collected 2013-01
CCTTGGCGCGGTGATCTTTAAAGAATGCTCGTGCACCGTTTCGCCATAATGAGCTTGGATTATCTTCAGCAATTTGTGGGGCTGGCATAGGTAAACTAACGGGCCGGTATGCGGGCTTGGCCGTTGGATTTTCAATATGGGTCAGCTTCGGGCCACCGCCAATCTCGGAAAACCTTGAAACAACGTTGCAAGCACTGAGCGCTGAGATCGCGACGCATGCGGTCAAGATGGGTAAGAATCGCCGGGTTAAATTTTGCTTTCTCATTTTCTTATTCCTTTATCAAGCCGCTGGATTCGCGTGCTTGCGTAGATCTGTTTAGTTCAACGTCAATGCGAGTTGGTCAGATAAAGACCTTACGGCGACGCGGCCTGGTGCAATAACTTCGGCTTCAATGACTTGGTTCGAACGTTGATTTTTTATTTGCACAATATCGCCGTCAGACCCGCTTTGGAGCGCTTTGCCCTGAGCTGTTAGAACCAAATTTGGGACCGTATGAAAAATCGTCACAAGGCTGTTCTTCTCAACCATGACAGGGCGACGAACATCCGCCCGCCGGATTGGTGATCCCGCACGTATGCCACGCTTTGGCGTCATGCCAACAAGGTCTTCAAAGTCGACGATGACATCGCGTTGAACACGTTCAGCTTTCATTTTAATCCACTGAACATCACCTTTTGTTATGATGTCACCGCGCAGCACGCGTGCCCGGAGAACCGGAACTTCGACAGATCTGAATATGCGGCCGGTCAGCCGGATACGTGTAAAGTCGGCAGCTTGCCCGGCACTCAATGTTGCGATGAAACGACCAGTCCGTTCCTGAAAGTTGATATCTTCAACGGTGACTGTTGGATCGTTTCCAGCAGGGAGGAATACTTGTTGAAACCGCGATGCAAGTTCAACATCCATATCTTCTGAAACCCCTTGATCAGAAAGGGCAAACAAGATCTGCGACTTGATTTCATCTTGAGGAATGCTGATTGAATCGCGTTCAACGATGACTTGAGTTGTTGCGCCGAGTGGCTTCCAATCAATCTTGTAAGCCCGGGCGACACGATAAAGCCACCGTGCATCTAAGATAGATCTCTGCCCGGCAGCGGGTGAATAGGCGACAGCTGCTTCTGCGCGTTGCCCGGCATTTGTGAACAAATCGCCCAGTCGCACGACATTACTTTCGACAACAATATGCTCATTCAGCATGGGCTTTTCTGTCTCAAAGATCGCCGCTGGATCAAGCGTTTCGCTTGGCGAATTCCCGGCCCATGCAGGTGCAATACCTGCAAGGGCGAGAACCGTCATATGGATTAGTAGTTTACGCATGGTATCACTCCTTATCCTGAGCCAAGCCTTATCTAAGTGCCGTAAGCGTGCCCATCATTTCGTCCGAGGTCTGGATGACCTTGGAGTTCATTTCGTATGCACGCTGTGCGGATATGAGGTGCGAAATTTCTTCCACAGCATTTACGTTAGATGTTTCAAGAAAGCCCTGCAGAATTGAACCAAAGCCAACTGCAGCGGGGTTTCCTAGGATCGGTGAACCGGATGCTGGTGTTTCCAGCAACAGGTTATCACCAATAGCTTGCAGACCAGGTTCATTCTGAAAGGTAGCCAGCTGAACTTGACCGACGTTCTGTAACGCCACCTGACCTTCAATTTTCGCAAGGACTTGCCCCGATGCATTGATTGTCACATCGATTGCGGTCTGAGGAACGGTTAGACCTGGATCAAGCAGATAACCGTCGTGCGTCACGACCTGACCGTTCTGGTTTAACTGAAAGGTTCCATCCCGCGTGTAGGCTGTTTCACCTGTTGGCAGTTGGATAGGGAAAAAACCTTTACCCTGAACTGCCATATCAAATGAGTTGTCGGTGGCGGTCAGATTACCTTGTTCGTGAATACGATACACAGCTGCAAGCTTCACACCCAAACCAAGCTGCACACCTGTAGGAACAACGTTACCTGAATCTGAAGAGGTTGATCCAACTTGTCTCAGGTCTTGATAGATTAAGTCATGGAACTCTGTCCGGCGCCGTTGGTACGCAGTTGTGTTCATGTTGGCCAGGTTGTTCGAAATGACTTCGACATTGCGCTGTTGTGCGAGCATGCCGGTTGAAGCGATATCTAATGATCTCATTATCTTTTCCTTTTCCCGTATTATCGGCCGCTATTTTCACCTTTAGGCGAGGCGGCCTTGTATTGAGTTGTTTAAGAAACTGCGGCGAGACTACGGATCATTGTCCGTTGACGTTCGTCTTCTCGCTCAATGAAACTCTTCACACCGTCATACGCACGGTGGACGCTGATCATGTTAGCCATCTCGAGGATCGGCTGAACGTTCGATCCTTCAACAGCGCCTTGCACAATTTCTGGCTGCGCGATGTCTTCAGCAGGATTGTCCTCGGTTGTCGTAAATTGCGCGCCTGAGGTGCGATCAAGTTTTTGATCATTCTCAAAACGAACGATGCGTAATTTCCCAAGTTCACCATTATTTGTCGACACGGTGCCATCCCGCGAAACCACTATTTCTGTGTCTTCCTGTGCAAAGATCAATGGCGCACCACCTTGTGCTAAAACAGGTTGGCCGAGTTGATTGACGAGTTGGCCGCCGTTATCAAGTTGAAAGCGACCGTTTCGTGTATAGCGCTCACCTTCTGGTGTTTGCACTACCATGAAGCCTTCGCCTTGAATGGCTAGATCAAGTGGATTGCCTGTAGTTTCGAGAGCACCTGGTTTGGTGTCTGTCATTGTCGCAATGTCACGAACATATGCCATTTTCGGTGTTAACAGATTGTCGCCACCTTTAGATTTGGTGAGGTGTTCCACGAACATCATCTGGCCCGCTTTGTAACCGTGCGTGCTCATATTGGCTAAGTTGTTGGCGACAACATTCATCTGTCGGCGTAAACCTGACTGACGCGATAGCGCGATGTATGAAGTATTTTCCATAGTCCAAATTCCTTATTCCCGTACTTTAAGCATCTGTTCAGCTATTAGCCGACGTGCTTTGGCTAATCATATGCACGTGTCGTGCCAAACTGAAAAAATCATATAAAACAGTGTATTAGGTGTGGATTTACTTAATGCTCTACGGGAAAGGTATGTGCCAACAAGCACCCTTTACCGGGCAGGAAATGCCGTGTTGATTGGGAACGAGGTTAAATGCACCATGTGCGCACTGCTGTTGCCCCCGGAACGTCGCATTTGGTATCTTAGGATTCGACGAAACGCCTTAGCCAGCAAAACGTTCGGCCAGATCGCCTTGATTGTGTTTGACGGCGAGGTGGGTTTGCTAAGACGTTGTTGGCAACGAGTTGTTAACCAAACGGACACTATAGTCCGTTCATAGGTTCTGATGGTGCCGATGTATCATCGTACCTGGAAGAGGGCTTTATGGCCGAAGATGACGATATGGAAGCTGACGGCGGTGACGGCGATGATATGGATGCCGCGCCACCGAAAGGTAAGAAGAAGCTTTTAATCATCATTATTGTGGTGCTGCTTTTGGTATTGGGCGGTTTGGCAGGAGCTTACTTCACAGGACTATTAGACCCTGTGCTTGCAATGGTTGCTGGCGAGCAGGAAAACACAAGTGAGACAGCCGAAGGTGACTCTGGGCCTTCAGTATTTTATGAGCTTCCTTCGCTGACGGTGAACCTCAATACAGCTGGCAGGAAAGCAAGGTTTATAAAGATACAGGTGAGTTTGGAATTAGCACTTGAAACGGATAAACCGAAAGTTGAAGCCGTGATTGCGCGTGTGATGGATAATTTCAATGTGTATTTACGCGAACTCAGGATCGAAGACTTGAGCGGCTCTGCCGGCATGTATCGATTGCGCGAAGAGCTTTTAATCCGTATTCGCGCTGCTGTAGCACCGGTTAGAGTGCGCGATATCCTATTTAAGGAAATGTTGATTCAATGAGCGTGAACCTCATTCATACTCAAGTTAAGGAGGCGGCATTACATGGCGCCCGCTGACGATGACGAAGATGATGCCCTCGCGGCTGAGTGGGAGTCTGCTCTTGGCGACGGAGAAGATGATGAAGGTGATGATGATCTCGCTGCCGAATGGGATTCGATGGTTTCGGATGGAGACGACGGCGGTGGAGAGGGCACCGGTCGAGAAGCAACGCGTGTCCTTAACCAAGACGAGATTGATTCTCTTTTAGGTTTTGATGAAGAAGGCGAGGATGGTGGCGAACGTGCCGGTATCCAGGCTATTTTATCATCTGCGCTGGTTTCATATGAGCGATTGCCGATGCTAGAGGTCGTCTTTGATCGCCTCGTGCGTCTGATGTCGACTTCGCTGCGTAACTTCACATCTGATAACGTTGAAGTCTCATTGGACAACATCGCATCTATTAGATTTGGTGATTATCTAAACTCTATTCCACTGCCAGCAATGCTAAGCGTCTTCAAAGCTGAAGAATGGGATAACTACGGATTGATTACCGTCGATAGTTCTTTGATCTATTCGATTGTTGATGTGTTGCTTGGTGGTCGGCGTGGTACTGCCGCGATGCGTATTGAGGGCCGTCCTTATACAACGATTGAGCGCTCGCTTGTTGAGCGGATGGTCCATGTCATGTTGGGTGATCTTTCTGCAGCGTTTGAACCTTTGAGCCCCGTCACATTCCGCTTTGACCGCCTAGAGACCAACCCAAGGTTTGCAACAATTTCCAGACCTTCAAATGCGGCCATTGTCGCAAGATTACGGATCGATATGGAAGATCGCGGTGGGCGACTTGAGCTATTGCTGCCTTATGCGACGTTAGAGCCTGTCCGTGAATTATTGTTGCAGATGTTTATGGGTGAGAAGTTCGGACGGGATACGATCTGGGAAACGCACCTTGCCGAAGAGTTATGGGTTACGGATGTCGACCTAGAGGCCGTGATTGATACTCAGGTGATGCGCCTTCGAGATGTTTTTGATCTTAAGGTGGGTTCACAAATAATGTTGAGCGCGACACAAGATACACCAGTACAACTCGTTTGTGGTAATGTTCCGATGTATACGGGACAGATGGGCCGCAAGGGCAACAAGGTTGCCGTGCGGATTGGTGATCGCGTCGCGAAAGAGACTAAAGGCGGATGACGTGTTTTCAACAGGCAAAGGAGTGTGAACGGTGCCATATACACTGATCATTGATATTGCCGTCGCTGTGTTACTGGTGGTGACAATCGCCTATGCGATGATACTCAATAAGCGGCTGACGCGACTTCGTAAGGATAAGAAAGACCTTGAGAGTCTTGCGCGAACGTTTGGCGAGTCAACGATGCGCGCCGAAGAAAACATTAATCAACTAAGAACAGTAGCGCAGGCGCTGGACATTCAAATGGAACGTGCACAGTCCTTGCGGGATGATCTTGCGTTCCTTGCAGACCGTGGGGGTTCGACGGCGGATCGACTCGAGGAACTTGTCCGCGAAGCGCGGGACGGTTTGGGTGTGGTGCCAAAACCGCCTGGTGCTTCAAACGCGGAACCGCGCCCTGCACCAAAGGTTGAACCATCACGTGCAGAACCCCGCGGGAAAAAGAATATTGAAGACGATGACGGTGTTGAGCCGCGCTCTGAAGCTGAGCGCGAGCTATTGAAGGCACTTCGAGACGCTGGCTAACCAAAAGGTATGAGATAAGCCATGAGAAAATTATTCGCCAAGATCCGATTTCTACCCCTGACGATTTTTGCGGCCACGTTAATGCTGACAATACGTGTTGGTGATATTTGGGAAGGCGTAGACAATCTTCTTACCGGGGCCATCAATGTTTCTGAAGCGCAGGCACAAACAGAGCCTGCTGCGGTGCCCGCCGACGCGGCGGCCCAAGAGACAGCTGCGACGCCTCCTGCATCTAGCCCGAGCGACTCTTCACTCGGTGCGTCGGTACGTGAATATCCATCGAAGCTTATTACAGATGACCCAACATTGCTGACACCTGCTGAAATTGAACTCCTCATGCGTCTCGCTGAACGTCGTGACGAGCTTGAAGGTCGGAACCGTGAACTTGAAGCGCGTGAAGGATTGTTACGCGCGGCTGAAATCAGAATTGAGCGCAAAGTTGCCGAGCTTGAAGATTTACGTGGCGTTATTGAGGAGCGCATTCAGGTCTTCGATACACAACAGGAAAAGAAACTTGGTAGCCTCGTGAAGATTTACGAGAATATGAAACCTAAGGATGCAGCGCAAATTTTTGAAGAGTTGGAAATGACGACGTTGCTTGAAGTTGCTGAACGCATGAAGGAGCGGAAGCTTGCCCCTGTAATGGCAAAGATGAATCCTGAGCGTGCTCGTGAAATTACTGTTGAACTGCGTGATCTGCGTGAACTGCCTCGCGAAGTCGGTATCGCGCAATAAGAACTCTCATGATGTTGCTAACTAGGTTCCGCGATGTCCTTGGTTTTGACGAACGATCCTCAGGATCAGTATAATAAAGTAATCTAAATAACGATATTTTTTGCCTGGAATGGCGGGGTTAAATGTTGGTGGAGGACGACGGATGGCCGTTGATATGAATATCAAGATTCTTATCGTAGATGACTACGACACTATGCGTAGGGTTCTTAATAGTCTTCTGCGACAACTTAATTTCACAAATGTAGATGAAGCCTCGGATGGTGCCGAAGCGTTGGAAAAGTTGAATAAAAACAAATTTGATCTGATCATCTCTGATTGGAATATGGAGCCCATGACTGGGATCCAATTGCTTCGTGAAATCCGCGCGGATGATAATCTAAGTGATATCCCATTTATTATGATTACTGCGGAGACTAAGTCAGAGAACGTGATTGCCGCCAAAGAGGCCGGGGTCTCGAATTATATTATAAAACCGTTCAATGCGGAGACCCTGAAAACCAAGTTGGTGGGTGTGCTCGGCGACTTCTAGGTGCTTTAACCTCTTCGTAAATCTAATATCTGCAACCTTTCATCTGCTTTCTAGATCGACAATGTTTGGTGCTTGGCCATGATTTGGTGACGAAATAGAAAGGTTTGTGTCCGAGAATCATCATGCGTTCAAATGTGTGCACCCGAGAAGGACTAAAAATCCTGTCAAAAGTGGGTGTGATAGGCTCGCACTCGCTTGGCGTTACAGGGCCAGACGCGGTATTATTAACGCATGACTTGCTCATTTCGATTGATGGGATAAACCCTTAAACGATGATTGATCTTGATTTTGATCTACCAGCGGAAGATCACGCAAAAGCACCGGACATCGTGCCGATCTTTCTTGGGCTGTTCCTGTTGATTCTGGCATTCTTCATCATGCTCGTGTCGATTTCGACCTTTGAGAAGGTGAAATCTAACGCGGTCATGGATAGCTTGTCGTCAACGTTTACAACTGTGTTGCCGCCGACAACAGATATTACAGATTTTAATGCAAAAGATGGTGATATTCTTGCGGGTGAAGCATTCCAGGAACAGATAACGACGATCTTTTCAACGGCAATCCAGGTCGAGAAAATTGAGGTTGTGCAGCCAGGTAAGCTCATGCGCCTTCGTATTGCGACTCCGATACTTTTTAAAGATGATGAGACCACACTTCGCCAGGACCAATTACCATTGATGGACCGGGTTGTAGCGGTGCTCAGCAATCGCCCTCCAGGTTTACGTCAGGATATGGAAATTATTATTGGGACTGATTTGGGTGATAAAATATTCCTACCCGAGGCACAAAGTATCGAGATGGCCAGAGGTGGGGAATTGGCACGAATATTAGTGGGTCGCGGTGCGCCGCCAGATAGCATTTCCGTGGGTATCAAAGATGGCACACCGGATGAAATTAATTTTTGGTTCTGGGTGCGGCCCGTCGAAGAAACAGCAACGTTATTTAATGATGCACTCAAGGAAATGAGAGCGCGGAACCAACCTCCACTGCCTGTCCGTGGCCCCCCAGTTCGGGTGCGTGAGCCATGAGAAAAGATCCTGGGCTTCGTATCGATCATTTTATTGAACCTGAGCATGAGAACACAAAGATGTGGATGCTCACGTTTACGGATCTCGTATCATTATTGTTGACGTTTTTTGTCCTGCTATTTGCAATGTCGAACGTTAAAATCGATGAATGGGACAAAATTACTGATTCGCTGTCGCAAACCTTGAACCCAGCGCCGGAAGAAACCGTTCGTAAGCCAACGGCGCAGTTGAATATTGGGACATTGTTTCGCCGTAGTGCGGTCAATCTGGATTATCTGGCGTCAGTGATCGAAGAAAATTTATCCTCAGACCCGCTACTGAAGAATGCACTGATTGTACGTCTGGAAGATCGGTTGATGATTGCGCTGCCGGGAGACTTGTTATTTGACCCAGGTGCTTCTGTTATTAATGAGCGCGCACGCGATCCCATGTTCACTCTTGGTGCTATGTTTGCCAATGTGGGCAACGCTATTGGTGTGACGGGGCACACGGATCCAGATGCACCAGGTGGAGATGCCTTCGCGTCGAATTGGGAATTATCGATTGCTCGCGCTGCATCTGTCGCGAATGCGATACGTCGTGGTGGCTATGATGAGAAAATTGTTGCATTGGGATATGCAGATTCGCAGTACAATAGATTACCGAATCTTAGTGATGTGGATAAACGGCGTTTAGCGCGTCGTGTGGACATAATTGTGATGCCGACAGCGGAGACTTTTTAAGTAACGCGAATGAGGTACAGGCTTCCAACGATTATAGCTTTGGGCCTTTTGCTCAATACGGTTGCGACGGCACCAGTATTGGCGGAGAGGGTGGCAATGCGCGCAACGACGTCTGGCCCGTCGTCTGTGATTACGTTCGCGTGGCGGGAACCTGTGTCTTATCAGCACAATGTCCAAGGTGGTCGGCTCACTGTTCGTTTTTCGCGCCCGATTGAAGGAAGCTTTCGTGATGTAATCGCAGGGATGGACGGACTGATAAGCGATCCTAGGCCGGGCCCAGATGGTCGCTCTGTGAGTTATGCTCTAAATGCGCCTGTGGAAGTGTTTGGCTACTATTCGGGTACAGCGGTGACGATCGAGTTATTGCGTGACGAAACGGAACGTGCAGCCATCCCAGGCCCAAAGCAGGTTGTTTCATCAGAGCCTGTCACATTGAATGTGCGCCCGGTGGTGGATAGCCAGGTGATTACGAACGCTCAAGCGGTGCCAGTAGATGCGCCGAACGTCAATGTGCGTACGGGTGAGCATGCAGATTACACGCGCATTGTTTTTGATTTTGATGAGACCACACCTTACGAGGTCGCAAATGCGGATGGCATTGTTACGCTACGGTTCCGTCGTCCTGCACAAATCAATATTGAAGCGCTGAATACAGGCTCTGTCGCTTTGCTCGGCGGTGCCAGATTGGCATTCAGTGGAGGGGAAACAGTTCTCACGCTGGCTGTGCCTGCGACTTCGCCGGTTCGTGATTTCTTATCCGGGAACAAAATTGTTGTAGATGTTCGAGTGCCCACGGGGTCGACTGAGCCTGTGGCCCTTCCAGTAGGAGTTGCCGCGGCACCAGAGACTACAGACGCAGCGCCAGTGCCATCATCTGCCGAAGAAACCCCAACCTCGACGCTGACGGAAGAACGCGAACAAGATAACATAGAGGATGGACGCCCACGTGCGTTGACGCCAACCGGGAAACCGCCTGTTGCGGAAAGTAACGCTGCGCCTACGGCCCCGATTTCGGAAGAACTTTCAGCGCGGGCTGGAGCCCCTGCAGATGGTAGCGCCCCAATAGCGGCGATTGCATCGGCAACACCGGGTCAAGATCAGCTGACATTCCGCTTTGATTTCACTGAGCCCGTTGCTGCGGCGACGTTCCGACGTGGTGGCGCGGTATGGATCGTGTTTGATACGCCGATGATCGTCGATACTGCAGGGTTGCAGTTACAGGCAGGCGAAGGCGCATTTGAAATCCTTCAGTTCCCGAACAAGAATGGCACAGTGCTACGCATTCGAACGTCGCGACGGTACAACCCAGCCGTGGCGCGCGATGGTCTCGCGTGGATTTTTAATCTGGCACCACGCCAGATGGCACCTCAAGCAGCATTAGATGTCACGGCTCAACCAAACTCTCCAGTCGGTGCACGTGTATTTATTCCCGTGCCTGAACCGGGTCGTGCGATCTCGGTCACTGATCCTAATATTGGTGATAATTTTGTTGTCGTTCCGGTGATCCCGCTTGGACAGGCGATTGGACGCAAGTATGCGTATCCTCAATTCAACATTCAGGTGTCGGCACAAGGCATTGTCATCAACCCTTTGATAGATGATTTACGGGTTCGTCCGCTCCGCCAAGGGATTGAAATCGGTGGTAGCGGTGTGCGCTTGGCGATCACGAATGTGTCTGCGGACGCGGCGGCTCATGCGCAACTTGCTGCGACACGTACCATGGTTTTAGCGCTCGAAGGTTTGGCAGAATACTACGTGCCGATAAATGAATTTCGCGTGGCTCATCGTCGATATGAAAATCAGGTTTCTGCGTCGAATGACCGTGATAGAGCCACTGCTCGTATGGAACTTGCGAAGTTCTTCTTCGCCAATGGGTATGCGCCTGAAACACTTGGCGTGGTTCAGGTCGCAATTGATGACATCCCGTTGCTTGAAGATGATCCGTCGATTCGCATATTACGAGGCGGTGCAAACTTCTTATTGGCCCGCTACGATGAAGCGTTAAATGATTTCACGCATGAGAGCCTTGAAGGTAATGATGAAGGCCGGTTATGGGCTGCAGCGACGAATGCAGTCATTGGTGATCGCATTGGCTCCGCGCGAGATTTACGCTTCACAGGGTCAATTGCACGAGATTATCCGCGCGCACTGAAAATGCCTCTTGGTATACTGATCGCCGAAGTATCTGCGGAAACGGGCGATGGCCAGGGTGCAAAGTTGTTTTTTGAAGCCCTAAATTTAGAGAATCCGCGCCCAGCCGAAGAAGCTATGCTCAAATATGCTGAGGGAAAGCTTCACGAGTTGGATGGAAATTTTGAGGCGGCTATTGCAGCTTGGGAAGAGGTTTTGGCGGGTGATCATCGTCCATCGCGCGCGCGCGCGCGTCGCACGAACAGAGATGCTACTGAAATTGCGCCGAATTGATCATCGTGAAGCCATCGAAGAATATGAGAAACTCCGCTTTGCGTGGCGAGGCGACCGACGAGAATTTAGCAACCTACGTCGCTTGGGGTCGTTGTATCTTGATGAAGGGTTTTATCGAGAGGGGTTATCGACATTGAAATCGGCGGCAACGCATTTCCGGGAGTACCCAGAGGCACCAGAAATAACCAAGCAGATGAGCGATGCTTTTAATGCATTGTTCTTGGGTGACGAAGCCGATCAACTCGATCCGGTGAAGGCGATCGCCATCTATAATGAGTTTAAGGAATTGACGCCGGCTGGCGCACGTGGCGATCAGATGATCCGGAATTTGGCGGATAAACTTGTCGAAGTCGACTTGCTAGACCGTGCCGCAGATATTCTTAAGGCACAGGTGCAATTCCGCCTTCAGGGTGAAGAGAAGGCGCGTGTCGGTGCACGCTTGGCATTGATTTATACCTTTGCCCGTGAATATCAAAAAGGCCTGGAAGTCCTGGATGGAACGGCCGGAGCGGGGATTTCCGATGATATGGTAACGGAGCGACGACACCTTCGGGCTCGGGTGTTGATGGGCTTGAACCGTGATGCCGAAGCAATCGTGCTACTTGAGCGAGATGCTACTGAACCTGCTGATTTGTTGCGTACAGAATTATATTGGACATCTGGAAATTGGCTGGAGGCAGCAAAGTCACTGCGTCTGCTCGTCAAATCATCTGGCGCTAAACCGGATGAACCTATCAATGACCTACAGGCTGCACGTTTGATTAATTATGCGATTGCGTTGACGAATTCGGGCGGAGAACGCGCCGTCAGTCAGATCAAACGAGAGTATGGGATCGCGATGGCTGGAACAAAATTTGCCGAGGCATTCAATCTAGTGACGACGCCATCCGTGATTGGGGTGCTGGCCCCAGGGCGTGTGTCGGCAAAAGTCCAAGAAGCGGAAACATTCTTAACGGCTTATCGATCTAAGCTTAAGCAAGGCGTGCCACTGTCATCTTTGAATTAAAGCCTGGCTAACCGCCAAAGCTTTGCACCAACGATCCTGCGATGATGAACCAACCGTCAACCAGCACAAAGAATATGATCTTAAATGGCAGCGCAATAATGATCGGCGGTAGCATCATCATGCCCATGGCCATCAAAACAGAAGCTACGACCATATCAATGATCAAAAATGGCACGAAGATAAGGAAACCGATTTCAAAGGCCCGGCGGAGTTCCGAAATCATGAATGCAGGAATCAACACGCGCATTGGCATTTCTGCACGCGCCTCCTCAAGCGGCGTATTGCTGATATCGACAAAAAGCTCGAGATCCTGCTCGCGGACATGCTTCATCATGAAGACCCGAAAGGGCTGGATCGATCGCTCAAATGCATCGAACTCGTCAATCTGTCCGGCAATCAAGGGTTCTATGCCGTTGTCATAAGCCTGTTCAAACGTAGGCATCATAATGAAGGCGGTTAAGAACAGTGCTAAACTCACCAGAACCTGGTTTGGCGGAGTTTGCTGTGTCCCCATTGCTGTTCTTAAGAATGATAAGACAATAATGATCCGCACGAATGACGTCATCATCACCAGGATCGATGGTGCCAGCGATAAAATGGTAATTAGCGCAACCAACTGAACGATACGTGCTGTCGAGTCGCCGCCTTCTTGGCCCAGATCCAGGCTGAATGATTGTGCCAATGCCTGATCGCCATTCATCAGCAAGGCGATGGCGGCCATTAGGCCTGGTATAATAAAACGCCTGAATGTCATTTTGATGATCCTGATGTATCTTCGCCAGGAACGGGCGTGTCTGGATTTGCATTGGACAAAACGTCTTTAAAGTCAGGCGCTTTGCGAATCCCACGTTCGACAACAATTTCGGAATTCGGGCTAACGACAATCAAATGCTCAACATTATCACGTCGAATAAGGACCAGTTTGCGTCTGGCATCAAGGGGGGCAACTTCAACAACTTGCACGCGCCTATCTTTGGCAAGCTTGGATGTTCCGACAGGAAATCCTATACCTGCAATTGGCATGTTTGTGATTTCTGCTCTGCAAACGGCCGGTACATTCATCGCTTATTTCTCGTCGCTGGCAAACGCGATGATCCAGGATCCAGTTGCTAATCAGCAAAGCTCGGTTATTTCTGGATTTTTGAGCACCGTGGGGTTGGTAGCGATTTTTACCTCAGACTTACACCATCTCGTACTGCGTGCCCTTGTTGATAGTTTCTCGCTATTTCGACCGGGTAACTTGATTGAGTTTGGAGATATGTCTGAAACGCTCGTGAAAGCTCTCTCGTTTGCATTTCAACTTGGATTTAAGCTTTCAGCCCCCTTGCTTGTAGTCGCATTTGTTTACTACCTGTCACTCGGAATTTTAGGACGTCTGATGCCGACATTACAGGTCTTTTTCTTTGGCTTGCCATTACAGGTCTCAATGCAGATTTGGGTGCTAATGATCTGTCTTTCTGGCATGATGATGGTGTTCTTGCAGGCGTTCCGCGGTGCGTATTTGCCGTTTATCATCTTTTGAACAACAAATATTTTTGAAAGTGACCTATGGCTGAAGAAGACGATGCCCAGAAAACCGAAGACCCAACTGACAAAAAATTGTCGCAGGCGCGCGACAAGGGTCAAGTCGCGTCTTCGCAAGAGGTCAAGAGTTGGATGGTTCTGCTCGCAGGTTCCGCTGCAATCATTTTCATTGCACCTGGGATGGCTAACCGAATTCGGACGCTTAGCTTGCCGTATCTTGAGAAAGCACATGATTTTCCTACAGATTTTGAAGGTATGCGCTCCGTGTTAGCTCAATCTCTGCTCGACACGGGTGTCGCCATAGCGCCGTTTTTCATCCTGATCCTAATCTTTGCATTTGCGGGGAACGTGCTGCAGTTCGGTTTTTTAGTTGCACCAGAAAAGATAAAACCTGACATCTCTAAACTTTCGTTATTTTCAGGCTTTAAGCGCATGTTTTCCGTCAAATCGACGGTCGAGTTTCTAAAAGGAATACTGAAACTTACCATTGTGACGGTTGTCGCCGTTGGCATGACCATTCCGCTTCTAGGTGATATGGCATTGTTACCAGATGCCTCAGTCGGGGATATATTGGAACGCATCCATAACGTTGCAATCTTCATTTCAGCGGGCACGATTGCTGTGATGACTGTGATTGCGGTCCTCGATTTTTCGTTTCAGAAATTTCAGTTTATGAAACAGATGCGAATGTCGAAGCAGGAAGTGAAAGACGAGCACAAGCAATCAGAGGGTAATCCTGAGGTTAAGGCGCGAATCAGAACGCTTCGGCAGCAGCGTGCGCGCGAACGCATGATGTCCAATGTACCGCAAGCGGACGTCGTGATTACCAACCCGACGCATTATGCTGTTGCTCTGAAATATGATGTCGAATCTATGGCGGCGCCGCTGCTTGTCGCAAAAGGTGTTGATACACTGGCATTACGTATTAGAGAAGTTGCCGAGGAGCACGATATCCCAATCGTTGAGAATCCGCCGCTTGCACGTGCATTGCATGCAGCTGTTGAACTAGATGGAGAAGTCCCTCCAGAACACTTTGTCGCAGTTGCCGAAGTTATCGGTTACGTTATGCGTCTCAAGGGTAAATCACTGAATTGATGACGGGATCGAGTGTGAAGGCAACCAAGGACCAGTATGACTTGAAAGGTACGTCGAATAGGGAGCGCAAAACTCCGTCGCTGCTGCTTTTGCTTGTCCTGGCGCTCGCGTCTATCGGTGTGGCGATATTCCTTTGGTTCGAGATGCCCGAGCATCGCGGAATGGCAAGTCCTGCACTGGCAACGGCCGGAGTCATATTCTTGCTATTAAGTGTGTGGTATGGCGGCATGCGGGTCGCGAGATTAAAACAAGCTGATCCGCGCATTGATGGTTTTGAGCAAACATCAGCGCCTATTCTTATTACCAATGCCGAAGGTCAGACCACTTATATGAACCACGCTGCTGGTTCATTGTTCAAAGATTTCCAGATAGACACGACAACGAGGCGAGCGCTTGATGCGCTTGGGCTTTCAGCCAGCCCTGATGAGGATGCTGGATTCGCACGGTTATCGGGCAAAGTCGTGCGTTGGCGCACCCGAAAACTCAGTGTGTCCGGCGGTCGCGTCTGGCAATTGGATGACGTAACCGAGATCATTAAAGGTCATGCCGAACTGCAACGTGAAATGACTGTGTTGCAGGATATCTTTGATCTGATGCCGGTTGGTTTCTTGTCTGCGAATTCAGAAGGACGTATTGATCGCTGCAATGTCACGCTCGCAGGCTGGCTGGACGAGACGCCTCGCTCATTGATTGGCCGGTCTCTGGGTGAGTTTCTAACAGACGGCAAAGATTCAGGTGAATTAGGGGGCGTCAGTATGGGCGTCGTGACTTTGCAACCGCATGGGGATGGCGAACCATTTATCGCGACGTTGATGCAAACAGCGAAGATGAACAAAGATGGCAGCGAGGCTTTGTATACGCGTTCACTTCTGATCCGTGATGTTGCGCTCGATTTATCTGATGCAGGCACGCCAGAACTATCCGCATACGATGAAGATGGTGAAGGCGGCTCTAGTCTCGAGATTGATCACGACGAAAATAGAATGTTAATGGACAATGTGCGTTGGCTTTATAACGATGCGCCTGTCGGCATTGCCTTTGCTGACCTAGAAGGAAACATTTCGGGTAGTAACACAGCGTTTAGGAAACTCCTCGGCATCAAAGGTGATGAGCCTGTTGAGGGGGCATTCAATGATATGATTGCGCGTGAAGATCGTGATGATGTGCAGGGCGCGCTTTCTAAAGTTGTGATGGGTGTTGGTGGTCATGGTGTCCATCTGGAAACGAGGTTAAATCGCGCTGATGGTGAAGACCTCTCGGTCAGCCTGACTGTTGCACGGATTGTTGATGATGCGGGTGATACCTCGGGGCTTATTCTGCACTTTATTGACACGACTGAGCATCGGAACCTTGAAGTTCAATCCACACAATCTCAGAAAATGCAGGCCGTTGGGCAACTTGCCGGCGGTGTTGCTCACGATTTCAATAACTTACTGACTGCAATGATTGGCTTTGCGGACCTGTTACTTACACGACGTGGGCCAGACGACCCGGATTTTGCGGATATTATGCAGATCAAACAAAACGCCAATCGGGCCACGAACCTTGTCCGCCAATTGCTCGCTTTTTCTCGGAAGCAAAAACTCGAACCTGAAATCATGGATGTGACCGAGCAATTGGGCGAGTTGACCAACTTGCTTAGCCGCTTGATTGGAGAGCGCGTGACGCTCGACATGAAACACGGTCGGAATTTAGGTGATGTTCTGTTTGATAAAGGGCAGTTCGATCAGGTTGTAATCAATTTGTGCGTCAATGCGCGGGACGCGATGCCTGGTGGCGGCAAAATTACGATCAACACGAAACCTGTGACGTTGGATAAGCCTACTCCAAAAGGGCATGAGATTATTCCTGCTGGTGATTACATCACAATCAGTGTTGCCGATAGTGGCACAGGCATCGCCAAGGAAAACCTTGAACGAATTTTTGAACCGTTCTTCTCAACCAAAGAAGTTGGTGCCGGCACAGGGCTAGGTCTCTCAACAGTTTATGGGATTGTGCATCAGGCTGATGGCTTCATCTTTGTTGATAGTGCCGTCGGCAAGGGGACAGCGTTCACGCTTTACCTGCCAGTTTACCACACCAAGACTGATGATGTGCGGAAGAAAGCTGCCCCTGTGCAGGTTGAGATGGAAGGTGATCTGACCGGGCAGGGGACAATCTTGCTGGTCGAAGATGAGGATGCAGTTCGACTGTTCGGTGCGCGTGCATTGCGTAACAAAGGCTATGACGTGTTGGAAGCGACAGACGGCGAAGTCGCGTTGGACATTATAGCCAATAATAAAACAGCAATTGATCTGATAATATCTGATGTGGTTATGCCGGGTATGGATGGGCATACGCTGGTTAATCTTGCCCGACAAGAATTGGATGGGGTGAAGACAATCTTGATGTCAGGGTACTCAGAAGACGTGTTCAGGAACGGCCCTGACATGGATCCTGAAATCGCCTTCCTCGGCAAGCCTTTCACACTGAAGGGACTCGCTGCGAAAGTGAAGGAAGTTCTGGATAGTTAAAGGTATCAGCTGATTTACTGAGTCTTTGTCTATGGGGTAGCCAGCTTAACGGCATTTAAGCGGGTATGGGCTTCTTCTATAAAAAAACCTTGTGGGTATTTTATGGTATACTTTTTGATTGCTTCTTTGCTTCCCAACAAGCCAATCGCTTGATTCCAATCCAAGTGCTCCGTCATTTTATTCGCTTTGATAAGCTCAAATGCCATGTCTTGGGGTAGGATTCTATAAAGTTTATTGATTTGATGGTAATCATCAGGAACCACAAGTGTTTGGTATCCTTTGATGTACATGCATTCTTCGAATACACGCTGGTTGTTTTCTTCGTATGCGTTAACTGCAGATAGACCGCTTTCGGAGCCACCCAAAAGAAAACTAAAAAAAATAGAACCAGCTCTATCGCTGTTTGAGGCATTACGTATATCAACGTATTTTGCGCATGACGACAAGTCAGATTCATAAATATTTGATTCTAAAAACGGTTTAGCAAATGACATTGTGACCGCAGACGTATTGCAAGCTGTGACGGCGGCAACAAGAGCTATGGCAGATAGTATTTTAATGTGACGGACTTTATAATCGAACAAGGTCACTAATAAATCCCCCATTTCCAAACAAACCTGACATTACGGCATTTAGCGCTTTTAACACTGATGTAGTTGCATCGTAATGATTTTTTTTATTTAGCCTTTGCCTTCCCAGGCGGTTTTGTCACCTCATTAAGGCAATAGTAAATAATTTCCCCAATTTAGACATGAGTACCCTCAAAAGTTGATTTCTATTTTTCATATATACCCCGTTCACGTCAGAACCCGAAACCCCTTGGGCGATATGACGCGGAAATTATCGGATACATCGTCGCATAAACCGTC
>WASW01083059.1_pt1 | contig 18057 bp, 22 predicted proteins | sample 5698521 | NCBI WGS metagenome assembly WASW01 (sample SAMN11175560, study PRJNA528189) | sponge metagenome | isolation source: marine sponge | host: Leucetta | place: Antarctica: Western Antarctic Peninsula, King George Island | collected 2013-01
TGGATCGCCGAAAACGCCCTAACCCTTTGTTAATACGCAATTACGTCGTCGAAAATTGAACCAATTTACTCGGGAATTGCTCTAGAAATCTTACAAACTCTATAAGGATTATGTTTCGACTGGGTATTTATAAAGTTATGAAAATTGACTTTTTTGTTCCGGCGGGCGCCTTGCCTAATTTTTTAACAGGCACCAATCAACCCATATTTTCCGCATAATATTGGTAAAGTTGTCAGCGAATTTTGTCCCGTTGCAAATTGCTGAATCTGCCATTCTCGTACGAATACCGGCCCTTAATTCGGACATTTTTTTAACGTTGCCGGCGAGTTCAATAGCCAATCTGACATATTCTTCTTTGTCTTTGGCAATTAACTCAGGCAGACCGATTGTCGACAGGTGGCTTAAAGAATGGCGGCTGGCGAACGTTTGGCCCTGCATCGTGATAACGGGAACCCCCATCCACAATGCCTCTAACGTTGTTAGTCCACCTGAATAAGGGAACGGATCGAGAGCAATATCAACCTCGTTATAACGTGCTAATATTTCAGCGTGAGATGCCTGCCCTTCGAGAATTAACCTTGAGTGGTCGATGCCTTTTGCCTCGAACAGGGATGTCAGGCGCTTGATATTGTATTTGGAATTGATCCCTTTGTATTTGATCAGCAAACGTGAGTTGATCGTACCCATAAGAACTCTTGCCCAGACAGAGACAACCTCTTCATTGATTTTTGCCGGATTGCAGAACGATACGAACGTCACATAGGTATTCTTTTCAAACGGCAATGGCCCGACCTCCGGTGCGTAATCAGGTGGGTCATAACAAAGCCAGCCATCTGGCATGCGAACGATTTTCTCGCTGTAGAACTCTTCTTCATCTCGACGTGTTGAGTATTGATCTGAAATCAAATAATCGATTGCTGTCAGGCCCGTCGTTCCTACGTACCCTGCCCACGTCACTTGTATGGGGGCAGGTTTACACGCAAAAACCAATAACCTGTTCCCTGCAGAGTGACCGGTAAGGTCAAACAGGATATCAATTTCATCATCTAATATCGCTGCAATCAGCGCCGTATTGGGTAACCCTCGAATATCTCGCCAGAGACTGGTTGATTTCTTAATTCTGTCGGTAAGGTCGTCAGCCAATCGATCTGAATAGACGACGGTTTGAATTTTTTCATCTGTTAAATTTTCGAACAAACGGACAATAAAATACCCGACGGGGTGTTGCCCCAGATCAGGTGAGATAAAACCAATACGTAAACGTCTATCAGGGTCCGGACTATTTTTATGTTCCTGCCAGACAGTTTGAAATTTCAGACCATGCTGTTCATTCCACTCACTGTGCAATTTGAAAAGCGATTCGGCGTTATTCCTCAGGTTATAGTGTTCTGCCAAAAGCAAGTTGCTGTGAGCTTCAGTGAAATCTGGTTTAATGATTACGGCCTTTCGGTAACTGGCAATCGCATCATCCATATCTCCCTGATTCTGCAGTGCATTACCAAGGTTACTGAGGGCCTCAACATAATTGGGATTGATGGCTAGCGCTTTTCGGTAACTTACAACAGCGTCATCAAGCTTGTCTTGATTCTGAAGTGCAATTCCAACGTTGCAGTAGGCCTCAACATAATCTGGTTTAATAGATAAGGCCTTTTGATAACTGGCAATAGCATCCCCCAACCGCCCCTGTGCCTTAAGCGCATTCCCAAGGTTAAAATGTGAATCAACATTATTAGAATTGATGGATAAGGCCTTGTAATAGCAGGCAATCGCATCGTTCAGTTTATTCTGCTCCTGAAGCACAATTCCTAGGTTGTGGAGGGCTTCTGCATAGTTGGGATTAATAGAGAGGGCCGTTCGGTAACTTGTGGCGGCTGCGTCCAACTTGCCTTGTTCCTTGAGTATAAGGCCAAGATTGCTATGTGCCTCAGAATAGTCAGGTTTAATGGTCAGGGCCTTTCCAATCAAACCAACAGCAGTATCATTTTTTCCCACCTGATGCGCAATAACACCCAGATAATGAAGGGCAACGGGGTGATTTGGGTTGGATTTTAATACCTGCTGGTAAAAACCTTCAGCTTTCTGCAAATCACCAGCGCTATGGTGTTGCATGGCAAGCTCGACGGTTCGCTGAATGGATACTGATGTCTGGTCAAGGGTAGGAGACGTCAGCGGCAAAGGCTGTCCCTTATTTGCTGCTTTCTTGGCGATTTTTTGTTGGCGTCGTTTTTCAGCTCTGTTCATTTTTCGCAGACCTTACAACCGCAAACTTTATCACATTAAAAAAATATCTTCGGCACATTAAGGAATGCTGTCGGGCAAAAGAGTACAAATTAAACTCGTTTGAAATGGTCAGGTTAACAACCGCGATTAAAATGAGGGCATTAACTGCTTAGAAACATTAATAAGTAAATAAACAGCAAGCCAATCATCCAACTGGCCATAACGCTGGCAGGGTGGGATTTCGCGAGCATTCCGTCAAGGCCGTGGTGGCGTTCGACCCAGCGCATAACGCCGCCGACGAATCCCAGAATGCCCTTCCTGATACTGGTATCAATATCCGCTATCACGCGGCTAACCATCATTACAACTTTTGGTGTAAATCGGCGATAAACGACATCCGTATCAAGATTAGTTGAGGCAATTTCATCGGGATACAATCCCGATTTGATCAGGAATATAAACGCCAATACGGAAAACATCAGTAGCTGTAACTGGGTAATTACATGGGCCACCGTATAAGGTGAGAAGTCCACCGGATAAGGTAGAATGGCATAGAGAGGGTCGGGGTAAACACCGATGAAAATACATAAAAATGCAGTAATCCCCATGGCCAACAACATATTTAATGGTGCTTCTTTTGGCCGCTTACCGCTGTCGTGGGCAAAAAAGGCGAAATAAGGGATCTTGATGCCGGAATGTTCCATGACGCCAGCGGAGGCCATTACAAGGACCAGCCAGATGCCCCAATATCCTTCCCCGGCCGCCGCTGTCAGGACCATGGATTTGGCGATAAACCCGGAAAACAAAGGGAAGGCAGAGATCGACATGGCGCCGATGGTACAAAACACGGTGGTAAAGGGCATCGATTTATAGAGCCCGCCAAGCTCCGTTGCCTTGGTGGTGCCGGTGCGGTGCAGAACCGCCCCCATGGACATGAACAGTAATGCTTTATAGAGAATATGGACAAAGGCGTGAGCTGCTGCGCCATTAATCGATAGTTCTGTGCCAATGCCAATGCCAACAACCATAAATCCGAGCTGATTATTCAGGCTGTAAGCTAAAACTTTACGTAGATTATTCTCGATAACGGCGAAGAAAATCGGAAACACGGTCATAGTCGCGCCAATATAAATCAGAACTTCAGTGCCAGCATAACCACGGGCCAACGCGTAAACCGCCAGTTTAGTGGTAAAAGCGGACAACATCACGGTTCCGGTCGCCGTTGCTTCCGGGTAGGCGTCCTGCAGCCAGTTGTGAAGCAATGGGAACGCGCATTTAATGCCAAATGCCAGGAAGATCAGTTTTCCGGCCAGACTGTCGAGGCCAATTGCATTAAAAGCGATGTCGCCTGTCTGACTGACCCACAACAATATACCCGCGAGAAGGATGACGCCGGAGGCAATTTGTATAATCAAATAACGCATACCGGCGCGGTAGGCACGTTCGTTACGCGCCGCCCAGATTAGGAACACGGAACTGATCGCCGTCAATTCCCAGAATACGAACAATGAGATCATGTCACCGGCAAACACGGCTCCAATACCGCTACCAGCATATATTACGGCTGTCGTATCCTGCATCCGGTCGTTTTGGTGCAGTGAATAGAGAACACCTATGCCCGCCGCCAGAGAGAACACATACCCCCAAACCAGACTAAGTCGATCAACGCGCAGGACTTCCAATTCATACCCAAAATAAGACAATGTCTGCGATGTGCCGCTTTCTAGTCCCACAATGTAAGCAAAGGTCAGTATCGGCAGCGATAATAAATAAGCCCGGCGCAGGGAGAGCGGCAGGAAAGGAACAAGAACAGCGCCAAAAACCAGAATAAGGCCGGGATTAAACAGAAGATCATTCATCGTAATAATCCTCATCACGCATGATCAGTTTGCGTAAATACTTGCCGGCAATCACAATCGCGCAAAAGACAAGGAACCCGTAAAACCCATAGAACCCAAACCAGTATTCGACCGCGACCTGGGGGTGTTTTTCATAAAACAGGTCGGCCAGCAACAACCCAATACAGATAAGGATAACAGCCTTGATCAGTTTGCTGATGTTTGCGGGTTTATCGAGCCAGTAGTCACGTTTTTCATTCATCATACTCACCCTCCAACGATCGGCAGCAGAAAGCGGTAAAGGTCATCGGCGTAAACAAACAATGCCAGGCAGCCGAGCGCCGTAAAAGCCAGCGCACCAACACAAACCATTGGGGCTTCTTCAAATCCCATGATCCGCCAGGTATTGGACGCAACCGCATCGCTTGAATTACCCACCATGGCGGCGCTGTGATGATGGCCGTCATGGTGATCATGCCCGTCATTAAGAGCTACGTCCGGATCAGAGAAAAATCCGCGGACAACAATCGGGATAAGATAGGCGACATTTAATAGCGACGAGATCATCAGAACAGCAACAAACAGAACATCCCCATTTTCAGCAGCGCCCACGCCGATAAACCATTTACTCCATACCCCCCCAAATGGCGGCAGGCCAATAATGCTGAGGCTACCAATGAAAAAACAGATGAAAGTAATTGGCATTTTTCGGCCAAGGCCGCGCATCTGGCTAACCTCAGATTTATGACTGGCGACCAAAATTGCGCCGGCACAAAAGAACAGAGTGATTTTGCCAAAGGCATGCATGGCGATATGCATGCCGCCGCCAATGGCAGCCAGTGAATTGGCCAGCATTGCGGCGAGCACGATGTAAGAGAGTTGGCTGATGGTTGAATAGGCAAGACGGGCCTTAAGGTTGTCTTTTCGCATGGCAATAAGCGACGCGATTATAATGGTGCCGCCGGCCATATATTTAAGCCATTCAGAACTGCCGAGTTCAGCCAGATGATCGATGCCAAAGATATAAATAACCACCTTCAACACGGTAAAAACACCGGCTTTCACAACGGCAACGGCATGCAGTAAGGCACTTACAGGCGTTGGTGCGACCATAGCTGCCGGTAACCAGCGATGAAATGGCATCACAGCGGCTTTGCCAATCCCATAAACATAGAGCGCGAGCAAGACCGCGACAATCGCGGCGGAGGCATGGCCTTTTAAGATACCGCCTTTGGTAAAATCGAGTGTCCCGGTTAACGTGTATGTCCAGATAACGGCAACCAGTAGCAGGGCAATAGAAGTACCCATCAATATCCCCAAGTATACCCGCCCGGCCCGTTTGGCTTCCGGCGTGCCGGCATGGGTCACGAGTGGGAAGGTGGATAATGTCAGCACTTCATAGAAGATAAACAAGGTGAGCATATTGCCAGCAAAGGCAATACCAAGTGCGCTGGAGATAGCGACGGCAAAACAGATGTAGAACCGCGTCTGGTTTTGCTCGTGGTGGCCGCGCATATATCCAACGGCATAGATCGTGGTAATGATCCACAGAAAGCTGGCAATACCAGCGAAGACCATGCCCAACGGTTCAACCTTAAAACTAATACTCAGCCCCGGGAGCATTTCTATAAAGGTCCATTCTGGCCGAGCTCCCGCCGCCACATCATCGAATAGTGAGGCAACAATAACAAAAGTTACTGCAGCGCAAACCAACGTAACCGTTTCTCGTAAATTCGCCGATCGACCAGTCAGGGCAATGCCCATGGCCCCCAATAAGGGGACGAGAAGCGCAAGCGCAATCGCAGTTTCTGGGCTCACCTGGCCCCTCCGATCAGCACTTCGGCGGCGGATTCAGCGATATCGAGTGTGGTTGTTGCATCGATCCCAAAATAATAGGTCGCACCAATTAGGATAAACATTGGAACCAACATCGATAAGGGGGCTTCTGTTACGGCCTCATGGCCTTCCGGGGGGGCTTGAAAATAAGCGACTTCTACTACCCGCCAGATATAGATGACGGCCAGCAATGAGCTCAAAACAATCAATACGGCAATCGGCCACCAGCCGTTTTCCAATGCACCCTGTATCAGGTACCATTTGGAAATAAATCCGGCGGTCAATGGAACACCGATTAAACTGAGGCCGCCTGCAACAAACGCTGCCATCGTCCAGGGCATTCGTTTGCCGAGCCCCTTCATGTCGTCGAGCCGGACGGAGCCAATCACATACATGATGCAGCCCATTGCCATAAATAGGCCGCCCTTGGTAACGGCGTGGTTGAACAGGTGAATAATACCGGCTGTAACGCCGGATACGTTGGCCATAGCGACGCCCAAAATCATATAGCCCAATTGGGCGACAGAAGAATAGGCAAGCATGCGTTTGATATTCATCTGGTATATGGCAACGGCGGAACCCGCAAACATACCCGCAATTGCCAAAATCATTAGCAAATCACTGACTTGAACTGTTTTTAACAGGCCAACCCCACCAAATACCGTGAAGATTATGCGAATGAGGACATAAACGGAGACTTTTGTCGCTGTTGACGCGAGAAACACTGTCACGACAGATGGTGCATATGTGTACGCATTTGGCAGCCACATATGCAGTGGAAAAAGCGCAAGTTTCAGGCAGAGACCAACCGTCAGGAATGCTAATGCAGCCTGAATGGTACGGGTTTCAGCAACTTCAGGAATTAACCGGGCCAAGTCCGCCATATTCAGCGTACCGGTCATCATATACATCATGCCAACGCCAATAATGTAAAAAGTGGCGCCAAGCGTGCCCATGACGAGATAACGATATGATGCGGTCAGGCCACGCCGGTCGCGGCCCATACTGATCAAAACATAGGAAGACAGGGCTGAAATTTCTAGAAAGACAAACAAGTTGAATGCATCGCCCGTAATCGTGATTCCAAGCAGCCCGGTCATACAGAGCAACATCATCGAATAGAACAAATACTGGCGGTCGCGCGGTACTTCCTTATCAACGGACTGCCGTGCGTAGGGCATAGCAACAGCAGCTATTGATGATACAATTACAAGAACAAACGCATTGAGCTTATCAATTCTGTATTCGATGCCCCACGGCGCGGCCCATCCACCAAGTTCATAAACAACGACGCCTTGATCAATGACTTGCGTCATCAACCCTATGGACATCGGAAGACAAACCCAACTGACGACCACGGCCAGCGCCCAACACCAGAAATGATGGCGCAAAAACATACATAAGGGAGCCGCCATTAATGGAACGATGATTTGCAAGACCGGTAAATGGTGGGCGATCACGTATCGTCCTCCAAAGCTTGAATGTCATCATCTTCGATGGTGCCGTATGCATCATTAATTCGCACAACCAATGCCAGTGCAAGCGATGTTGTCGCCACACCAACAACAATGGCGGTGAGGATCAAAACATGGGGCAGGGGGTTTGAGTACAACTCAATACCGTCCGATAAAATTGGTGCTGTGCCACCAGAAACCTTTCCCATGGCAATATAAAACAGAAATACAGATACCTGAAAAACGCTCAAGCCAACGATCTTTTTGATGAGGTTGTCGTGAGAAATAACGATGTAAAACCCCATCATCATCAGGGCAATTATAATCCAGTAAACACTGATACCCGGGAATTCCATGTCAGCGCTCCTGCCCGGCAAAAGCGACAAATATCGTAATCATTGCTGTCGCAACGGTAATTCCAACACCCAATTCCACAAGCAGAATTCCCAGATGTTGACCATTTGCCGGTACATGTGAGAGGACGTTATAATCAAGGAAGTTGCCGCCAAAAATCATTGTCGCAACGCCGACACCTGCGTACAGCAGAACGCCAATGGCCAGTCCACACCGCGTTAACCACGCGGGAACAACGCGGCGCAATTTATCTACGCCGTAAATTAGAGCGTAGAGAATAAATGCAGACGCATAAATAACACCGGCCTGAAAACCACCGCCCGGTCCAAAATCGCCATGCCACTGGACATAAAGTGCAAACAGCAGAATGAACGGAATTAGAAACTTTGATACAACCCGCAATACAACTTTTTGCTGCATCTCAGGTTTCATGACGACACCTCATCAGAAGAACCAGGTTCGTTTTCCTGCCCATCACCCAAGGTCTCGGATCCGTCTTTGACGCCCCGCTTTTTTCGTCTGCCCCGACCAATAATTGCAATAACGCCAGCCGCTGCGGTAAAAATAACGAATGTTTCGCCCAGCGTATCATACCCTCTGTAGCTCGCCAGAATGGACGTCACAACATTTGGGAGCCCAGTTTCATGGCTTGATTCTTTTAAATATCGCGGAACGACATGGTGATGTATGGCGGCGTTTTTATCACCATATTCCGGCATATCCAAGGTGCCATAAACAAGAACGCCGCCGGTCACCAGAACCAACACCAGCGCCGCCAATGTATTTGAGTCTGGCGTGATTTTTTCTGAACTTGTCGTTAATGCCAGCGTTCCCAACATTAAAACCGTTGAGACGCCAGCGCCCACGGCAGCTTCTGTGAACGCAACATCAACAGCGTCCATGACGACGTATACGGCTGCCCCGAGCAGACTGAAAAGTCCGGTCAGCATTACAACTGCGAACAGATTACGCAGACGGACGATTGCCGCGCCTGTGATCAGCATAAATATCAACAACACCATGACAATCAAGTTTTCGATTATTCTGACTCCCCGATTTCAGGAATGTCTACAGGAAGACGTATTCCGTCATTCTTGACGTCGGGTTTAAGGCCACCGTTCAGCGCTGCACGGGCTAATGCGTGCGTAGCGGTTGGACTGGTGAAAAAAACGAACACCAAGATCAAGACAAGCTTGGCTGTAATCAGAGTAAGTCCGGCCTGGATCATCAAACCACCCAAAATCAAACCAATGCCTAGAGTGTCTATAAGACTTGCTCCATGCAGCCTGGTGAACATATCGGGAAGGCGGATTATGCCCCATCCACCAATCAAGCACATAATGCTTCCACCGATGATCGATACCCAACTGAGAATTTCAATCATCAATTCCATCAGATATCCCCCCGGTCTTCTAGGTTTCCCCCGTGCCCCATATCGGAGAATGTGACAAATTTAGTAACCGCGATCGTGCCAATAAAATTGATCAGAGCATAGACGAGTGCCAAATCAAGAAATTCAGGTCGGCCGGCGATAAAACCATGAACGCAAATCAAAACGACCGTGAGAGTTCCAAACGAATTAACCGCAAGTATACGATCATACACGCTTGGTCCCTTAAGGGCCCTGATCAAGGCTAGGGCCATGGTAACAAGTACTGCAATGGCGGCGACTGCAAACATCATGTTTCAGAACCTTCGGATTTTTTTTCCTCCTGATGATCTTGCAGGGCCGGCTGAACCTTTGCACTTGGACCACCTTTGCCAAGTTCCAGCGCCGTCACGCGGCGGTCCATATCGCCTGTTTCGAGTCCCTCATAAGAGCCGGGGGTTAGCGAATGAATGGTGAAAACGTCATCTTCGACACCGATGGTCACAGTGCCGGGTGTCAGTGTGATTGAATTGGCAAAGGTAACCCGCCCGACTTCAGATGACTGGGACGCTTTAACGACCATCAGGCGTGGCCTTATGGAATCTCCGCCAATTAGAATGGCCTTGGCAACATCGTAGTTCGCTTTGACGATTTCCCACAACAACCACGGAACATAAAACACACCACCAATGGCAAGATGAACGGGGTGACTTTCATGATCAACAGCGTCCATTCGGTTGGCGACAAAAACCACAGACAGAATAGAACCGATGCCCAGCATGACAATCAATGGAATTACGAAACCAGACAACAACCACCAAACGATGGCAAGAACGACCGTCAGGCTGATCACGTGAAGCACCGGTTAGCTCCCCTTAAGAAATTTGGTTCAGGGTATAGAACCAACATCAATCGAATTTACTATTTTACAGAACTGTAAAATCGAACAGCAGAGCTGACCAGCGATATTTTTCTTGTGCGCGTAATATTTTTTGCCCCTTAATGATAATTCCCTAACCTTATGATATATAGTCCTTAATCTATAGTATTAGCTGACGGTGTTTTTAATGAGAATGGTAACGAATGGGTTAATTGCTGTCGTCTTTTCGACTCTAATACTTTGCATTTCAATAGAATCGGTAAATTCGGCTCAGGAGTTTGGGCGTTCATCATTGACGGTTTTCACCAAATCCGGGAAGCGAACCTTTGATGTGGAAATCGCCAGTTCAGGTCCCCAGCGCGCGCAAGGCCTTCAGGGCCGTAAAACCTTGCCGGCAGGTACGGGGATGTTGTTCGATTTTCAAAATGATCAAATTGTCACAATGTGGATGAAAAACACCTATATTTCGCTCGACATGTTGTTCATTACATCAAGCGGTATCGTTCATAAGATCGTTCAGGGAACAACGCCTCATTCACTGGCACACATAACATCAGGTGAGCCCGTCAGGGGTGTTCTGGAAGTCAGGTCAGGGACCACCAAAATGTTGGGAATTAGAATAGGGGACCAAATCAAACACAAAGTTTTTGATGCCAATTAATGGTCTCGATATTGTTGTTTTGTAAGACATAATGGTACACTTGTAAGATGGTGAAAAAGAATATTCTAAATAGATGTTTTTTGACTTGCTCAAGTCCGGGTAAAGCCCTAGATATCACGCGTCGGGGCGTAGCTCAGCCTGGTAGAGCACTCGCTTTGGGAGCGAGAAGCCGGAGGTTCGAATCCTCTCGCCCCGACCAATTAGGCCAACGACGTCAGGACGGAGGTCGGGTATGACCGAATGCCGCATTTATCAACCCACAAAAAACGCCATGCAGTCCGGCAGAGCTAATCTGCGGAAATGGGTTCTTGAATTTGAACCTGTAGAAGCGAGGCGGGCTGACCCTCTTATGGGATGGATCAGTTCCGGTGATATGAATGGCCAAGTCAAAATGACGTTTGATTCAAAAGAAGACGCGGTAGCATTTGCCACCCGAAAAGGCCTGACCCATCGCGTTCAGACACCGAAAAAACGAGCGATTCAGCCAAAAAATTATTCAGAGAATTACTCCACCCGATTTCGTTTCCCGTGATGGTAGGTTAACCATTTTAATTTAGGGTCCCGTAGCTCAACCGGATAGAGCACTCGCCTTCTAAGCGAGATGTTGCAGGTTCGAGTCCTGCCGGGACCGCCACTGTCCTTACCCTCCAAGATCATTTGATAAATTAAGGAACACCTCAACAAGATCGACAGTTCGTCAGCTTGCCGTAAGGCATTTCCGTCATACTGTAATTATTGGAACGATGAGAGCGGGACCTGTCATGACTAATGAAGATATGCGCAAACATCAACGGAACCTCGTTGTTACTGAGGTGACAATCAACGATGGAAGCCCGTATCGTGGTGGCAAGCTCTATGATATGTCGGTTGGTGGTGCATCGGTGATGTATTCGAATGAAATATCGCCGACAAGTGACCCGATCGAAATTGGCCAAGTTTTGCTTCTGGAATTTCAAGGTAAGACCGTTATGCCGGCAAGAGTCGCCAGAACTTTTGATGGCGGGTTTGCGACCAAATTTGATTTTTCTATTCCGGTTGCGTGTTAGTTCCGATCATCCGTTTCATTTCTCATTAAAATGCTACAAAAATCAGGCCGGATATATTCAAAGTTTCTCTAACTGACTTTGTAAGGTGCGGCTGCCGTTTGATATGGCAAAGAAAAACCGAGTTCTAGGAACCCGGTGAGTTTCGAAGGAGAGTGCGTCAGGGACGGGGGGGGATTGGGCCCCTGACGAGAGTCGTCACCTTCTGATCAGAGGCGTTGATTCTATAACGCAGTTTAAGGTCAATTATCTGAAAGAATAGTCAGGTATTTCCCTGACATATCAAATTATCTCTGAGAAACACCTCTCCGCACAATTTTTTATACAAATGCGAATAATGCGAATGCCGATACGTCGAACCTATAATGCTCTGCTGCTTATCAAATTAAGCTCAAACAATTGACGGAATGAATCACCCGTATTTCTATTTTCCAAAAATTGATGTATTGTGTTCCCATGAATAGAATATTCATCATTTTAATGCTGGTTCTCAGCGCGAATACCATCACTGTGGTCTCAGTCGCCAAAGAGCGTGTGCGGGGGCAATACGCCACCAGTAAACAACCTTACTGGAAAGTTGGTACAATTGATAAAAAGTTGTCCAGCGCCTGCCAACGCGGTGAGTTTCGTCAACGAAAGTATCTGGTATATTCGATTGGGTTTGATGGCGGGCGTGGTCGCGGGATCACCGGAATTGCGCAAAAACATTGGAATCTGATCGACAAAAAAGGTTTGGCCAAAGCAAACTTAACCTATCATTTTTTTAATCAGGGGTATTCAAACTGCAAAGTTTATGTCTCGATAACGCCTGTCAGAAATCGCCGAAATTGAGCGACACTATGATGGGTGTTTGTATTTAGCTGGTCGTAATCTCAGAGACGTCAAATCAGTCAAATAGCTTGTCGATATCATCCTGTGACAAACCGTTACCATTTAATTGTGGACCACTAAGCTGCATCTCCTCAGAAACTGCTGTTTCTTCCATATCTGCCTTGGCTTTAACCAAAAGCGCTTTTCCCCAAATTTCAATTAAGGCGTTAACTCTTTGCTCAATATAAGTGATCGATTTAACAACCTTATTAACCCGCTGACCGGAAATGTCCTGAAAACTGCAGGCATCAAATACGTTATTATCATTGTCGACGATTTGATTCAAAAGTGAAACGTTGTCTGGGTCGGTTAGTTTTTTACGAAGTTCGGTAACAACTTCTTCATTACGGTCAACAGCATCCATAATTGAGTCTGTAGCATTTTCAGTGGCGAGAACAATCGCTTCCAATTGTGCTTTTGTTGTTTCAAATCTGTGGTCTTCATCAGTCGGTTTATGGATTGCCGCGATTTCACGCTGTAGGCGATCCATATACAACATCAAACCATCTACTTGTGTCTTTAGGGCGGGGCTCAATTGCTTGTTAGCCATTACTTCTTTCCGTATTTTTTCTGTTTCTGGTTTAGTCAGGCCCCCCCAACCGTAAAATCAGAAATTAGAATATAGTCTTTATCCAGTTAAAGAATTCATTATCACATCACATCCATATCAATACACGCAAAAGTATACTACCGATGATGGCTATTCATACCAATTAAAACCGTTTAATCCAACATCAGGAATTGTGACGACTAACCGATCCGACTCTGCCCATGCTATGACGGTCGATTGCTGCGGCCTTCACCATAGCAAATATAGTTTCGCCTGTTTGAAGTCCAAGTTCAGACAGGGATTTTTTTGTGATTCGTGCAATCAATGGAACACCAATATCGAGCAAAACTTCAACCTGCGCTCCGTGACTAGAGCTTATTTCACCAATATTGCCTTCAAAAATGTTGAGAAAGCTAGATTGTACAGGCCTGATTCGGCTGAGGGATACATCCCGTGCCCTAATTCGAACCCGCAATGCCGCGCCAATGCCTAAATTAATTCGTGGCACGAACAATGAATTGGTGGCAAATCCCAACTCACTCAATGAATTGTCGTGGTCATGCCCTAATACGACGGCTGAAATAACGGCACCGGCTTCGTATCGCCCCGTTAATGGCCGTAAGTCAAGGCGGCTCATGATATTCTCAACACTACCCGCGGCGACCGATGCACCGTTATCGAGAATAACCAACGTATCAGCCAGGCGAATTACTTCATCCATTGCATGGCTGACATAGACGATTGGGATCATTAACTGATCGCGTAAATTTTCAACAAATGAGATGATTTCGCCCTTGCGCCCCGAATCTACTGACGCCAAGGGTTCGTCCATCAGCAGAAGTTGAGGTTTGGCAAGCAAGGCACGGCCGATCGCCACGCGCTGTTTCTCACCACCAGAAAGCGAAATTGGCTGCCGATCAAGTAATGACTCTAATCCCAAAAGGTCGGCAATATGATGAAATTCCTGACCGACATCTTCTTTTGGCGCAAAACGGGCTCCGTAGTTTAAGTTCTGACGAACATTCATGTGGGGGAACAATCGGCTGTCCTGAAACACATAACCTAGTCTGCGTTTTTCCGCCTTCAGATTAATGTTTTTTTCTGAACTGAATAACGTTCTTCCGCTAACCTCGATGGTTCCTCTGTCAGGCGTATCAAGACCAGCGAGCATATTTACAAGAGAGGTTTTGCCTGATCCGGAGCGGCCAAAAAATGCCGTAAGCCCTCCGTCAGAGGAAAATTTAATGTCGAGTGAAAATGAACCAAGTTGTCGTTTGATATCGATCAAAAACAGTGATGAGTTACTCATACGATCATCGACCAACTCGTTTTGTAACCCGGCGGGCAAGAGCTTCAGACGTAACCAACGCGGCAAGGGCCAGGAGAACAGAGATAAATACCAAGCGCATGGCACCAGACTCTCCGTCCGGAACCTGAAGAAGGCTATATAACGCCAGAGGAAGGGTTCGGGTTTCGCCTGGTATGTTTGAAACAAAAGTTATCGTCGCACCAAATTCTCCAAGACATCTGGCAAATGCGAGTATCGCACCGGTCAGGATCCCCGGAACTATGAGCGGCAGGGTGATCGTTATAAACACCCACCAAGCTGGCGCCCCTAAGGTTCGAGCGGCGTCTTCAAGGCCTGGGTCAACGTGTGAAATCGATAATCGAATTGGGCGAACCATCAACGGAAATGCCATTACGCCAGCTGCGACCGCGGCGCCTTGCCAGCTAAACGCGATGGAAACTTGAAAGGTATCCCACAACCAACGTCCAATTGCTCCAGAACGGCCAAATGTCACTAAGAGCATATAACCAATGACAACCGGTGGGACCACTAGCGGCAAATGAACTACGCCATCCAAAAGTGCTTTTCCAGGAAAGTTCCATCTTGCCAAAATCCAGGCCATAGCCAATCCAGATGGAAGACAAAACAAAACCGCAAGTCCTGCGACTTTCAGGCTCAGACCTATGGCCTCCTGTTCCAGTGGGCTTAGGGAAAACACTGACAACTCCTAACGGCATTTGGCACGTAACTACAAATGAGGTTTTGAAAAACCGTAATTCGAGAAGATGACGCGCGCCGCATCTGATTGCAAGAAATCGAAGAATGTAACGATGTGGATGAGGGTTCGGCCCCGTGCGATAGCCATAGTGTATTTGATCGGGGAATGCGTTGTCTCTGGGAATCTGGCGACTTCTCTTATGCCCGGTCGGCCTGTGATATCACTGGTGTAAACAACGCCCAAATTAACTTCACCACGTTCAACAAATGTTAAGGCGGCACGTACATTCGGTGCAGCCACAATACGGTGTTTCAGAGATTGCCATCGCCCCAGTGAATTCAGTGCTGACTTAGCATATATACCGGCCGGCACGTGATCAGGGTCTCCCATTGCCAATCGGCCACCGGCCATTGCCATTTCGATAGAGTTTTGGTCCGACAGATCAACTCGCCTGGCAGTCTGCGCTGGTGAAATTAGGGATAACGTATTGCCAAGCAATACCGTTCTACTGCTTGGATCTACGCCGCCCGTTTCTTCAACCTTATCCATCCATGTTGGATGAGCAGAAATAAAGATATCAGCCGGCGCGCCGTTGATAATTTGTTTGGCCAGGGTAGAACTTGATGCAAATACGGTACTAACATGACTATTGGTTCGTGATTGATAGAGCGCAGATAACTCACTGAGTGCACCTGTCAGACTGGCCGCAGCAAAAACTCTAACCACGTCATCGGATTTCACCGTTGGGATATGAAAGACGAGCACCAAAAAACTCATCAATACTATTTTCATTTGACGGATCAAACTTAACATTAGGCGTGCCTTAGGAATACAGTGTGTCTGGATCAACTTCTGGTTCCGCGATTACCGCTATTTGATCGTCCTCAATGGCATTAAAAAAGCAGTTTCGCCGCCCCGTATGACAGGCAACACCCTTTTGATCGACAACAACAAGAACTGTATCTGCATCACAGTCCCAGCGAAAATTAACTAATTTTTGGACCTGTCCCGATGATTCGCCTTTGCGCCACAATTTTCCGCGTGATCGGGACCAATAACAAACCTGGCCATGCTTGAGCGTGTCTTTAATCGAATCAGCATTCATCCAGGCCATCATTAGAATTTCACTGGTATCTGCGCATTGAGCGATTGCAGGGACCAATCCATCTGTATTGAAGTGAATTGCCTTCAGTGTTTGGTCAATAACAGCGTCGCCGCAAAATGGTCCGCTGGTATCCGACATTTCAATTTACTCCTAATTACTAGTTCTACCGAGTATAGGGATGCGCTATAGCATCAACAATGTCATTATATCGCAATGGAGGGCGCAAAACATGACCGCTGGTAATTCAGCACCCGCATTTGCAGAGCAGGGGCATGATCACGATCACTGCCAAAATGACGCATTGGATCGGGCTATCGACGTGTGCACAAAACGCGGTGCCCGCCTGACCGATCTGAGGCGGCAGGTTCTCGAATTGATATGGGCCGGGCATACGCCGCTTGGAGCCTATGACATTCTTGATAAACTGCGTAACAAACGTGGAAACGCAGCACCGCCCACGGTATATCGGGCACTGGACTTCCTACTTAATCACGGACTAATTCACCGCATAGAAAGTCTCAACGCCTTTGTTGGGTGTACAGCGCCGGAGCTACCGCACGGGGGTCAATTCCTGATCTGCCGGTGCTGTGGAGCGACAGCAGAACTAAATGACTCCCGTATCGATTCGGCAATTAGTGATCAGGCGACCACCGCAGGTTTCAGTATAGAAAACAGAACAATCGAAGTGGGGGGAATTTGCCCAAATTGTATGTCATCGCCTTCATCTAACACATAATTTCGACATAATTCTGAAGTATTTTTTAAAAACTTAAGGTTGAGTGATAGCTGTCACTGCTCCGTTGTCGCCACTGGAGCAATTTGGTTGCGGAGGTAACGAGATGAATACAATTCATATGTACGGTGAAATAAATCTAAAAACTTCGCCACGGGTAAGAGATAAAATTCTCGGCAACTTACATCAGAATGATGGCCTTAACATTGACTTGTCTGACGTAACGGTAATCGACAGTTCTGGCCTCGCAATCCTGGTGGAAGCTGCCGCGAAGGCTCGAAAAATTGGCCTAAGAATACATTTTACCCACATTAGTGACGCGTGCCTAAAAATGATCAGGCTTGCTCATCTTGAAGGTATTTTGCTCGACGGTAACTTGAGCCGGGTCCACGCCGTACATTAACTAAATTCTGTATATGTACAACTTTACTGAGTTCTTCTTGTGGATTCGACGTCCTGATAAACTATATTTGGAGAATAAGCAGCAATACTCTCTATGGCGATTTCGTCCAGCCAAGCGATGTGATAACGAGACGCTGATCCGTCTTTTAATACCCACTTGATACCATCCGGTTGATGATGACCATACCCCGTACGTGAAGAAAAACCCGTGTAAATTAAATGATCATGGACAAGTCCAAAGATAATTTTTGGCTGCCAACGCCGATATACACTGAGAATCAAAGCGCGCGATAGAACAGCAACCAAACCGTCTTTATATCTGTCCGCACTCCAGGTTAAGCCATGGTATGCAACACGCCCGGTGATTTTCCGGCAAATAGGTGCCATGCCAAAAGAAGACTGTTCAATAATCGCACCTTTGCCTGGGACATTGAACAGGTCAGGCCGCGCAGCCATAAATTCAACCAACGTATTGCCACCAAGATCGAGCAAACGTGAGGCCTGCATATGGACCACCTGACCATCTTTATCGCAACCACGAAACCAAAATGCGCACTCACACCCGTCCGTTCCAACATCTTCACTTAGGAAAGGCTCATACACCGGATCAAAAATAGGAAACAGATGCGGTTTGCCGAGAAGGTTCGTCTGTAAGTAGAGCTTCCTCAAAAAGCGACGGCCAATAATGCGGATTGTTTCTGTTTGTTTGCCGTGCGACCGGTGACAGCGCGCAACC
>WASW01066939.1_pt1 | contig 18010 bp, 18 predicted proteins | sample 5698521 | NCBI WGS metagenome assembly WASW01 (sample SAMN11175560, study PRJNA528189) | sponge metagenome | isolation source: marine sponge | host: Leucetta | place: Antarctica: Western Antarctic Peninsula, King George Island | collected 2013-01
TAAGCCGTTGACTAATGCTGCACCTATCGCTTCCATTTCATCGGATGAGCGAACTATCTTCTTCATTGGTTAACCAGTTTATAGATAGCAGGAAATAGATCTTCAGCTAATACACCACGTGTGCCGTGCTTAGATATCAGTTCTGCTGCTAAGCCGTGCAACATGACGCCACCACTGGCAGCATCTTCTAATGATATGCCCTGCGCAATTAGGCTGGAAATGATGCCGGCCAAGACATCACCAGTACCACCGGTGGCTAAGCTCACATTTCCGCTAGTGCAAAAGTTAAGCTGCTGCTCATGACAGGTGAGTGTGCCTGAGCCTTTAAGCACGGAGATTCCTGCATATTGTTCTTGAATCGCTAATGTCGAGGAGACACGATTCAACTGGATTTCTTCAGTGTTGCAGGCAAGTAGCTGAGCCGCTTCACCTGGGTGAGGTGTTAATATCCAATGATCACACTTACTTGGGTTGTTACCAAGCAAACGTAGTGCGTCAGCATCGACGACAAGTGGCTTGCGAGTTTCGATAACACGCGCAAATACTTTTTGCGCCCATTTATCCTGACCTAAGCCTGGACCAATTAAAATAACATCGGCTTTATTTATCAGATCAGCAAGATTGCGTGGCTGGTGAATAGCCTTCACCATAAGAGAGCCGCAACCTGATGCAATGGCAGCAACATTATCAGGATGGCAGGCCACGCTGACTAAACCAGCACCAGTACGTGCCGCTGCTTCTCCTGCCAGCCGTGCTGCATTGGGGTAGCCAACATTCGCGCCAACCACTAACACATGCCCATATAAGTTTTTGTAGCCGCTTTGTTTGCGTGCGGGTAATAGTTGCGTTGGCAGGGATTGACTGATAGAGGTGCCTAATTTTTCTGCGTTATCAATAATAGCTGCGGGTAGATCTAGTGTGTCTACACCTACTTTGCCAGTGTAATTTTGTGATTCACCGGTGATTAGTCCACTCTTTAAGCCAATAAAGGTAAGCGTGGTATTGGCTGATACTGTCGGACCCATTGGGTTGCCAGTGTCAGCGCTAAGTCCTGAGGGAATGTCTAATGAAACAACCGGTGTCGGTGTGCGATTAATTGCATTGATCGTGTCGGCAAACTCATTCTCGACTGTGCGTGTTAACCCTGTGCCGAAAAGTGCATCAATAATTAAATCGCACTCTGGTAGAGTGTCGCTGTAATCAACGTCTCTGCCACCATGAATGGCATAGTCATTTTGCGCGCGCATAGCGTCGCCGTGCAATTCGGTAATTGGTACCACGGGCATGGTGTAGCATTCAATATCTGCATTATGTATTAGTCTAGCTAAAATGTAGCCATCGCCAGCATTATTGCCGCCGCCAGCAATGAGCAATATCCGCTTGGCTTCAGGGTAGTGCTCCCGAATGAACATAAAGGCGGCTTTTCCTGCGCGCTGCATGAGGTCATAGCTTTTAAACCCATGTTGTTCGATTGCGCTAGACTCAAGCTCTCGTATTTGCTGTCGAGAGAAGACCGGATATTGTTTGCCGTTATTTATAAAATTCATGTGTCATTAAACAATTTGATTTATTGTGGAAAAGTCTATCGTTACTGAACAGAGTATGCAAAGCCTAATGGATAATATCCGAGATTGGGCGCATGAGCTTGGCTTTGATCATATTGGAATTAGTGATACAAATCTTGCTGAACATGAGGCTTATTTGCTGAATTGGCTGCAGTCCGGTATGCAAGGTGAAATGGACTATATGCATAAGCATGGCACTAAGCGTTCACGACCTGATGAATTGTTGCCGGGTACAGTACGTATCATCTCGGTTAGGATGAATTATCTACCTCCTGATGCAAAGGATCCAATGCAAGTGCTGGATGACTCAAGCATGGCTTATATTTCTCGTTATGCCTTGGGTCGTGACTATCATAAAGTGATGAGAAAGCGTCTGCAGAAACTGGCTAACTATATTGAGCAGCAAGTTGGGTCATTCGGCTATCGCGCATTTGTTGATAGTGCGCCTGTATTGGAAAAAGCGCTCGCTCATAAAGCAGGCTTAGGCTGGGCGGGGAAACATACCAACTTGTTATCTGAAGATGCCGGCTCATGGTTTTTCTTGGGAGAGTTATTTACAAACTTACCTCTACCAATTGATCAGCCATCCACAAGCCATTGTGGTAGTTGTGAAGCCTGTATAGAAATATGTCCAACACGTGCCATTGTGGCGCCTTATAAGCTAGATGCGCGCAAATGTATTTCTTATTTAACTATAGAGCATAAAACATCCATTCCTGTTGAATATCGAAAGCCAATGGGGAATCGCATTTATGGGTGTGATGATTGTCAATTGGTATGCCCTTGGAATAAATTTTCCAAAAAATCACCGTTGGCAGATTTTGCTAAAAGACATGAATTAGATGCAATTAGTTTGGTCGAGTTATTCTTATGGACAGAGCAAGATTTTTTGCATTACACAGAAGGTTCAGCAATACGACGCATAGGCTATCAACAATGGTTGAGAAATGTTGCTGTGGCGCTAGGAAATGCGCCGAGTATGCCTGAAGTGATGGATGCATTACTCAGTCGTCTGGATAATTGCTCTGACATGGTTAAAGAGCATGTGCAGTGGGCTTTACAACAACACAATCAATGAATAAATAAGTCATGAAGAAAATCCTTTTCCTATTGTTGATGATTATTGTTTTTGCAAGTTTGTTTGTGTTTCGCGTGCCATTGATTCAAAAGCTATCGCCAAGTGTTGCAGAGCATTATGGGTTTGATATTAGTCGTGTCGAATTTAGTCAAATTGATATCAATAAAATTGTTGTGCCTATGTTGGCAATGCAATATGAAGATGGAACGATGCGATTGAATATTGAAATACATAATTTTGTTGCTGATATCGATACATTCAAGGCCGAAGTGACGGGCGTGTCATCGAGTTATGTTTATATTGACGTGGAAAACATAGAAGGAGGGGATGGTTCTGCTTCTAGTGAGGAAGGTGTTAAAGATGTTGTAAGTTTATTGCCAATATTTGGAATAAATATTGAACGTTTGGACGTCAGATATCGTGCTAATGGAGAAGAGTTATTGCATTTTGAGGGTGAATTTTCACATGCGAAAAATGCAATATTGAAAGGTACGCTTAACAGTTGGAATAAATTTGATTTTGCCGTGGAATTGTCTGTTGATGAGTCAGACTTTATTGTTGATGTGTCTCAATTTCCCAATGGTGAATCTGTCATCGCTTTTACTGGCGATTATCAAGTGGAAGATGATTGGCTGGATGTAGAATTAAAAGGTGATTTAAGTTTATCTACGATGAATCGTTTTTTGCATGAGATGGGTGTTGATGAGTATGTGCAAGAAGATACTAGTACGATAAAAGCTAAATTCGAGTTAGATTTGACTCGTTCAACGAAGAATATTATGCAATCTTTTGCGGCAAATATTGAGGTTGATAGCGGATTAAGTATTTCTTCAGAATATTTAGGAGTGAAACAAGCTCAAGTAGATGTGAGTGCAAGTTGTCATGTGGAGAGAGCAGATACGATTGATTGCTTATTTAAAGATCCGCAACGAGTGGTGATGGAGTTATATGATTCTCCAGGCTGGCTGGCTGAGTATTTTAGTGGTATTGGGAATGAATATGTTGTTGAGGTGAATCCCCATGACCAACTTAATGTTAAATTTTCATTGAGGGAGGTGTTGTCTGCGGATATTAAAGGAGACGCTTCTATTGATATCCATGATAAATCCTCTCGATTAAAATTTAAGGGTGTTGTTTCTGAATTTGGTATTAATGGTACTGAACAAGATTGGCAATTACATGCTGATTATAAGATAAATTTTGAAGCATTAGATGTGATTACGCCCGTTGAAATTTCACGACTTCTTGCAAGTGGTCGAGGGAAAGTCGATGCAGATGAAGAGAAAATGAGTCTCTATGTAGATAAAAATTTTGTAGCAAATGCATTGAATGTTAATTATCAGGGCTATAGGACTAAAAAAATTCAGCTTAAACAGTTAAGTGATGCGCAAATCATTTATCGTTATGGAGATGAGAATGTTAACGCTGATAATATGAAATTTTCTCTATCGTCAAATCAATTGCGAAAAAATGATATTGAGTTCGAGTTTGCGCCCATTCAATTTCATGTTGAAAATTTTGGATATGTGAAATCAAAACAAAAGCTTTTAGCTGGATTGGATATGGATAATATGCTGTTTAAACAGCGTGGCATTCCTGTGTCAGCATATGGCTTGAATGCTAAAGTCGAATTGAAAGACAATCAGCTGTCGATTGATGGCAATGTAGCGTTGGGCGAGCAAAAACACCCAGTGATATTTTCTGTATCACATGATTTGTTGATGGGTGTTGGTTTGGGGGATGTCAGCAGTAAAGCAATCGCATTAGCGAATAATGAAATCATAAGCCGTCAAATTAGCGATTCTGGCTTTCCTCTGCAGTTGAAGGGGGGCAAGCTGGACGTGGATATTGATGCTATTTGGGACGTTAATCACGCTACCTCTGAAGTCATCGTGAAGTTGTTGGCTGACCGAGTCATGGGTGATTACGCGCAAAACCAATTTACGGATCTCAACACAGCGTTAGAATTTGTGGGTCAAAAGGGGTGGAAATTAAAGCAACCATCAAATATCGATATTGCCGAATTTAATGTGGGCGTCCCTCTAAAAAATGTGTCGATGAGTTTGCAGCGTATGGAATATGGGGTGCAAGAACAGCCATTAATAAAGCTGAGTGATTTATCTGCAGGTGCTTTGGATGGGAGTATTTATTCTGAGCAGATAGAGATTGATCTTAATCGATCCGAAAACATGTTTTCGATATTTTTGTCTTCATTGTCATTGGAAAAGCTGATTGCCTTGAATCAAACTGAAGATTTGCTAGCAAGCGGAACGCTTAACGGAGAGCTGCCTATGCGGATTGATAATGGTGTTTTGTTGATTGATAGTGGTTGGTTGCGTGCTAGTGAAGAAGGTGGCTATATTAAATATGGTCGAATTGGAGAAGTGTTAGTGGGTAATGAAAATTTAAAATTGGTTGGTGAGTTGCTGGAGGATTTTCAATATAATGAAATGTCAGCACAAATTGATTTGGTGTCGGGTGGGGGCTTGACACTAGCGACTAAGTTACATGGTCGTAGTCCAAATGCGGAGCTTAACAAGCAGGTTAATCTAAACTTTAATATTGATTTCAATTTGTGGAAATTCTTAGAGAGTGCTAGATTGCTTACACGTATTGACCAGGATGTTAGTGAACAAATACTCTCCAATCAGAAATGATTGTTGGAACTTTGTTAGTTAAAGTCTGGTCAACTAATTACATATACTTGGTATAATGCGAATGAATAAATCACTAGTGTGCATATTGGTTACAGGCAGTTTTTTGCTGCTTGGGTGTAATCCAACTGTGAGGGTTGAAGTTCCAGACGAGCCTATTACAATCAACATGAATATTAAAATTGAACATGAAGTGCGCATCAAGGTGGACAAGGAATTAGATGATATATTTGCAGATGATAGTGGTCTGTTCTAATGGGAATGAAAACAATGAAACATAAAATTTTAAAAGTATTGTTTATTGGTTTATTGGCACTAAACGCTACATGTGTTTTTGCTGTCGACCTGCAACAGGTTAAAAGTGATGGGCTGATAGGTGAGCAACTAAATGGCTATCTTGGTGTGGTAAGCGGAGATGCTAATGCTGGAGTGAGAGGTTTAGTGTCCGATGTTAATGCCAAGCGTAAAGCTAAGTATGCATCGATTGCAGCAAAAAACAGTGCCAGCCTAGAAACAGTTGAGTTGCTTGCTGGTAAAAAAGCAGTAGAGAAAACCCAAACGGGTAATTATATTCAAACAGCGACAGGTTGGAAGAAAAAGTAAGTTTATCTTTTCCAGCATAGTATTTTATTGTTGGCCGGCATTTCTCTTTCGGTCGATGTCTGGAAGTTGTTTTTAATTGCGAGCTGGTCAAGATCATTCTTGTCTCTGATGTAAGATTCCGAGTCTCTGTCTCTTAGGTATTGATCAAAACGGCGATTACTTTCGCTGGTGTAGTTCCCGTCAACGTTAAATGGACCGTATAGACAAAACACGGCTGAGCCCGTGAGTACTTGGTCTAGTCCTGAAAATAAAGCCTCGATTTCATTCCAGTGCATTATATGGGCAATATTTGCTGCATAGGCAGCTTGATAGCGCTGTTGTGGCCAATTTAATCTGACATCTAGTTCGATAGGTGGCGGTGCATTGTGAAAATGGGTATCACTAATCCACATGTTGATGCCCGCGAGCATTTCTTTCTTATCGCTTGCTTGCCATTCGAGATGTGTTAATTGTTGTGAGAAGTATGCAGCGTGTTGGCCGGTTCCACTACCAATCTCTAGCACACTGTTTGATTGTTTGAATTCTTCACGAAGCGCTTTGAGAATCGCATCTTGATTTTCTTTAGCTGCTGGCGCAAAAGGTTTTTCGAGCATGGTTGATATGTTTTAACTGGTTTTGCGAATGTAATCGATTAATGCTCTAGTTGAACAGTCCCCGCTGGCTAACTCTTTGTCGCTTTGCAACATAGGAAGAATCTTGTTTGTTAATGTTTTCCCCAGTTCCACACCCATCTGATCAAATGAATTAATGTTCCATATTATTCCCTGCACAAATACTTTGTGTTCATAAAGGGAAAGAAGTGCGCCCAACGTTGTTGGTGTCAGTGATTCGCACATAATAGTATTGCTGGGTCGATTCCCTGGGAAAGTCATGTGTGAAGATAACTCTTTGACTGTTTTGCTGGTAATGTTCTGGCTGTCTAATAATTCGATCGTTTCTTTTCTGGATCGCCCCATCATCATCGCTTGTGATTGAGCGAGCATATTGGCAAGTAAGATCTCGTGATGATTTCTGTGTTCATGCTCAGCCTTAGAGAACCCTATAAAGTCGCATGGTACGGTGGGAACGCCTTGATGTAATAGTTGGTGAAAAGCATGTTGGCCATTGGTGCCTGCTTCTCCGAAAATAATGGGACCAGTATTATAGTTTGTTCGTTTACCATCGCGCGTGACACTTTTACCATTACTTTCCATATCAAGTTGTTGCAGATAAGCGGGCAGACTGCGTAGTCGATGGTCATAAGGTAATACTGCATGGTGTGGCATATCTAGAAAGTTAATGTACCAAATTCCGAGCAGCCCCATAATAACGGGTAGGTTTTTCTCTAATGGCGCTGTTTGGAAGTGTTTGTCCATGGCATATGCGCCAGCTAATAAACTGCGAAAATTCTGCATGCCTATTTGCAATGCTAGTGGAAAGCCAACGGTGCTCCACAGAGAATAACGCCCACCAACCCAGTCCCGCATACTTAGAATATGGTCGGAATCTATGCCAAAGGACTTTGCTGCGTCTGCATTGGCTGTGATTGCAATAAATTGTTTGCATACTGATCTACGAGTACCACTTTTTTCTCTTAACCATGCAGCCGCTGTTTCTGCATTGGCCATTGTTTCTTGAGTTGAAAAACTTTTCGAAATGACGACAAATAAAGTGTCTTCGGGTGCGATTTCCTTTAGAACTTCATCGAGTAAATGTGCATCGACATTTGCTATGAAATGAACTTTTATATCTTTTTGAGTGAAATGTGAGAGTGCTTCGCAAGCAAGCTTAGGACCAAGGTAAGAACCTCCAATCCCGATCACAGCGACTTCTTTGATAGAAGTGCCTTTGTAGCTTAACCATTGTCCATTATGTAGTTTGTTACACAAGTGCCCCATTCTGGCTAGCTCAGCATCTACTTCTTTACTGATGTGAGTGTCTAATGGACAGCGTAATGCGGTATGTAATGCAGAGCGTTGCTCGGTAGTATTAACTATTTCGCCCGCAAACATTCGGTCACGCCACTTTTCAACTTCTGCGGCTTTAGCCAGGTTGAGTAATAAAGATAGGGTTTGTTCAATGATTCTATTTTTTGAGAAATCAACAAGAATTGGATTCGAATGAATCGAGAACTTTTTAAAACGATTGGGATCTTCATCAAACAGCTGACGCATTTCTACATCACGCATGAGTGACGCGTGGTCGATAAGTTTTTTCCAATGCGGGGCAATCATCTGCGGATAATACAAGGATTTAAAAATAATTGAGCGTTATGATTTAGTTGTTTTATGCCGTTTATCGGACTATGGGTGAGTAATGGTCAATGGCGAATATCATATCAAGGAAATATGGTTAATGAATTAATGGTATAAAACAAATTTTGAACACAAAAAAAGCGGACTTTTAGTCCGCTTTTTTTGTGTAATGCGCCCGAACTATCGGTAAATAGTGCCGTTCTTAAGGTGTGAGAATATGTTCAATTGCGCTGCAATATTGATTGCAAACGCGAGTACAACACAACCAACTACAAACCATGCCATATTTATTCTCCTAAAATTTTGTTAATTAACGTATATATAGATTTAAGTATACACAATTAAGGCATTGGAAAAAGTATGTTGTCTATCAAACGAGTGTTTCCCAACCAAGCGGCTGACAAAACCACAATATTTTTGGTGGAATTATTAGCGGGTTGTAAATTAGCCGCATCTCGAATGCTGAAGTATTCGACTGTCATACCAATGCTTGTTAAGTCTGCTCGCGCAGACTCTTCTAGAGAGGAGATTTTCTCAATAGAAAATTGTGTTTTTACACGATCTAAATTGGCATATAAATGCTTAGCAAGTACTCGTTGATCAGAATTTAAAAAAGCATTGCGCGAGCTCATCGCTAGTCCATCTGGTTCACGCTCAGTGTTGCCTGAGATGATGTCTATATTGAAATTAAGATCCTTAGCCATGCGCCGAATAATTAATAACTGTTGGTAATCTTTATTACCGAATACAGCGATATCAGGAGTTACGATATTAAACAGTTTGCAAACGATGGTGCAGACGCCTTCGAAATGCCCGGGTCGATAATGCCCATCAAAATTTTCGGTTAACTTAGGGATGAAAATTTTTGGTGCTGAGTGTATTCCATGAGGGTAAAGAGATTCAGCGCTAGGAGTAAACACTGCATCTACATTAAGGCTGTTCAACTGCTCAATATCTGATTCTAATGTCCTAGGATAATGAGTGAAGTCATTTTCTTGATTGAACTGCAGAGGGTTAACGAAAATAGATACTAGAATATGTTGACCTAATGATTGGGCTAATTTGATTAATGAGGCATGACCTTTGTGTAGGTGACCCATAGTAGGAACCAAAACAATTTTTTCGTTAGTGGATTTACATGCATTGATATGTTTTTGAATATGATTGGATTCGGAATATATCTTCATAATAAAAACGCGCTACTAATGCTAAGTTGGGAAAGCGCCGGACTTAACTTCTTGAATGTAGTTAGCCACAGCCTCTTGAATACTGCATGACTGCATATAATTTTTTACAAATGGTGGGATTTTTCCTGGGGTGATCCCAAGAATATCTTGTAATACTAAGATTTGCCCACTGCAGTCTTTACCTGCACCGATCCCTATCACTGGAATGCTTACAATCTTGGTTATTTCTGCTGCGAGTTTTGCTGGAATACATTCGACTAATAATATGTCGGCACCGGCCGCTTCTAATGCGGTGCTTGTGAATAATAATTCGTTTGCTGATTCGGTGTCAGTGCCTTGTGCGTGATAACCGCCGAGTTTATGAATGTATTGAGGACGAAGACCAAGGTGTGCACACACTGGAATTCCACAGGCGCTAAGTTCTTCAACAATCTGTGTTTGACGTTGAGTGGCTTCTAGTTTAACCATTTGCGCACCGCCTTCTTGCATTAGGCGAGTTGCGTTATAGAGTGCGCTGTCGATATTGCTATAACTCATAAATGGCATGTCTGATATGACTAAAGAATGATTTACCGAGTTGGCAACACATTTTGTGTGATAGATCATATCGTCCATGGTGACCGAAACGGTGGAGGTGTTACCTTGCACAACCATGCCTAGAGAATCACCTACCAGAATGACATCCATGCCTGCTTGGTCTAATAGTTTTGCAAAGGCGGCATCATATGCAGTCAGGCAGGCAATTTTTTTATTGCCATCACGCATATCTTGCAGTTGGTTGATTGTGACGCCAATTGAATTTTGAGCACTCATAGCAAGGTTAACTTACAAACGATAGAGGGTTGAAGTAATGACGACCGCTCTTGGTGTTAATAATCTGGGATTTTAACTGTTCGTAGTCGCGTTCATTGTTGATGAAATCAATATCGCTAGCGTTGACAATTAATAGAGGTGTGTCGTTATAGTGATAAAAGAAATCAGCATAAGCTTCGTTTAGCTGTTCTAAGTAATTGGATTCAATAAAACGTTCATAATTACGACCACGCTTTCGTATACGCTCTATTAAAATGGGTACTGGCGCTTGTAAATACACGACCAAGTCAGGCTTGGGTGCATCGACAATCATATGTTCATACACTTGAAGGTATAGGTCGTATTCTGTTGGTGTCAGCGTGACTTGTGCAAACAGTTGATCTTTTTCAATTAGGTAATCTGCAATTTTAGATTGTGAAAAAATACTGCCTTGGCGTAATTCTTGAATTTGTCGAGTACGATGCATTAAAAAGAACAGTTGAGTCGATAAGGCGGCTTCACGTGGATGCTGATAAAACTGTTCTAGGAATGGATTCTCATCCACTTCTTCTAAGACTAATTCTGAATCAAAGTCATTGGCTAAGCGGCGTGCAAGGCTGGATTTTCCAACACCTATAGGGCCTTCAATAACGATGTAGTCTGGTAATGGAGTGGGCATCTTATAATGGTAGTCTGGTGAGTCCGTTTGCATAGCGCCGTGGTTGAATACGGTGTATCGCTCCTAGAGTAGGAATGATGAGGTTTTTATTCACTTCGTGCAATGGGCAGAGGACAAATTCACGTGACTTAATTCCCGGATGAGGTACAGTAAGTGATTGACTTTTAAGTGTAAAATTACCATATATGAGGATATCTAGATCTAGTGTACGCGGTCCCCAGCGTTCGCCGTCACGAGTTCTTCCATGCGTATTTTCAATTGCTTGTAATGTAAGCAATAGAGAATGTGCGTCTAGGCGAGTTTTTAACCAGGCAACGGCATTGATATAGGGGGGTTGATCAGGCGGTCCCATTGGACGGCTTGCATACAGACTAGAAAATGAATGTAATTCTGATTCATCAATTGATGCAAGTTGATCTATTGCGCTGACGACTTGTAAGAGCGGGTTATGCAAGTTACTGCCAATGCCAATGTATGCATCGGTGATAAATTGGTTTCGCATCATGTTATCGTGTGTTTCTTCGTCAGCGAGGGCTGGTGTTATTTTGATCCACCATTTTACGCTGTTCTTGTTCTGATAGAGTTTGTATTTGGGTCCACCAAGTACAATCTTCTTTTTCTACTTCTGCGCTGTGTACGCGCAAACACATAAAGTCGTAAGCCGCGCGAAAACGTGGATGCGACATTAACTGTAAAGACTTGCGACCACGTTTCTTTAGGAAGCGGTTCTGTAGTTTCCATATTTCACAGATAGTCACTGAGAATCTTTTCGGGATTGAGGTGACAGTTGACTGGTCTAAGACAGTTGTTCGTCCGCAAGACCATGCGCCTTCTGAGTACGGGATGCCTTGCTGATTACTTTGTTCAAGCAATTGCAAATAGGGTCGCCATAATAAAATTGCAAATATAAACGCAGGATTAACAGATTTACCGCTTCTTATGCGAGTGTCTGTGTTTTCTAATGCATTATGTATAAGTAAACTAAATGATTCATCATGATTTAGTGCTTCATGTGTTTGTGGGAATAAAACATGTAATAAGTGAAACTTTTCAAGCTCTTGAAAACATCGCACAGCGTACCCGCTATGAAAAAGTTTAATCACTTCATCAAATAATCTGGCTGAAGGAATCTCTGAGAGTAAATGTCCCATAGATTTTATTGGACTTTTAGTTTTATCTTCAATGGTTAAATCTAATTTTGCGCAAAACCGTAGTGCTCTTAACATGCGTACTGGATCTTCTTGATAGCGTGTTTGCGCATCACCGATCATGCATATGTTGCGTGCTTGTAAGTCTTGATAACCATTGCAGTAATCGAGTACTTCAGCGCTTTCGATATCATAGTAGAGTGCATTAATTGTAAAGTCGCGACGGATTGCATCTTCTTCTATGCTGCCAAAAGTGTTATCGCGAAGTATTCTGCCATTGGATCCAGCGCTTGAGGATTGATTATTGGCTTGGCTTGCTTGTGCGCGAAAGGTAGAGACTTCAATGTTATTGCGATGAAAGTACACATGTACGATGCGAAAGCGTCTACCGATTAAACGGCTATTACTAAAATGCTCACAGATCTGTTCTGGGTGCGCATTTGTGGCGACGTCGAAGTCTTTAGGCTCGATTCCAAGCACTAAGTCACGGACGCAGCCACCAACTAGGTATGCTTCATATCCTGCTTTTAATAGGGTCTCAACAACGTGACGGGCTTGGCCACAGATATTGCTTTCATCTATGCGATGTTCGCTAGCTTGAATTCTATTGAGGGTATGATTGATGTTATTAGTATTTTCCACTGGCTAATTATAAAGGGATCTAACATCAGTATGGAAAAAAAGGCGGCTATTAAGCTGCCTTTTTAAACTATTTTCTGAAATTTAAAGGTTGTAACCTTTTTCTTCGTGTTGAGTGATGTCGAGACCGTTGCGTTCTTGTTCATCGGTCACTCGTAATCCACAGATAATATTGGTTACTTTTAGAGCAATGTAGCTGGCAACGGCTGTCCAAGTAATAACTGCTGCTACAGCAGTTAACTGAACACCAAATTGGTCAGCAATACTGACACCGTCAGCTAAGCCCACGCCGCCGAATTGTGAGGCAACAAATATGCCGGCAAGCAATGTTCCGATAATTCCACCCACACCGTGGACAGGGAATACATCAAGGGAGTCATCAATCTTTAACGTGCGCTTCATGAAATTAGTGGCTGCAAAACATACAATACCTGCAGTAATACCAATCACAATGGCGCCCATAGGACCGACAAAACCTGAAGCTGGGGTAATACTGCCAAGGCCTGCAACCATGCCGGTGACAATACCTAATACACTTGGCTTGCCATACTTAACCCACTCGATAATCATCCAAGTGAGAGCAGCAATCGCCGCGCTAATGTGTGTCACTAAAATAGCCATGCCAGCATCGCCATTAGCGGCTAACGCGCTGCCACCATTAAAGCCAAACCAGCCAACCCATAACATGCCTGCGCCAGTCACAGTCATTGTCATGTTATGAGGTGGTAGAGGTGTTGTTGGGAAACCGTTGCGTTTCCCTAATACGATGGCTGCCACTAAAGCACCAACCCCCGCAGTAATATGAACAACTAATCCACCGGCGAAATCTAAAGCTCCTTTGTCGCTTAACCAGCCACCACCCCATACCCAATGGCATACAGGGAGGTAGACTAAAATCATCCATAGCACGGTAAACCAAAGCATTGCTGAGAACTTCATTCTTTCAGAAAAGCCACCGATAACGAGCGCCGGCGTGATGATGGCGAAGGTCATTTGAAACATGACGAAGACAGACTCAGGAATATCCCCAGACATGCTTTCTCGTGATACTTGAGATAAGAATAGATTGTCGAATCCGCCAATCCATTGGTTTAGAGAACCGTGTGTGGTGAAACTCAGGCTATAGCCAAATACCAGCCAGACAACTGAAGCCACGCAGGTAATAGTAAAACACTGCATAAGCACGGATAGCACATTTTTGCTACGTACAAGGCCCGCATAAAATAACGAAAGCCCCGGAATAGTCATGAACAGCACTAAGGCTGTTGAGGTTAAAATCCAAGATGTATTGGCACCGTTTAATTCGTCTGCGCTAACAAGTGCAGGCAGCAGTAACAGTAGTAGTACGCTGAGTAGTGTATTTTTCTTGTTAATATAATTCATTCATTCTCTCTTTAGAGTGCTTCTGGACCGGTTTCTCCGGTTCTTATACGAATAGCTTGTTCTAAGTTGGTGATAAAGATTTTCCCATCACCAATTTTTCCAGTGTTTGCGGTACGAGTAATGGCTTCAATGGCTTCGTTGACGCGCTCTGCAGGAACGGCAATCTCAATTTTTAATTTAGGTAAAAAATCAATTACGTATTCTGCTCCACGATAGAGTTCTGTGTGTCCTTTTTGGCGTCCAAATCCTTTTACTTCAGTCACTGTGAGGCCTTGAATGCCTTGTTCAGTAAGTGCTTCACGTACATCGTCTAATTTGAATGGCTTAATGATAGCGGTGACCAACTTCATTATTATTATCTCCCTAGTTTAGTGCGCTAGAAGAGAGCAGTATGCCACTGAATAATCAATCTGGCACCAACTAATGGCGTGCTGTAACCCATTGCACTATAACTGTGCATTTGCATTTGAGTTAGGTTATTTAGGCCGCCGTGCAGAAAAAATGGCGCGAGTTGGTGCGGGGTGACCTTCAATTGTTTTAGTGTGATCTTTAGGGTCGAGAAAATTAACTAGAGAATAATTCTGCATCCATGGTGTCGCACGCTGTTCGTCAAGCTGAGTTGTTTGAATGTTATGTAGCTGAATATCTTCATAGCCACTTTCGCGCAACCAAGTTTGGACCAATGAAGGGCTTGGGACACTCCAAACATTGCGCATTCCAGCATATCGGTCTTGTGGGATTAATTGCGTACTTTGTTCGACATCAAGCACTAATGTTTCAATTAATACAGTGCCGCCAAGTGATGTGTGTTGGTATAAGCGTTTTAGGTGTTCATGCGGGTCTCGGCGATGATATAAAACACCCATCGAAAATACATGGTCAAATTGATTTATCTGTGTGGGTAAGTCTTCGAATGGAATAGGTAGCAAGTGAGCATTAATATTTCCATCAATGGTTTGTATAAGCCCATAGTATTGGGCTAAGAAAACTAGTGTTGGATCTACACCAACAACAGTTTTAGCGCCGTCACCCAGCATGCGCAACATGTAATAACCATTCCCACAGCCAACATCGAGAATTGTCTTGTCTTTAAATGAGGGTAAGTAGCCTTGTATACGTTGCCATTTTTTGTCGCAGCGCCATTCCGTATCTATATGCGTACCAAAAAAATTAAAGGGTCCTTTACGCCAGGGGTGTAGTGAGTTTAATGCGGAAAATATCACTTCATGTTGCTGAGTGGATAGATCCTTAGGCGCACCTATTTCTATCATCGGTGCATCAAATTTATAGTAAGAACTTTTGGCAATGGATAACTGATTAACAGCGTTTTGCCATTTAGGGAAGTGACCGTGTGAGGGCTTTAAAAATACGGTTTCTAATTTTTGTTGAAGTAAATATTTCCAGTTCGAATCATTTGATAGTTCATTTGACTCAAATAAGTGTGCGTAGTGGTCAAGGTTCATCTGATAGATTACTTAACAGCAATTAGTGACACAAAGTTGAGGCATTGAAACCAAACGGTGACATTGCTAAAGCCAACATCAGTTAATCTTTGTTGGTGATCTTCTAGTGACTCACGGATTAATACATTCTCGATTGCTTTTCTTTTCTGGCTAATTTCAAGCTGGCTGTATCGGTTGGTCGATTTAAAGTTTGTGTGTAGCTGTTGGAATAGATGTTCAGTGGCATTATTTTTTAAAATTATTTTTTCAGTAAGTATGCACGCACCACCAGGATTCATACCAGCGACAATCTTTTCAAGTAATTTGTATCGCTGTTCTAGAGGCAGGAACTGTAATGTTAGGTTAAGTACGACAATAGATGCGTTGTTAATATTTGCATTATTGATATCGGCTAATTGAGTATTTATGCAATCTGCACCAGCCTGAGATACTAACTGCCTGCATTGCTCGATCATTGCTGATGAGTTATCAATGGCGTGAATGGTAATAGAGTCATGTGGGAGACAGCTAAATATTGATAAAGAAGCTGCACCATGCGAGCAACCTAAATCATAACAATTAGTATTTGGGAGTAAAAAATAAGCGGCGATCGGGCCAATATTGGCGATCAGTGTTCTGTAGCCGGGAACCGAGCGATCCACCATGTCGTCAAATGCATCACTGACCGCCTTGTCAAAACTAAAATCCTCTATGTTTTGTAATGGCTGTTTGTATATTTCGTCTTTACTCATGTAGTGCGATAGCCAGTCTATCGTGCTCCTGGGGGCTTGGGCGGCAGTCCACCCATGATTAGATCTAAGGTTTGACGTAGTACGCGACCTTTGCCATTAGCGGTCTCTCTTTCTTGAGTCCGCTTTAAGCCTGCTTGGAAAGCCTGTTTCAGGTCGGGGCACTCGCCACCTGCTTCATACAGCACGCGGTAAGCGACACCTTCATAGAGCTTTATTGTAATAGGTAGGCCGCCTGCGTTCCAAATACGTGAACCCATGTTAATGGTTTCAGCCACTTCTAATAAGAGCGGGCGGAACTTAGTACAGCTTTTTTTGAGTGATGTTTGGAATGCTTTGGGGTTAGTCAGTGCATTGTCGAGGAACTGATTCATTTGCTCATCGGTTAATGGCTCAGGCTGCTTGTCAGCGCTGGGTAAGCAAGCTGTTAATAAGCAAGTAAGCAGAGTAATAAGACTTAAGGATAAGATGCGCATGAGTAGTCCTCTTGGCTAATGAGGCTTTGCATTTGAGCATAGCCAATAACTAAAGTCTAATGAGGTAGGCATGCTATAAAAGAATATCGCAAGGAAATATTAATTTTCCAAATAGATGACTTGGTCGCGACCACTTTGCTTGGCTTGATAGAGTGCTTTGTCAGCGCGGTGAAGTAAATGTTTGCCGATTATCTTGAAATCTTCATTGTGTCGTTGTTGAAAATCAATCGTCGAAACGCCAACCGATACAGTAATACTAATGTTGTTATCGCTGTGTTTAAATTTCGTTTCAGCAATAATTTCGCGTATTCGTTCTGCGATTTCTATTGCTTTAGCTTCTCCGCTTTGCCCGAGTAGAATGGCAAACTCTTCGCCGCCATATCTAGCAACAACATCAATTGAACGAATTTGAGCGCGTACTATCTCGGCGGCTTTCTTTAATACGGTGTCACCAACGTCGTGGCCAAAACTATCGTTTATGATCTTGAAATGATCGATGTCAATGAATAAGCAGGCTAAGCTGGTCTCTAAACGCTTATTGCGCGAAATCTCTTCTCCTAATCGCTGATCGAAGAAGCGTCGATTATTGATACCAGTTAACGTGTCTGTTAAACCCGCTTGCTTAAGTCGTTCATGAGCAATAGCGGTGTGTAGGCAAGTTGCCAATACAGCGGTTAAATGCTGCAAGAAGTCTGTTGCACTTCCTTTTTGGAAGCGTTCAAGGTTGTGGCTGCCTAAATTAAGGCTGCCTAATAAGTAATTGTTACGTTGTAAGGGTAATAACGCAACGCTACGTGGATATTTTTGACTGTCTAAAAATAGAGGGCGATGTTGTTCTAGATCAAAATTGCCTAACGTAGGTTTGCGTGTCATTCCATAGATGTGTTTGATATGAGTAATATCGGGTAACAGTTGCAAAGTTTCTTGTTTGTCTGGGGTTTCACCGGAATCTTTCAATAATTTATAAATCTCTCTATCTTTATCATGCAAAATAATGGTCAAGCTGTCCCAGCCAAATATTGAGCGACTATGATGAGTGATGATTTGAATTAATTCTGATAGTGAACTACAGCTAAGTAATTTTAATTCCAAGCGTTGGAACTTTTTGAGAATTTTTTCGTTGTTGCGCGCGTCATCATAAACTGACTCAAGTCGTTGCTTGAGAATTTCAAGCTCACTGAGTTGTAGTTTAGTTTGTTTCGGTTGCGCAGCCATAGTATGCCCTAGAGGGGTAACTTTAAGTCATTCATAGGTGTTGGGTATCCCATGGCGTAACCTTGTGCGAAATCAACACCGATCTTGCGTAACTCTTCCACTACTTCTTCGCTTTCTGCACACTCGGCAATGGTGCCAATACCCATCACATGTCCCATTTGGTTGA
>WASW01012648.1_pt1 | contig 17962 bp, 15 predicted proteins | sample 5698521 | NCBI WGS metagenome assembly WASW01 (sample SAMN11175560, study PRJNA528189) | sponge metagenome | isolation source: marine sponge | host: Leucetta | place: Antarctica: Western Antarctic Peninsula, King George Island | collected 2013-01
AGCATCGTCTACTGTAGCTCGTCCTATTTTTAAAAGATTCGTATTGCTGAATCTGGATTGCTTCACTACGTTCGCAATGACGACTTATCAAGCTCGTCTTCTTATTAAAAAGGGATAGGTGGCTGGATTGAACGGGTCTTAACCAAACAATGATAGCCCAAGTACTTACCGTCGACAAATCAACGATCAGCCGTGAAACACATCGAAATGAGATTCGTAATATTTTTTTATTATGGGACGCCAGTTATAAATACTACTATCGTTTTCTATTCTCCAAATAGCCCGATTTTCATTATCAAAAGAAAAACGCTCCACTCCGCGTGCAGGAATAACCCTCTCAATATTTTCGACCTCTTCGCCTGACCTGTTTAGCCCCCGAACAACAATTTGTTGTTTCTCTGCCATTGGATTAACATAAATCAAATCAAACCGACTGCAATCTGCCATGACAACTTGCGGCCTATAGGCAAGGGATTGCGAAATAGATCTTCTAACAGTTTGAGGCTTATCAATCCCTGGTGGTTTCGCCAAGACAAACGCCGAGCCATGCACATAGCTCCAAAGTGGTGTTTCGTCAGAGAGCCTGCGGTAACCCACAAAACCATGCTCAGCAATACATGAATAGAATTCCTCTGGTTCTTTTGATTGATTTGCTTCGTGGAAAAAAGCCATTGTACCGAACCCTGCATTTTCTCCAACAATTTGGTCAACCAAAACAACATGACATTGCAGTGGAGGGATAACTATCTTTTTCCTAATTAATTCTTCCCCTTTTTGATTGTAGAATAATATTGTTACGACATCCTCCAGATTCTTTTGGGGGGAAAGAATAGAAGGTAAATTCATAAGGTCGAAACGAGTGCGCCAATTATCGTCACAACACCAAAAAAACAGATCGCTAACAGAGTAACTCAGAGGCATTTCAATATAAACTTTCCCTTTCCAACCCAGAGAATTACGTAACATTATCCCAGGAGCCGAATTAGCGATTTTATTTATCAGGATTTTCAATTTACTCATAACTAAGTGAATTTATCCAATGTTGTCTTATTTCAGTTATCCTTGGAAATTTAGAATTGCCAAAAATACAAAATTCGTTTATTGGATACGAATGTTCAAAACTTAGAAATCGAAAAGAAGCATCGTAACTAAAGAAAACAGGTAGAGCCACGATGTCCTTAGAATAAAAGCATAACGGGTCCTTCACATTATTTGTCAGACCTTCCATGTCCGCTATATTAATTGTATTTGTCTTCATATTGCCTTTTCTTACCACTTCGCCACTGACCAACTTGGAAATAAAATAAGTACCGGTTTTAATTTCAGGCTTTGATGTAATATTAATGAATAGGACCAATGTGTTAATCCCCTCTTGGGTTTGGATCAGAGGATTAAAAGTTAAAAGGGTTCCTTTGGAAATGTTCAACATACTATCTGGATATTCGCCTTGATAACTTACTGCCGTGGTGGAGGAACGAAATTGAATATTCCCTCTCCAATGAGGGTCTGTTTCCATAGTAGGATATGATAAAAGTTTTTCCAATGTATCCGGCAAACGCTTTGGATACATAAAAATAAAAACACTAGCTCCATCAGGTATATCGGAAGGCAAATCTTTCGATTCTATATAAGCAGTTTCCCCTGGTGCTATTTCCTGGAAGAAAAATAGTTTCCAAACTTCTCCAGTGGAGTACGTTACATAAATAAATTGGTTTTCTGACTCATAGTACGGCTTTGAAACTGGAGAGTAATTCGTTAAAGTTAAGGTTGTGTTCAGGGAAAGAATTTTTGGGAGGAAGTAGTAGTTCATTTAAAAAAGGAAAAATATAAAAGTTTTGACAGTAATTGATTTATAGCGATCATATCACTATCATTAGATTTTTGGCAAAATAATTAAGAGGTCTTTAAAGAACCTTCGAAATATTTAATCCGTTATTATGCATATGTTTAAACTATCAAAAGAACTTTGCCTGGCAGTCATCCATTCCCCTGATTTAAAACTCCAAACGAAGGCAAGTTTTTTAAGGTGACCTCGTAATTTTTGTTTATAAACTATAGAAAATAAGCTAGATTTGGTCATCTTAAAAATAAAGGATTCTCTGGCTATTAATTCTTATCTGGATTTAAACTGTAGTTGGTTTTTTGGAGGTGCTAAATGTCTTGCCCAAACTGTTATGCTGATGTTGAAACTTTTGTTGATGAATACCGCTTCAACATTGAATATGATCGGGAATATCTTGGCACACCTGAAATTGTCCAATGCCAGTCTTGTCAGTTGTGTTACTGCAATCCCATGCCGGACAATGAAAAACTCCATGATTATTATGCTTCCGTTTATAGATCAAAAGGACGGTCCCACTGGTTTGATCAGAACTCCCCACCCCAACCCCAGATGCGTCATAAAAGCTACATTTCTACCCTAACCAGCTATATTAAACCGAGTGATATAAATTTAATTTATGAAATAGGGCCTGGGCCAGGTGAGGTGGGCAGTTTATGGAAAGAAGTTGCACCTCACGCTACAATAAAATGTTCAGAACTCGATCAGTTCAGTTCTCCGACTTTAAAGGCCAGGGGATACCAAATGGTGGGGTCTTCCGCTGAAATAGAAAACCAGGCAGATATTGTAATGGGTTTGCATTGTTTGGAGCATTTTAGTGATATCGACTATTTCTTTGAGTTGGTCGAAAATGCTATTAAGTTAAATGGGTTGGTTTTAGTTGAAGTTCCCAATTGTCCGTTTAATGGAGACTATAAAGGTCGCACATACGACTCTCCGCATTTGCTGTTTTTTACGCAAGAAACTTTAAGAAACACGTTTGAGTCAAGAGGGTATGAGATATTAATGTCATCAACGGAAGGCGCTTCCTTCAAAAAACAATTTCATCTTGCTCAGATATGGAAAAATTTATTTGGAAACTGGAGTCCAGAACAACCTCATCAAAGTAGTGCTAATCGGTTGGCATCTTTGTTAAAGCAAACCATAAAGAAAAGCCTTCCCGATCAGGTATTCGAAGGCTTGCGTACAATGATTAAGGGACATAACATCCAAACTGATGATGAATATTTTATCCACAACCGCCCCGATTCATGGCTAATAAGAATTTTAGCCCGAAAAAATTAGCAACAAGCCATAAAAAAATCAAACTAAAGGGAATCATTCCAGAGGTGCTATCAATCATTATTCGGATGTTTTAAAGCGTGCCGAATTCCTGCACTCTTTCCTGAAAATGAAAATCGACCTGATCCGCCTTTCTAAAATGCGATCTACCCACGACCCTCGCTGGAACTAACTGGCCAAAAAAGGGGGGTAAATTTAATTCTCCACTTTCAGAACCGACATAACCGCCGTCATCGTGAGCCACAAAAATGACGTACTTTTGAGCAACCCCTCTGCACGTCATCGTGAGCCACAAAAATGACGTACTTTTGAGCAACCCCTCCGCACGTCATCGTGAGCCGCAAAGCGGCGTGACGATCCAGACTTAATAATCTTCCATTTCGTTTGCGGGTTATTTTGCAATATGTGGTTCGTTTTATTTGTTCTGGATTGCCGCACTCCTTTCAGTCGCTGGCAATGACGTACTTTTGAGCAACCCCTCCGCACGTCATCACGAGTCGCAAAAATGACGTACTTTTGAGCAACCCCTCCGCACGTCATCGTGAGCCACAAAAATGACGTACTTTTGAGCAATCCATCTGCACGTCATCGTGAGCCGCAAAGCGGCGTGACGATCCAGACTTAATAATATTCCATTTCGTTTGTGGGTTATTTCGCAACATGTAGTTCGTTTTATTTATTCTGGATTGCCAGTCTCCTTTCAGTCGCTCGCAATGACGTACTTTTGAGCAACCCCTCCGCACGTCATAGAACAGAAGATCAATTTTGCATATGTTTGCGGATGGTGAACTTTGTGCCTTTGAGCATCAGGTTTTCTTCTTTAGCGTTCCATTTAGCCGCATCAGCCAATTCGGAATCTGGCATTTTCGGCAGGGTGGCGTTCCCGATGATGATGTTATGCCCGGTGATAGAAAGATAAACCTGTCTGCCTTTGATTTCCGCATTGGCAAACATTTTCTTGATGAGGTCAGCGAGCAGGCCTGGCCTTTTGTTGTAAAATCGAAGCAGGGATTTCTTTGATCGCAAACTTGGTGACCTGAAAGCCCTTTTCAGTGCGTACCAATTCAACGACCTTGATACGGAAAAGGCACGATGCTTCGACAGGCTCAGCATGACAAAAACGAGGTTTTTCAGGGTGTCATCCTGAGTTCATCGAAGGACATCAAGGTTATGCAAAGGTCCCCTTCAAAATTACCAGATCGGTAAAGCTGGGGTATTTAAAGAGAAACTCACTCAGGCAGGCAGTTGGCACATATCCTGATTTTGCGGAATTGATCTATCATTGGAGGAACCGTTTTTCCCATTTCGCTGGCTATAACGAAAAACTTTGCCTTCGTAATTGGTGATGACCACTTCATCTTCAGTATGCTCGATGACACTATCAGGCAGCAACCTGACTTTACCACCGCCGCCTGGAGCATCGATTACGAAATAAGGTACAGCCATGCCCGATGTATGACCCATGAGGTCTTTCATTATATCGAGACCTTTTTGAACAGAGGTACGCAAATGGTCTGTGCCTTCTGTCATATCTGCCTGGTAGATGTAATAGGGCTTGATACGGTTCTTCAATAGTTTTTGCATCAACTCCTTCATTGTCGCAGAGTCATCGTTTACGCCTTTTAGCAATACGGTTTGACTGCCTAAAGGAATCCCAATATCAGCAAGCATGGCGCAGGCTTTTTCAACTTCAGGAGTTAATTCTCTGGGATGATTAAAATGCATATTGAAGTACAACGGATGATATTTTTTCAAAATAGAACACAGGTTTTCAGTGATCCTTGCCGGCAAAGTACCGGGAACGCGAGTGCCGATGCGGATGATCTCCAGATGTGGAATGGACCGCAACTCGCCGAGAATACGATCAAGTTCTTTATCGGGAACAAGAAGGGGGTCTCCGCCTGACATAATCACATCCCGAATTTCTGGATGATCACGAATATACTCAATTCCCTGCCTTAATGTTTCTCGTGTCACTATTCCAGGAAACCCAATTTTTCGTTTGCGGGTACAGAAACGACAAACAATAGGGCATTGGTTGTTGATCATCAATAAAACACGGTCTGGGTAGCGGTGAACCAGTTCGGGGACAGGCATATCGCCTTCTTCGTTAAGAGGGTCGGATATTAAATCCTCTTGAACGAAATCATCTAACTCTTCAAGTGTGGGGACCACCTGTTTCCATAAGGGATCGTTAGAACTTTTTATTTGTTCCAGGAAATAGGAGTTGATTCGAATAGGATAGTTTTCGCTAACCTGTTCCAGTTTTTTCCTATATTCATCTGATTCGGGAATAAAAGGAAGGTCTTTAACCTTGACCGCACTCTGACTGAGTTGTTTTTGCCATAATTCCATGAGTTGCCTTCAGTGTGTGGAAATCAAGAGTTAACAGGATAGTTTTTTTTTAGATAGTCGATGATTTCGTACTCGTCCGCTAAAATTGTATCACCATCAACCAAAACGGGAACGGTGGTTTGCCCTGATACTTCATAAACCTCTTTGCGTTCGGGGTGCGACCAAGGAACATCTATTTTTTCATATTCAAGGCCCATTTGCACCATCGCATCTCTTACCATAGTGCAATAACCACAGCCGTCTATATTATATAGCTTCACTTAAACTTACCCCTATAATTTTTTCGTTGCACAAGGGGCCATTATGGCATCGACCATGCCGTGAATTTTCTTTTTATTATGAGGACAAAGAGTCGCCAGAACTCCACCCAGTTGGGTCGATTTGCCTGATACAAAATAATAGGGTGTCAACCTCACCCGGCATAACATCGTTTCAATTTTACCTGTGACCGGATTCAAATACCGGCCCTCCACCTTTTTCCCTTTATAAAACTTTTGTAAAATCGAAGGTTGGTCGGGAAACTGCGCCAAACCTTTCGTCAAAACCTGTTGCCAGTCCTCACTCGAAACATCGTGCCCAACAACCACTCCCCGACTGCCCCAAGACTCTGGCGAAAACCCAGAAGGTTTGACCACCATCTCTCTCTCTTTTTGCGTCATGGGATATAGTTCTTCCCACCCCCTTACAGGCACTCCCTTAATTGCCAGGTCTGGAATAACAGCATACGGTGGCAAGGGTCGGGAATCCAAAATCCAGGTTTCTGGGATTAGATGTGATAGGGCGGTAAAAGTTTCAGAACCCAGCGCTTTTTCCCAGTCTGCTTTTAAAGAAGGATGCGAAAACAAGGCAAAACTGAGCTTTTCTTCGAGCCAGGGTTTATAAGGCGGTGTGGTAACCACACGTCCCTTTTTCGTGGCATACAACAGCAATTCTGACTTTGGGATATTTTTAAGGTCGAATAACTCGAAGAAACGGTACAGAACATGGACGCGCAACCATTTCTCCTCGTGCATCAAAAAAAGACCTTCTTCCCTGAAACTCAAATCTTTGGGGTGAACCACATAAACCCCTTTTTCCTTTAATAGCGACCCGAGGTACTGCATCTCCTTCAGGTAATCCTTCGCTTCATCAGAAACCACAATAGCTACATTTGGGGAAGGTTCCTTGGAGACCGATTCCACCATCTGGTAAAACAGGGAAGGAATTCCCGCGCCTGTTATTTCCCATGCAGGGTCTTCGTAAAGCGACATGAGGGATGAAGTCAGCCCAAATCCTCCTGGAACCGAATCCAACTCTGTTACTGCAAACCCATTTTCGGTAGGTATAACATCAGGTCTTATGATGCCGGGCAAAGTCTGGCGCATTCTTTTCATGCGTCCGAAATCTATAAGCTCCTGAGGTTTTCCTGCATCGAGGTATTCGGCTATCCAAGGGTGAAAATTGCCCTTGGCACTATCTAAATAGAAACGGTTTAAAACAGAATAAAACTGTAAAAGCTTTGGCCCAAGCTCATGGAAAAAAGTGGTTTCTTCTTGGGAAAGGAAATAAGGTTCTGGAGAGATTCTCCAGGTATTTCCAGCATCGGAAGAAGAATCAGAAAATAATCCAGCCTGCACCAAGGAGGCCTTTATATCGAGACAGGTTTTTTCAGGTTGAGCAATCATGAAGGTTCAGACTAAAAAATAAAACAGCAATTGTCAAATTTTCAACTTTTGGTTAAACAGGCTGATGCTAGATGATACAATATTATTTTAACTTAAACCGTAGATATAGCACTATGACAGACCCTCTTCAGACTGGAATGACAATACCTGTTTTCCCGCTTCCTGCAACCGTTTTTTATCCAGGAACACCTTTGCCTCTGCATATTTTTGAGCCACGTTATCGGGAGATGACTGCCGATGCGCTGGAAGGAAAACGCCAAATAGGAATGGTTCTTTTAAAACCGGACTATGAAGAAGAATATTTTGAAAAACCGCAAATATATTCTGTGGGCTGTGTGGGAAATATTGAAAAAGAAATCAAACACCTCGATGGTAAATATAATTTCATCCTGATCGGACTTCGACGGTTCCGCATCGTAAGCGAAAAAGAAGGCAAAGCCTATCGTCAGGCCGAAATCGAATTGCTGGAAGAAAAAAACGAGCAGGATATTACTGAAAATCAGCCTAACAAATGCAGGGAAAAACTCATCGAAAATTTTCGTGAGTTTTTAGATTTTATCCCAGAGGGTAATCCGCAAAAAAGCGAACCCGACTGGAACATCGGCACGAAGCTCAGTGAATTCACCGATCGGCTTGCTTATCAACTCGACTTTTCCCTCGAACAAAAACAAAGTTTTCTTGAAGAGCAAGATGTTTTAAAGCGTGCCGAATTCCTGCACTCTTTCCTGAAAATGAAAATCGACCTGATCCGCCTCTCTAAAATGCAGTCTACCCACGACCCTCGCTGGAACTAACCGGGCCACGCCCAGGTAGCAACAGGTCTATTCCTTCGCAATGACGTGCTTTTGAGCAACCCCTCCGCACGTCATCGTGAGCCGCAAAAATGACGTACTTTTGGGCAATCCATCCGCACGTCATCGTGAGCCACAAAGTGGCGTGACGATCCAGACTCAATAATATTCCATTTCGTTTGTGGATTATTTTGCAATATGTGGTTCGTTTTATTTGTTCTGGATTGTCGCGTTCCTTTCAGTCGCTGGCAATGACGTACTTTTGAGAAACCCCTCCCCCGCTGGCAATGACGTGCTTTTAAGCAACCCCACCGCACATCATCGTGAGCCACAAAGTGGCGTGACGATCCAGACTTAATAATATTCCATTTCGTTTGTGAATTATTTTGCAATACATGACTCGTTTTATTTATTCTGGATTGCCAGTCTCCTTTCAGTCGCTGGCAATGACGTACTTTTGAGAAACCCCTCCGCACGTCATCGTGAGTCGCAAAAATGACGTACTTTTGAGCAACCCCACCGCACGTCATCGTGAGCCGCAAAGCGGCGTGACGATCCAGACTCAATAATATTCCATTTTGTTTGTGGGTTATTTTGCAATATGCGGTTCGTTTTATTTGTTCTGGATTGCCACACTCCTTTCAGTCGCTGGCAATGACGTACTTTTGAGCAACCGCATGTGTCATCGCGAGTCGCAAAAATGACGTGCTTTTGAGCAACCCCTCCGCACGTCATCGTGAGCCGCAAAAATGACGTACTTTTGGGCAACCCCTCCGCACGTCATCGTGAGCCGCAAAGCGACGTGACGATCCAGACTCAATAATCTTCCATTTCGTTTGTGGGTTATTTTGCAATATGTGGTTCGTTTTATTTATTCTGGATTGCCAGTCTCCTTTCAGTCGCTGGCAATGACGTACTTTTGAGCAACCGCATGTGTCATCGTGAGCCGCAAAAATGACGTACTTTTGAGCAATCCATCCGCACGTCATCGTGAGTCGCAAAGCGACGTGACGATCCAGACTTAATAATCTTCCATTTCGTTTGTGGGTTATTTTGCAATATGTGGTTCGTTTTATTTATTCTGGATTGCCAGGCTCCTTTCAGTCGCTGGCAATGACGTACTTTTGAGAAACCCCTCCCCCGCTCGCAATGACGTACTTTTGAGCAACCGCATGTGTCATCGTGAATCGCAAAAATGACGTGCTTTTAAGCAACCCCACCGCACGTCATCGTGAGCCGCAAAGCGGCGTGACGATCCAGACTCAATAATATTCCATTTCGTTTGTGGGTTATTGTTCACGGAATAATCAGGCTCAGGCAAGTAACGCTGCCATCGGCTTTTTCGAATTCGTTCATTTCCACTTCAACAGTCTCAAAGCCATGTTGAAGTATTTTTTCGCAAATCGCTGGGAACCCGGCAGGCATGATGATCTGGTTTCCCAACGCTAGACAATTTGCGGCATAGGAATCTTTTTCCTCCACTTCAATCCATTGAAAATTTTTAAACGCACCACTCTCTACTCTTTCAGGGTCAATGAGCAAAACATTATTCCCCAGATAGCTAACGGCACTTTTAAGATGCAGTCCTTTAACGACAGGTACGGAAACAATTTTCTTGCCGATTTTTTGGGATAAAGACTGAATGGCTTTCTCATTACTGCGCTTAGAAAGGCCAATATAAATAGTTTGTGGAGTATTAAGAATATCTCCCCCATCCATATATGATTCGAGATTTACAATTTTCAAATGGTCTTTAAGCGCTTGGGCGACAGACTCGACTTCATTTCTGCGGGTCTCTTCTTTTGCGGAACACAGGAAAGCAGTCTCGTCAAAAACAAAAGCGGTGTCCTCAACGAAAGTGGAATCGGGAAGAAGGTCTTCGGGAGGCAGGGAAAGGATTTTACCCCCTACTTGTTTAAGTGCATCCACATAACTCTGGTGTTGGATCAATGCTCTGGATTGGTCGATCCCCTTTTTCTGCGGGTGGTCGGAAATAGCTTGCGGAAAGCTAATTCCCGGCGGCCTCACCAATACCGTGAAGGTTTGCATGGCTGTTTTTAAAGCAGACTCAATCGACCGTGCGCGTGTTCATCAGTCGTGCGAAATAAAGCATGGGGAATGATTTTTTAGTTTTCCTGAATACCTTCATCATGTCTTTACTGGGTTTGAGTCCTTTTTGAATTTTTTCTAACTTAGCCACATATGTAAACCCATTCATCATAATAAAATCGTGGCGATTGAACCGCATGACCTTTCGTTGATATTCAACGGGGTGATCATATATTTTATCAATTTGTGGCAGGAATTTTTCATCCATTTCATAGATCTCGCCGTGCATCATGCCAGAAGAATCGACCGTGGGTTCGATATTAGCAAGACCGAGTCCTTCCAGTCCTCCGTTGTCTGTGGGGATTTTGTTGAACACCATTTGCCAGCCAGACAAGCTAACAGAAGTCTTGGAAATATATTCCAAGCCTTTTTCTTTAAATACTTCGTCACTGATCATTTGGTCGTAAGCAAAAAAATTAACAACATCTACCATGGGTTTAGGACTCCAAGCCGTTTTATTATTTGGTTTTATATAGACACACCCCGCCACGCAAAGGTTAAAGCCTTGCCACTGTTTTGGGATTATGATAATATCAGAAAACATTCCCTTTTTGCATTTTGTATGAATAAATTTTTCTGGGATGGCAATTCCTGCACCGCAATTGATTCAATTAATCATATAAAATTCCCTGCGGGTTAAATTAGGGTTTTTATTTCATTCATTTTAAGGAGTTATCTATGTCAGCAGTGGTCGTTGTTTCTGATGCCGAATTTGATCAAACAGTTCTTAAGTCAGATAAACCTGTCATGCTCGATTTTTGGGCCGAATGGTGTCAGCCCTGCAAAATGCTCACACCCACCGTTGAAGAACTTGCCGGAGAATTTGAAGGCCAGATTTTAGTAGGCAAACTGAACGTGGACGAGAACCCGAACACAGCCACCACTTACGGAATTCGCGGAATTCCAACCCTCCTATTCATCAAAGATGGAAAGGTTGTACAGCAATTGGTAGGTGTTAAGTCTAAAGCTGAGATTAAAAAGGTAATCGAAGCAAATCTGACCTAGACAACAAATAATAACAAAAATCAAAGCCCTTTCCCCTTGTGGGGAAAGGGCTTTTTTTGTTTTCGATATTCAGACCCTACTTCTGTCATTTGGGCATAGGCCCAATGCCTCCCCCGCTAAGGGCTAGTCCATGACTTTGTAGATGTAGTATTGTTGCGAGATGGTCAGCATGTTGTTGACGGTCCAGTAGATCACCAGTCCTGCCGGAAACGAAATGAACAGGAATGTAAAAACAATGGGCAAAAACATCATTATTTTTTGTTGCATGGGGTCGCCAATCGAAGGGGTCATCCTTTGTTGCAGGAACATGGTGATGCCCATGAGCACTGGCGTTACATAATAGGGGTCGGCTACAGACAGATCGGTGATCCACCCTATGAACGGCGCACCACGCAATTCAATAGAGAAAAACAGGGCGTGGTACAAAGCGATGAAAACCGGTATCTGCAAAAGCATGGGCAAACAGCCCCCCACCGGATTCACTTTATGTTTCTTATAAAGTTCCAGCAGCTCTTCGTTCATTTGTTTGCGGTCATCTTTATTTCTTTCTTGAATCACTTTCACATAAGGCTGAATCTTTGTCATGCCCTTCATGGACTTGAAACTTTTATGGGTCAGAGGAAAGAACAATAACTTGATGATAACGGTCAAAAAGATAATCGACCAACCGTAATTTTGTGTGACTCCATAGAAAAAGGCGAGCACTTTCAAAAGAGGTTTGACAAGAAAGGCAAATTTGTTGCCAAACCATCCGTAGTCGATCATACGAACCAGATGGTTGCCCTTCTCTTCCAAAATTTCGAGTTCTTTGGTGCCAGCATAAAAAAGATGCGAAGCGGTGGCCGCCGATTGAACAGATTCGTATTCGAGCCCAACAAAAACCTGATCTTTTTCTTTATATACCACCCCCGCCTTGGTCCCTTGCACCGGAACAAGAGCCGAACCAAAATATTTATTCTGAAAAGCCACCCATTTTAAATCTCCTCGGTGATAAGCGGGTGCGGTCAAATCTTCCAGTGGATGCTCAATGCGTTCATTGTTAACGAAAACGGTCGCACCTGAAAAAACAATGTAATCGGTTTGCGAAGATATTTTCCCGCCCATTTCTGGCCCCAGCACAATCTGGTATTGCAGGTTTTTGGTGGCTAGCGGTAAAGCTGTAATGCGTGTTTTTATTTCCAACGCATAATCATCGTAACGAAATTTATATTCCCGAAGCACTTCTAGTCCAGACTCATGCTTGAGCGTGAAGGTTAGAACAGCCTCGGGATTCGATTCTCCCAGAACAATGGAAGTGGTCGAAGGTTCGTAGTAAGCATTTTGTAGAATGGAAGTGATTTCCGCATCGTCTGACTTGAGAGATAAAGCAGACGTCAAGTTATCTGGATTATTGATAAGGTTGATGGTGTCGCCATCATCATTTTTAAAACGCGGCAGGAGAATTTGTTTCAACACACCGCCTCTATTGCTAAAAATGTAATAAGTTTTCCCCACATCGACATGAACTTCTTTTTCTTCCCCCTGAAAGGGATTAACAACAACCGGCACGGTCATCGGCTGTGATGAGCTGGATTGCGGACGCGAGCTTACAACCCCTGCCCCTGGCGGGGTAGCGGAACCCGGCACTGAAGGGTTCTGCGCTGTTACCGGAGCCTGGAATTGTTCATCTGTTTGTTCAACAGGTGGGGGCTGGAATTTTGCCATGAAAGCACCCCAACCAATAAAAACCGCCAATGATAGAGCAAAGGCGAGTAATAATCTTTTTTCCAAACCAAATCTCCATTAACTGATAAAAATTAAACCAAGTATTTATACTATGACCCTTTAAAAAAATATATCCGTAAAAAGCCAACGGCTTTATTTCAACGGGTCTGCCCCACCTTTATGAAAGGGGTGGCATTTTAAAATTCGTAAACTAACCAGACCACCGGCTTTTATCAGGGAGTAACGTTGCAGAGCCTGTGCCGCATACTCTGAACAACTGGGATAAAAACGGCAGGTCGGCATATAAAGAGGCGATATCCACCGCTGATACCCACGGACAAATTTAAGAAAAAAGGGGTTCAATATTAAGGGCCTGTTTCGGACTGGAAAAATTTGAAATCGGGGAATCACTTGATAGCCAGAAGGGCATTCGAAAGCTTTTCATCTATAACCTTGTAAGACTCGACAACCATTTCTTTTCCGGAAATCACAACGATATCCACTGCCGGAGTCATGCGATGTTTTATCTGTCGAAATGTTTCGCGAATGGACCTTTTAACCCGGTTCCGTGCTACGGCATTGCCTGTTTTTTTAGATGCGATGATCCCCAGCCTTTTTCTATTCAAGCCATTTGGAAGTGAAAAAACGGTACACAGTCTTCCTATGCGCTTCTTTTTCCCTTCGGCAAGAACTTTTTGGAACTCAGGTCTTTTGGTAAGCCTTTCGAGTTTAGTAAACGAATAGTCACCCATTTTTTCAGGCAGACAGGCTTTTTCTTCCTTTTCGTCTTCGATTGGCCAAAATACGTCTGCCACCAACCGTAGCACTTCGTTTTCGGAATCCGTGTACGCGTTTTCTCTTGATATTGCTGGGTTGAAATGTTCTTTTCATGAATCTTTCCTTCTTAAAAATACGAAAAACCCGCGTCTCTCAACCAAATCAGATGGTTAGTCATCCTTCATGTGTGGGAAGTGCGGGAAGGTAAGCTGGATTATTTCACCGAGGGCCACTATTGTCAAGCCCTAAGCCACGAACCGTAGCGGGAAACAGGTCGGTTCTCGTAAAGTCTACCCGTCCATAAAGTTTTTTACTATAGGTGCTTTGCCTCCACCTGCTAAGGGGCTGTCGTTTTGCTAATTTTGTTTTCCTCGCTAAGGGAAAAAATGGTATTATTGTAAGACCATGAAAACATTATTGATTTTTCCGGCCCAGTGGTACCCGACTCAGCCTTATCTGAGTACTCCTTACTTAACTGCTTTCTTGCAGGAAAAGGGGTGGCAGGTATCTCAAAGGGATTTTAACATTGAGTCCTACGACCATTTTTTATCCGCCCCCTTGTTGCGTCAGGTAGAGGACTTGCTGAAGGAACGGCAACAGTCTTTGAAAACCCAGAGTTCTCTTTCGATCAAGGAAAAGTCGCATCTGGATGTTTTATCGATGGGACTCAAATTTTCAGACCGCATCATTAACGGAGTGGAAGAAGCCAAATCGGTGATGAGAACGCCGGAACGATTTTTCGATTTCGGTGCATACCAGCAGGCTGACATGGTCATCAAGTCGGCTTTGAAACTGGTTTCTGATGCGCATGCGCCTGCAATACTAAGCATGTCCACTTTTGAAAGCGGCACTCGTGCTGAAGAATCGACCCGCAAAGCACACAAAACCACCCGCGATACTGCCACCAACCCTTTCATCAATTTGTATGAAAACGTTCTCCTGTCCACAGAAAACTGGCAGGAATATGATGTGGTCGGCATTTCCATTGTTGGTATTTCGCAAATCATCCCCGGCCTCACGCTGGCGAGAATGATAAAAGAAAAATATCCTCATTTGCATATAACATTGGGCGGTCCTATTTTCAGTGTCAACGCTGGCCAGTTGATCGGTCATCCTGAGTTTTTTGACGATTTTTGCCACAGTGTTGTCACCTTCGAGGGGGAAGAACCCATGCACCGTCTGCTTTCGGCTTTGAAGGCAGGTGATTCTCTTTCTACGGTTCCCAATCTATTGCATCTTGATGGCAGAGAAGTGATGCACAACAAGGAAAGGGTCGAACTGAGATTCGAAGAATTGCCCAATCCTGATTTTGACGGCCTGCCGATGGATAAATATCTTTCTCCTTATCCCATTCTACCTGTGTTGCAAAGCCGTGGTTGCTATTGGGGCAAATGCACTTTTTGTACACATAGTTTTGTTTATGGTCATCGTTACGGAAAACAAAAAACCCAGGCGATGGTGGATGAGTTGGAAAGATTAATGAAAAAATACAACACGAAATATTTCACTTTTTCTGATGAAGCGGTGTCACCGCATTCCTTAAATGACGTGTCGGAAGAAATGATCGAGCGCGGAATCGAAATACGCTCACTGGCTTTATTGAAATTTGAAAAGGTGATGGATGAAGAGTTGTTCGGCAAAATGAAAAAGGCGGGATTCACCTTCCTCATGTTTGGATTGGAAAGTGCCAACGACAGGGTGTTGGCCCTCATCGACAAGGGTACAACCCAGGAAGTGGAACGCGATGTTCTGATGAAAAGTCATAATGCTGGAATCTGGAACCACTCGTTTTTATTTTTCGGATTCCCAACCGAAACACGACCGGAAGCTCAGGAGACCATCGATTTTTTAAGGGATAATTTGCAATCGATCCATTCTTTTGGTCCAGGGGTGTTTCTATTGAATCGCGATTCGAGTTGCTACCAGTATCCTGAAAAGTTTTCCATCGAAAAAATAATTGAAGACCCTGAAAGAAATATCGCCATGAATCTGGACTTTGTCGCTAAAGAAGGAATGTCGCGACAGGAGGCGGTGGAGATGAACGATACCTGCATCCGTATGGCGGAAGAGTATTTCCAGTCGTTAAAAATCTGGGGTACGTTGCCACGCGAACATTTTCTGCTCTATATAGATAAATTTGGAAAAGAAGCATTGAACGGCAAACAACCGCCCGCTGAAGAAGAGAAAGTCCTTTGCAGGGCTTAGGTCTCAACGAGACCGGGAAAATAGCAGCGTCGCAAAATTTGAATAACAAACTGATATGAAAAACTTACTTTTATTTCCACCCGACTGGTTACCCTCAGAGCCTTACTTGAGTCTGCCTTCTCTAGCTTCGGTGTTGCGTCCTGCGGGACACGAAGTCGTGCAAATGGATGTCAATGTGGAAATGTATGACCTGTTTTTCAGTCGGCGTTTTCTCGAACATGTAGCCCAGCGCATCGCTCACGAAAGGCAACACCTTAAAGAAGTCAAAGAAAAGCGCGAACTCGATGCAGAAGAGCAAGAGTTATTGGGTAAATTGTTGACCTGCACGCCTGAACTATTTGAACAATTTTCAAACGATGTTGACCGTGCTAAGAAAGTTTTGCGCAGTCAGGCTTTCTATGACATCGACCAGTTGGAGTGGGCTACAAACTGTCTGCACCAAACGATGACATTGATCTCTCTGGGTTATTATCCCGCGCAAATTTGTTTTCCTCCAATCGAAACCGACATCGTTTACAAACCGTTTATGTCGAGTGAGATCATTGAATCTCTTGATGATGACCAGATCAACATTTATCGCGATGTTTACGCCATGCTGATTCGCCCGGTGATGGAGCATGACCGACCGCAAATGGTGGGCATCTCTATTGTCCAGCAGAAACAACTGATCCCTACATTCACCTTCTGCAAAATGATCAAAGAAGAATTCCCCGAAACCCATATCACATTGGGGGGCAACATCATCACCCGTATCCGCGATATGCTTCCGGGGATGGAGAATTTATGGGAATTGTTCGACAGCGCTATCGTTTATGAAGGCGAGTCCGCCTATCTTAAATTGACCGAAGCGATTAAAAATGGAGACGACTTTTCATCTTTACCCAATTTAATTTATAAAGACGAAGATGGGGTTCACGTTAACAAAGAAGTTTTTGCAGAGTCTCTTGCAGAATTACCGCCGCCAGATTTTGATGGACTGCCACTCGAAAAATATTTTGTTCCTCAGCTTATTCTGCCTTATCTCGCAACTCGTGGTTGTTATTGGGGGAAGTGTACCTTCTGCGACCATTTTCAAGGTTATGTTGAAGGTTTTCGCACCAAACAAGTGGACCATATTGTTGAAGAAATCAGTTTTCTCAAAAAAAAATATGGCACGCGGTTTTTTCATTTTACAGATGAATCTTATCCTCCGGCTTTGTTCCAAAAATTATCGCGGCGCCTGATTGACGATAAGCTCGATATCGCATGGACAACGCATATGCGGTTTGAAGAATCTTTGCTCGAAGAACAGGTGTGGAAAGATGTGGCGGAGTCTGGTTGCAAATACCTCCACTTCGGTTACGAGTCGGGCAACCAGCGCGTATTAAAACTAATGGATAAAGCAACCAAGCTGGATGCCATTGAAACCAATCTGCGCATGTCTTCTGATGCGGGGATATGGAATCACTTGATGGGCTTCTTTGGTTTTCCCGGCGAGACCAGTGAAGAAGCAGACGACAGCAAAGCCTTTGTCGAAAAGAACAGCACCTATATTCATTCACTCGGATTCATGACTTTTGTTCTGGGGAAATACAGTCCGATAGCCTTTGAACCGGAAAAATATGGGCTGACCTATTACAAAAATCCAGAATGGGATTTGGCGTTAGACTATTATTTCACCACCAAAGACGGACTCACCATTCAAGAAGCTCTTGATGTTTTCGACGAGTTCGAGCAAAACCACAATACAAAATGGGACTTAAGAACCTGCGTCCGCGAATACATTTTCCTCTACATCGATCAATACGGATCAAACCACCTGCCGCAACTGGAAATGACCGAAGGCCAACGCCGCCAAATGCAACAACCCGCCATCGGTATGGTCTAGCCCACTGCGTGGGCGGGCAATAGGTCAGGGTCCTTAACGCGATACCATCCAATTAGGCATATGAACAAGAAGGATGATGTTCACGCCAAACTCCTCCGCACGTCATCGCGAATTTATAAATTCCTTCTCCCCTAGAGGGAGACCTTTGCATAAGTATAGCATTGGGGGATAAGTTATAATTGATTGAGAGTTATTTATAATGATTTGTTGGAGGGTCTGGAATGCAAAAGCAACTGGGTCAACTGAGTTTTGCAGATGGATTGGTGAGTGGTGCTGTGCATTTTCTTTCAGAAGTGGATGAGGTTCTGGACTTCCGCCTTCTGGAAAAAGAGTTATCGGGGATTTATGGTTCTCGTACGGGTCG
>WASW01101603.1_pt1 | contig 17936 bp, 17 predicted proteins | sample 5698521 | NCBI WGS metagenome assembly WASW01 (sample SAMN11175560, study PRJNA528189) | sponge metagenome | isolation source: marine sponge | host: Leucetta | place: Antarctica: Western Antarctic Peninsula, King George Island | collected 2013-01
GTCTTCTTTGGCTTCGGCTTTTTGTTTTCGCGTCCATTGTTGACTGAGGCGAAAAAGGATCAAAAACCCCGCCACAATCCCGATTCCTGGTAAAATCCAAAGGAGGAGATTGAATCCTTGTTTGGGAGGGCTTCTTAAAATCCACTCACCGTAACGTTTGACAAAGTAGGCTTTGATCTCATCATCATCAGCGCCGGAGCGCAACATTTCTTCGATTTTATTCCGAATTTGGACGGAAAATCCAGCTTCGGAATCTTTAACGGACAAGCCCTGGCAGGTGGGGCAACGGAATTGATTGAACAAGCCTTTCAAACGCGCTTCCATTTCTTCATCAGAAACTGCCCATCCGAAAGAGGCGGAGCCAATCAAAAGTGCTATCAATAACGGAACAAATCGGATCATAAGACGCTCAGGGTTATAACATCGCTTGTAGTTGTTCAGTGAGTAACTGAGGGGTGACGCTGGTGATGTGTTTGTAGCGGATAATGCCTTTGGCATCAATGAAAAAAGTTTCAGGAGCCCCATAAAGTCCGTAATCTAAGGCAATATTGCCTTTCTCATCATCCAAGGCGAGAAAGTAGTTTTTTCCGAAGCGTTGAGCAAAGGCTTTGGCACGCTCAGGAGTGTCTTGAAAGGCAATTCCTAACACACGCACTTGGTTTTGTTGCTTATCGTATTGTTGATAAAACGCTTCGAGCACAGGGGCTTCTCTTTGGCATTCTGGGCACCAAGACCCCCAAAAATTTAGCACGATGGGGGTTCCTTTCAAATCACTGAGCTTGAGAGAGGATTTGCCATCAAGAGCCGTGACGGTAAAATCGGGGGCAACTCTCCCGACTAGAGGAGAAGGGACATGTTTAGGATCGGAAGTCAGACCAAAAGCGAGCAGGCCAATAAAACCGAGGATCACCGCAACCACTCCCCATAATTTCAATGATTTCCAGAACATGTCGCCTCTTAATTATGCGGAATGACGCGATTCGGGGATGTATTGCCGCCCGGCCACTTCAATGCGGACTTTCAAGGATTTAGGGCGATACATCATGGAAATGCCCACCCCAACTGTGAAGAAAGGCAGAGCCATCCAAGCCCATCCCACCAAGGGATTGATCCGTGCTTTGAGCACAACCAAATTTCGCTCAGGGTCTTCATTGTTCAAAACTAGATACAAATCTTCCCAAAAACTGCGCCGTATGGCCACTTCGGTTAAGGGGTCAGGTTGGGTCGGATAAAAGCTTTTCGCGGGTTTCATGATTTCTTTCAATTCGCCATCTTGATAGACTTCGATCACAGCCGCCCGGTGCGTCGCGTTGCGAACCTTGAATTCTTGGATCTCTTTGAAAACAAGTTGATAATTTCCAAGGGTGACGGGGCGATTGGGTTCCATCGATAAATCTTTCTCAATATCATAAAACCGCCCTGCAAAACCAATGAACATCATCACCACTCCGAGGTGAATGCAAAGCCCTCCGTAACGCCGGGTATTGCGTTTAATAACATAAAAGAAGGCCATTCCGAGATTGGTGGACAATTGCCGAGATTTGATTCCAGTGGCGCGATACAATTCAATCACAATGGTGGACGTGACAAAGAGCGCAATCCAGATAATCAAAAGCGGCTGCCAGTCCTTAGGAACAAAAAAGGCAATCACGATTGTACCCAAGGTCGCAAAAATCATAGGGTTTTGAAAATTTTTCCGCAAACTGGGCCAACTGCTCCGCCTCCAGGCAATCACGGTACCAATCCCGGTGAGGAAAAACAGCGCATAGCTCATTGGGGCGATGACGGTATTGAAAAAAGGCGCTTGGATCGAAAGTTTGGTTCCGCGGATGGCTTCTGCCAAAAGCGGAAAGGTCGTTCCGAGCAGAACCGTAAAAGCGATTCCGACAAACAGAATATTTTGTGCCAGAAACATATTTTCACGGCAGAGCACCGATTCAAGACGATGATCCGATTCGAGGATGCGGATTCGTTTGAGGAGGAGACCAAAAGAAAGCAATAAGACAAATGCGAGAAAAATTAGGAAAAAGGGGCCAATTTCTGATTGTGTGAAGGAATGGACCGAATTGACGACTCCAGAGCGTGTGAGAAAGGTGCCGAAGATGCTCAATCCAAAAGTAATGATGATCAGAACCACATTCCAAATTTTGAGCATATTTCGTTTTTCCTGAACCATCATCGAATGCAGAAAAGCGGTTCCTGTCAGAAAGGGCATGAATGCCGCATTTTCTACAGGATCCCACGCCCAATAGCCTCCCCAGCCCAATTCTTCATAAGCCCATTGTCCGCCTAAAATCAACCCCAGTGCTAAAAAATACCATGAAAAGAGGGTCCAACGCCGGGTGGTGAGAATCCATTCATTGTCCAATTTGCCGCGCATCAAACCGGCCATCGCAAAAGCAAACGGGACACTGAAACCAATATATCCCAGATAAAGGGAGGGCGGGTGAACCGTCATGGCGACATTTTGTAATAAGGGATTCAAGCCTCGCCCTTCGACAGGGTTGATGGCTTGCAGGGCAAAGGGATTGGACCAGATAACCAGGAGGGCCAGTAAAAAAGTGAGAATGATGTTGAGGACAGCAATCACGTAAGGGATAACCTGGCGATTGGTATCTTGATAACGAAAGGCAACCACCATCGCGAAGCCGCTTTGAATCAAAACCCAAAACAGTAAAGATCCATCCAGTCCTCCCCAAAACGCGGTAATTTTGTAGAAGAGCGGCATGTCGGTACTGGAATTCGTCGCGACATAAAAAATTCTGAAATTATCAGTGATGAAAGCATGGATCAAGATGCCACTGGCCAAGGCCACCAAAGCAAAATTGAAAATCGTGGCATATTGTGCCGAGCGGATCAGATTCCAGCTATTTCTCTGAACCCCCAGGTGAGGGACAATACTCCCATACAAGGCCACTGCTAAAGCGATGACCATTGCGATATAACCGATGTCAGCCATGAAATTTTTTTCGGAAAGAGGAACAATAATTTACAGTTCTATAGAAGTACGTCAAACGCCTGGATTCCACAAGTCATTTTGAATGTTTCAATCCCTTTCAATGATTTGTTTAATCAGGTTGAGATAGATTTGAGAGCGCTGGAAAAGCACCGCTAGGAGCTGCTGGCTCATGGTACGGGCATTTTTAAGCTCTGTGATATTCCTCAACATCAGAGTCGCTCCAATCGCTTCTCCATCGCAGTTTCGGATCGGATAAGCACTGCCATCGACAAAAATGCGAGCATCATTCCCTCGCACCAAAATCATCGGAGTTTCCAGTTTGATCAGCGTTTTTTTCAGAATCGACTTGATGGCCGGGCTGCGGATCAGAATGTTGGTTTCCGCATCCAATAAGGTGAATACTTCTGCTGAATTTTTACACAACGCGTCTTCTTTTTTACAAAGAGTGAGGGCTTCAGCGGCAGGATTCAGATAAGTAATTTCTCCTTCACAATTCACCGTGATGACCGCCTCCTTCATCATTGCCATGATAGCATTCAGCCAGGGCAAGTGTTCAAGATCGTGATCTCCAAGCGGAGGGAGGGAAGCGAGGTGGGCTTTTTTGGTAAAATCGGGCAATTTCTCGAAGGTTCGAGGTGTTTTGGAAACAAACGGGGGGGTCATAATTTAGGCCTCCTTTTTGACGGTGATCCCTTTGCTTTTGGGAAAAGTGAACAAATTTTTAAAATGGGTTGTTATAAGGGATGAGTCACCGAAAAAAAGAAAAAGTTCCGCACGGCTTCCATTTTATCGAAAAGCGCGATTTTTCAAAATCATTTGGATTGCTTGAGGCTGGTGGGAGTGGGCATTGAGTTTGATGGGGACATTGCCATCATTGTGGATCATGACCCCTTCTTTGTGCTTCGAGGCTTTCAACGTGGCATACAGCAGGCCATTCAAAATCATATTTTGAGAATAAACCTGCTGGATCTTTTGATCACCGTGTCGGAAATTCATTTTGACAGGGCCAGAGGAACTCATCCGCAAAAGATACGATTTGCCATCTCCCTGTTGCACTAAAATTTGAACCGATTGGCCAGGAGGGATGGTTTTTTCATGGTTCCAGTTGGCTTGTTGGGCTTGTTCAAAGGGAACTTCTAGAAGGGTGATCGGCGATTGATCGGGGGTTTGATTCGTTTGTAATTGTGGCCAGACAATCGCAAAAATCAAGAAACTGGCTAACGTGCCAACTCCCATCGGAAAAAAACGGGATTCGGTGAGCGATTGGAGAGATGCAAATTTTTCGTTTAACTGTTGCCAGAGGGATAATGGGGGCGCACTTGGTGCCTGTTGCGCGAGAGCGGTTTTGATTTTGGCATTGAACTGGTCATTCAGCGAATACGTGTTGTAATATTCACTGTAGGCCGCCAGTTCCAACTCGATGGCTGACATAGCTTCCATTTGTTTTTGGCATTCGCCGCAATTGATGGCATGGTGCTGGATTTGTCCAATTTCTCCTTGATGGAGATCCCCATCCAGATGACGGCTCATCAATAACAAGGCTTCTTCGCAATTCACATTTTTTTGATTGTCCATAATTGATAAAATTTCTTTTAGTGAAAATAATCAACGGTTGCTAGCCCTCTTTTTTGAGGAGTCGAACTTCTTTTATGAGTATCATTTATTTTAAAAATGTTCATACTTTTTCTTTTGGATTCTTTTCTTGAGCATCATTCTCGCTCGATACAATTTGCTTTTGACCGTACCGAGCGGGATTTCCCGTCTATGGGCGAATTCTTCATACGACAAGCCCTCCATCGCAACAGAAATCAGCACATCTTTGAGATCCGGTTCGAGCTGATCCAGCGCCTCTTTTAAAATCGCGGAACGCTGTTTTTTTTCCATTGCTTCAAGAGGGGTCGCGTCAGGCGATTGGTATTTGTGAAGCACTTCATCTGAAACCATTCGGGAACGCCGTTTTCCGACCCGATTGACATCATTCAGGGCTTTATTCCGTGCAATTCCCAACAACCATGTCGAAAATTTAGCGTTCCCCTGAAAAGTTTTTAAATTTTGAAAGGCCGCAACAAAGGTATCTTGAGCTAAATCTTCCGCTTGGCTTGGGTCATTGATAAATTTCAAGAGAAAGCGAAAAACTTGATTTCGATAGCGTGTCACCAGCAGATCGAATTGATCGAGATCGCCCTTTAAAATTTCATCAATCAATGTTTGATCAGTCGGTAAGAGATTTGAATTTTCAAGAGAATTTGGAGAAGGGAGCATAAACAGTTTAAAAATGGGCACGGTGAGTTTGGAAAGTCATTTTTAAAAACTGCTAGTTAAGATAGCTGTCAAAATCCATTTTGTCCATTCTTTCTTCACAATCAAAACGGTCGCTGGCTTCTCGTGGGGAGTGAGAAAAATAGAGAAGAAGAATTTGACCTCGGCCCTCAGTTTTCATTAAAATTTAAGAGCCGAAGTCAAGGAGGGTAATGGGTTACTCAGTAGAGTTTCCAACAATCATATTAATCTGTATATAAAACGACCGCTTTATTTTGGAACGATGTCTAATAGCGTCTTCATCTCATTTTCCTGTTCAAGACTTCTTGTCCCTGTGCCTTCAAACTTATCAATTTGACGACTGCCATCAGAAAGCTGACGACTAATGCTCTCATCATGGCGACAAAAATTCCTATAAAAAATATAAGTGTGGGTCCGATCTTTTCCATCTGAGCCATCGGCTCCTTTGATGAAAGGAATGCTCCCTTTCTTGCCACTATTTCCTTCGTTGGGATCATAAGAAAAATTGAGATAACAGAAGGTTGTTGAACCGGAGATCCGCCAAATGATGCGTCCCGATTGGGTGGCTTTATAAGGGGTATTGAACGTATAAGTTGAGGAGGGAGCCCCTATTTCTTTTAGACCCAGTTTATCGGCAGGACTTGCTGAACTGATTTCAACGTAAACGTCGCCATCATCTCCGGAGCCTCCATTAGAACAGCCCAATAGAATAAGGGGAAATAACAAGACGAATAGATGAATTGACGAATTGACGAATTGACGAATTGACGAATTGACGAATTGACGAATTGACGAATTGACGAATTGACGAATTGACGAATTTTATTCATAGTTTCTCCTTTTTACATGATAAGTTTGGCAATTATAAATTTTCGATTGTTGAAAAACCCACTCTCTTATAACCGGATTCCCACAGAATTCAATTCTTTTTTTATTCTATGACTAAATTAAAGGAGAAAACACAAGAATAAGAAGCAACAAAGAGTATTCTCACATAAAACGAAGTTACGGCTATCGGCAGTCATTTTAACGATTCTTCCGACCTTTCCTTTTCTCAAGCCAGTCTCCGTTTTATAGGGTTTGAGGAGCGACAAGAAACAGATTTTTTTTCTCAATCCAACCTTTTTGTGTGGACTCAAAACGTACTTTTAGCCATTGTTTCGCTTCATCCTGAATGACCACTTCTGCGCCTTCATGTAGCTCAAACAGAACCGTCGCTTGCTGGTGCGGTGCGGCATAAATGGCACTTTTTTGTGGAAGGATGATCCCTAGCGGAAGCGGTGCCCACCATTTAATGAAAGCGCCGACTAGCAAAAATACCGTCAATCCCCCGGATAAAAAAAGCAACCAGGAAAAAACCTCACGGCGATAAAAGAGACGAAGAATTGCGATTCCCCAAAAAAAGCCATTGCAAACCATCAAAACTAACAGCCATTCTTGCAAAGAAAGCGGGCCGCTCCATTCTTGAAACGTTTCACGCCAGGAGTGTTCTTGGTTTTCTTTTTGATCGGTTGTTTGCTGACGAGCGTAAGCGAGGTTTGCGATCAAATCTTCGTGACGAGGCAAATCGTCGAGGGCTTGTAAATAATAACCAATCGCTTTTCCCAGATTGCCCAGACGGTAATGCGTGTTTCCTAAATTATAATAGAGATGGCCGTTGCGATGCCCTTGAGCAAGCAAGGATTCATAAAGCTGTGCGGAATTGGCAAAATTCTGCGTTTGATAGGCGCGGTTGGCTTCCATGAAAAGAGCAATACTCGCTCGCTCCTGTGCGGTGACAATCGAAAAAGAAACAGAAAAAAATAGCAAAATGCCGCTCCATAAAAGCCAATTTTTCTCCGCCCTCTTGAGAAATGAAAGCGCGCTCCATAAAGGAGGATTTTGCCTGAAAGAAGAGAGGGTCATTTCAATTGTTCTTCTAAACGTTGGATGAGGTCCTGGCCGCTTTGATAAATTTCTTCTTTGCCCTCTTCAGAAAGTGAGCCGGCGGCATATTGAGCTTTTTCACATTGTTCTAAAAGCGTTCTTAATTGTGTCACAAGTGCTTCGTCCACCTGTTTATTGGTGAGCCACACGCCAATTTCCTGGGACGTCAACGCTTCCCCGTATTTGTTGGCTTTATCGCCAATGTAATTTTTTAGAACGACCATCAATGCTTGGGAAAATGATTGATTTTCAGGGATATGCGCATGGATTTCTTTGAGTTCTTTTCGGAATTTGGAAAAGGCGTGGCTCCTGCGAATTTTATCCCGATTGGCAACCGAATGCTCGCTCTTCCATTTCCAGAAAAACCCCATTCCGAAACAAAGGGGGCCGAGCAAAAACAGGAGGCCATAGGTCAGCAACCAACTGGAACTCGATTTTGTCCTTTGAAGTACGGCGATATCTTGGTGGATCGGCAGCAAATCTTCTCCCAAACGAACCACATTTTGTTTTTGTGAGGAAAAAAAATTCCCTCCCACTGTTTTCAACGGCTCTTTTTCTCCAGGAATCACTTTGAGAGGCGGAATGTTCGCGTGGCGAGTTTCAAAGGCTTGGGATTGCGGGTTAAAAAAAGTAACAGCAATTGGCGGAAACGTGTGTATTTTCGCTTGGGATGGGACAATCGCTATCGTAAATATCGCTTTCCCAATCGGTTGATTGTCTTTAAATCCATTTTGATAAGCAGGCGGCTCTTCATAGATTTTGATCGCTTGATCCAAGACTAATGAGGGTTTTTGAATCGATTCAGCCCGGCCTGGCCCGGCGATTGTAATTTTTAGAGTTGCGGAATCGCCTGTTTTTATTTCAGATTGAGAAAGGCTTGCTTGGATCGCATAGTTTCCCACCAAGCCATAAAAACTCTGAGGACGGTTTTTTGTTGGAAAAGGGAGAACTTCCAGATTGAGAGATGCTGTTCGCAATTGAAAGGGCTTCCTTTGACCGCCGAAGAAAGAATTTTTAAAAAATGTATTCAAATGTTGTTGGATCACCCGCTCCCCATGTAACGTTGCTGGAGAAATTTGGAGTTTCCCCTGTTTTTGAGGGGACAAGGCATAACGGACTGTGTAGGTTTCAAAAAGTTGCCCGCCAATATTTCGATCCACCGGATTGGGTTGGTTCTCTAATTCCTTCACATGGAACGCACTAAAATCAGGCTGTTCAAAACGGATATTGGCGACCTTCAAGCCTTTCCTGATATACAATTCAAACGTATAGAGGATTTGTTGATTGGGGTAGGAACGTTGAACGGATAACGAATGACGGACAAAGGCAGGCTTTTTTTCAAGCGGAACCGCGCTTGCTTTGGAAATTTCGAGTTGAATCGGTTCGGTGTGGTATTTCTTCCCCTTGACGGATGTCGAAAACGCAGGAATGCTCAATTTTCCTGTTCTGAGGGGAAATAACGCATACCGATAACTCATTTGTGTACTTCCTTTGCCATTGACCCATTGAGATTGGGAAGATTGGTTGTGGAAGCTCACTCTGAAGTGGGGAATGGTCAGGTTCCGCGGGAGATTATAATTAGTGACGCCTCTGATGACGAGAGTGAGCATAAAATGATCTTCAAGCGTCGCCTTGATTTTATCGACGTGAGCAGAAAATTGAACGGCATGAGCCGTTGGAATTAAAAATACCCAGATGGCGAAGGTGTGAATCCATTGTAAACAATTTCTTTTCATAAAGGGTCGTTTTTTGAAATATCGAGTCGCTCAAAAGTCAGTCAATCGGCAGCGTTTAACTGCGATTGGACGCTTTCCAACTCGTTGAGCGCTTGTTCCCACATTTGCATATTTTTAGTCAATTGGCTGGCGAATGCGTCTTTATCCTGTTGGAGTTTCTTGATTGTTTCAGGAGAGGTGGTTTGATAAAAATCAGTCTCGCCGAAATGCTCATCAATGGAGGCGATTTTATTTTCCTGAACTGCAATCGTTTTTTCGAGTTGCTTGCTTTTTTTAGAAAGTTGAGCAAGCAAACGTTTGAGTTCTTTTCGTTCAGCAAAGCTCACAATCTTTTTCGGAAGATTTGCGGGTTTCCGAGATTTTTTTGCCCGGATATTGACATCGTCACGATCGAGATAATCTTCGCCACAACTTTCCAAATATTCGGCATAAGTCCCTACAAAATCTTGCACCCCCTCTGGTGATAAAATCAAAATACGAGTGGCCACATTTGAAACAAATCGCCGATCATGAGTCACGAAAAACAATGTTCCCTCAAAGGCTTTTAAAGCATCCTCTAAGGCTTCAACTCCCTGGATATCGAGATGGTTAGTCGGTTCATCAAAAATCAGCACATTTCCTTTTTCCAGAATCATTTTTGCAAACAACAAACGCGCGCTTTCTCCGCCACTGAGGGCACTGACTTTTTTCTTGGCATCATCCCCAGAAAAAAGCATCCGCCCCAACAATCCGCGAATGGTTCCAATCGTCTCGCTGGGAGCGATTTGATAGAGCCAATCATAGATATTTTGGTTTTTGTTGAAAGCCGAACTATGGTCTTGCGCAAAATAGGAAAAGTGTGCCTCATAGCCCCACTCAGAGGTGCCCTGATCCATTTTTAATTCATCCACTATGATTTTTAACAACGTCGATTTTCCAATCCCGTTGGAGCCAATGATGGCGATTTTTTCATCGCGTCTCACCGTAAAATTAACATTTTTTAAGATATGATTGCCCTTGAATGATTTTGAAACCCCTTTCAGGGTGAGGACTTCTTTGCCGGAAGGGCGTTTTTGTTCAAATTTGATCAAGGGGGCGATGCGTGAGGATTGCTTGATTTCTGAAACCTCGATGCGTTCGATTTGTTTGACCCGCGACTGAGCCTGCCGCGCTTTTGTCGCTTTGGCTCGAAACCGATCGACAAATGCTTGCATTTCAGCGATTTTTTTTCCCTGATTCGTGACTTCTTTGAATTTCTGTTCCATCACCAATATTTTGTCTGCCATGAATTGGTCGTAATTGCCGACATAAATTTGAATGGTTCCATAATCGACATCGGCAATATGAGAACAGACGGTATTGAGGAAATCACGATCATGGGAAACGAGGAGGAGTGTTCCGGCGAAAGTATTTTTTAAAAAATTTTCGAGCCAGGCAATCGAAAGGATATCCAAATGGTTGGTGGGTTCATCCAGCAATAAGACATCCGGCTTTTGAAATAACACTTGCGCGAGCAGAACCCGTAATTTGAAGCCTCCTGAAAGTGCATTCATGGGGCCAAAGTGATACTCAGTCGCAATCCCCAGTCCGGCTAACAATTCTCCCGCGAAACTTTCCGCGTTATAACCATCTTGATCGGCAATGATTTCTTCCATCTCTCCCAAGCGGCGCCCGATCTTCTCGTTCATATCGGTTTGGGCCAGCAATTGTTCTTTTTCCTGGAGCGCGTCCCATAAGATTTTCTTTCCCTGAATCACGACTTCGATCACTTGGGAGGTTTCATACTGAAAATGATCTTGTTGTAAAATTCCCAGACGTGTTTCTTGAGAAATCGAAAAAACCCCTTCAATCGGTTGTTCTTCCCGAGACAAGATGCGCAAGAGTGTCGATTTTCCAGAACCATTGGCTCCAACAATGCCATAGCGTTTTCCTGGATCAAAAGAGAGGGAGACGTTTTCAAATAAAGTATTGTGACCATAGTGCATGGTCAAATTGGATAACGAAATCATGAATATTTTTGAATTAAAAAAGGTGATTGTGAGGAAAATTTTGACTTCAAGTCGCGGCGTTTTTCTGTTTTAGAACTTTGAGACACTCTGGACAAGTCGCCAATTTGGGATTGCCTTTGAAAATATGGTAACCGTCTTCTCGATTTTGTTCAAAAACGGTATTGCAAATGGACATGTCTTCCACATGTTCTTCTCCGAGCATTTCATAATCACGATGCTGAGTGGGGTCGAGAATATGGATCAAGGCCTCTGAGGTGCCTTTTTGCTGAATCAATTGTAACACTTTTGCTTTCAATTGTTTGCTTTTCATTTTCAAAAAACGACCACCTGCTTCTAAAACGGTAGGAGTAAAATCCTGGGGGACTGCCATCAAATGGAAGGATTCTTTGCGTTTCGTCATAAGGTTCCCATTGAGTTTCAATAAATGAGTTTGTAAAGCATTTCTTAAAGATCAATTAAAATATACCAAAAATTTTAAGATTGAAATATAAAAGGCGCGGCGAAGGATAACTTTTGTTTTGAGCTGCGAATAAAATCTATTGTAAATTTTAAATGTGCGGTATACTAAATTCATTTGTAATATTTGAAGCGTTTGTGTGCGGTAATTGCTCTCGATAATGATTAACTAAAGGAGAAAACTCATGCCTGCTAATAAGGATATGAACATTTTAGTTGTGGATGATTTTTCTACAATGAGAAGAATCGTCAAAAACATTTTACGTCAGTTAGGGTTCAATAATATCATTGAGGCTGATGATGGAACAACCGCAATGGCCAAGCTCAATTCTGAAAAAATTGATTTTGTGATCACCGACTGGAATATGCCGAAAATGACAGGGATGGAACTCCTGAAAGAAATTCGTGCCGATGACAAATTAAAAACGCTCCCTGTTTTAATGGTCACGGCAGAGGCTTTACAGGAAAATATCATTGCGGCGGTAAAAGCAGGAGTGAATAATTATATTGTCAAACCCTTTGATGCGAAAACTCTTGGCGAAAAGATCAACAAAATTTTTTCATAAAACGAACGGCCCCCTTGACTGGCAAGCATGAGCAGCAGGAGGGGGTCTTTTAAGATTGTGGGGTAATAATTAAATTATGTTTTAATTCATAAATTCGATCTTTCAGTAGCATGGATAGCTCAAGAATAGTTTGGTCAGTCGGAATTTCATCCCACTCCATCAATTCGAGGATATATCTTCGAACATACCCTCGTTTCAATCCTCGTTCTTCCCATTCTTCATAAATATCAAGGACATCTGAAGAGAGCCTTTTTTCGGTAATATCTCGACGGAACATGAATTTGAGCGCACTATCAGGATTCGTTTCGATAAACGTAACAAATGAATTTCTGTTAATTGGCCCTGTGCCATAAATTACGTTTGCGTCATCATCACTACTATTGAAATTTTCTTCAAAGTCCAAATCCTCGATATCGTCGTTAAGGATCAACTTTTCCGACAGTTTTTTCTCAACAGCGGGCGCATCTTTTTGTTCGGATTGGTTTGGCTCCTCAGAAGAGAGGATCTTAGCCAGTGGCGTTTCTGTTTGTTGTTTGAAAGGGTGGAGCATTCCTTGAGGGTGCTCTGAAGGGCGAAAAAATTGATAGGATTTTCGAGTTTTTCGATTTCCTTGATCGGCTAATGGCATATGACCGCCCCTGATTCGAGAAATGTCCTTCAGCAATACTTCAACCAGTTTGTGCCCTTCCATGCGGTCTTGAAATTTTTGGCGCAAGTCCTTCAAATCATTGATGGTGAATGATTGATCAGCAAGAGGGATGGCTTCTTCCTCTTCGAGAACCAAGCTATTGTAGGCCGTCAAATAGAGCAGAAAATCCCGAAGCGCGTGCTGGTGAAATTGCAACAATCCTAAATGAATATTTCTTTGAATATTCAAAGAATGGGAAGTTCCCTGTGCTAATTGATCGAATGATTTTACAATTTTGCTGCGAATTTTTTTTTCAATTTCTTCACTGGACCATTGATGCTCTTGAATATAATTGATGAACTTATTCAGCAGATCTTGAGGAAGATAACGCATGACCAATTCGTCTTCCTGCTCATAAAATCCTTGAATAATTTCTTGTCCCTGGTTTACTTCCTGACTATCGGCATCGGAGAATAAGAAACCAGCTTCAAAAAGGTAGGCACATAACTGAACCAACAAGGCTTCTTCGTCAGAAATTCCGGGAGTGAGTGCAGGATTGAACGAATTTTTAACTGCGGCGTGGCGCTGCATTCTCAATCTCTCTTGCTTAGATTTGTGGATTTTTGGATAATGTTTTCTAATTCTCTGAAACGATAACTGAGGACATTCAAAATGATCCCTATCCCAAAACAGCCAAAACTCAATAACCCACATGCTGAAGAAAGAATGGCGGTCGGGACTTTATCGACATAACGGTCTTCTAAAAAGTCAAAGATGACTTCCATCCCTGTCCCCAAGCCAATCAGCCCAAAAAACAATCCGATCAGGCCAAAAAATGTGAAGGGTTTATAAGCTTTGGCAATCGCCCCAATTTGGGAAAGGACACGGAATCCATCCCGAAATGTATGCAGTTTTGAAAACGAGCCTTCGGGACGTTCTCGGTAAGGTACGGGGATTTCTTCAATCAGGAATCCATAGTCCAGTGTCCGAATGGTCAGCTCCGTTTCTACTTCAAATCCTGAAGATAAAACAGGAATCGTTTCAACAAATTCTCGTGTGAATCCACGATAGCCTGACATGATATCGGCAAGGTTGCTGTGAAAAATCCAATTGACGAGAGATTTAACGAGATTGTTGCCAAACACATGGAGAGGGCGAAAAGATTGATCCGTATGCTCACTCAAACGAGTTGCGACGGTCAAGTCGGCTTCTCCGGAAATCAAGGGATCGAGCAATTGTTGCACATAGTCTGCCGAATACGTATCATCGCCATCGACCATAATATAATAATCCGCTTTGACTTTCTTAAACATCGACGCGATCACCGATCCTTTCCCAGGTCGTTTTTCTTTGATCACGATGGCTCCTGCTTGCTCAGCAAACTCCGCGGTGCGATCCGTACAATTGTTATCAAACACATAAATTTCTGACTCAGGAAGGCGCTCCTGAAAATCGGCAATCACTTTGCCAATCGTGAGATCTTCGTTGAGGCAGGGAATCAGCACGGCAATTTTCGCAGTGTTTTTTGAAGCAAGAGGGTTTTCATTGATTGGTGTCATGGCTTTTTCGGGTTGGGTTGGTCTAGAGTTGAATATTAAATAAAATTAAATCCGATCCAATCAGGGATCTGATGCCAAACAGGAAGTAAAATAAAACGTAAAGCAAAAAGTATACTAATGAGATTTTCCGTACTTCTTTTTTAATTTTCGGAGCTCCTGATCAACCTCCGGAGACGCGGGTTTGGATTTGGGCTTCGTTGTTTTCGCTTGGGAATTTGTTGGTTTTTTACGGGTTTTTGAAAATGAAGGGGTTTGTTGTTTCAATTTTTGTAATTCTTCTTCAATTTCTGCGACCATCGAGCGTTTTTTCCTTGGATTAGGACGGAAGCCTTCCTGCTGGGATTCGGACTCTTCATCCTGCCAAGCGGCAGCAAACTCTTGAAAGACCTTCATCGCCCATTCCACGAGGATTTCAAGCGGATCTTTAAAGCGAATGCCAAATTTTCCAAGCATCGCTTCGACCTCTCCCAGCAAATCTTCAAGGGTTTCATCTCCCAGGTCAGAAAATGGAGGAGGGTCTGGTTGCGTAGCGCTGCTTCGGGTATTCGTAGAAGCCTTTTTTGGATTTAGATGAGACTTCTTTTGTTTTGCCTGGTATTTTTGAAATTTCAGATCATAAGTGCGTCGCTGATTTGGATCGCTTAAAATTTCATAAGCTTGTGTGAGCAAAACAAACTTTTTTTGCAACTTCTGCTTTTCTTCCGGGGCGGCACTGTGGTACAAATCAGGGTGACTTGATTTAGCTTCTCGCCGAAACGCTTTTCGAATCTCATCGGAAGAGGATTGTGCAGAAATGTTCAATACATGATAATAATCAATCATCAACTCGAAACTCTACAATAAAGGACAAAGTTTATGGGCATTGTCTATTTTGATTTAGAAACAAAATATTCCGCTGATGAAGTGGGCGGTTGGGGGAATATTGAGGACATGGGAATGTCGGTCGGCATTCTGTGGGATACGTCTGATTCTCAATTTCATATTTATTTGGAAAATCAAATCCAAGAGTTGGTCGCTCATTGCAAACGAGCGGATTTGGTCGTGGGATTCAATCATATCGGATTTGATTATCGCGTTGTCGCCGGTGTCCTGCATGCCAACCGCACGGAACGTCAACGAGCACATACGGAATTAGTGGAATTGAATAATTGTGATATGCTCATTGAAGTGAAAAAAATACTCGGTCATCGCCTCAAGCTGGACTCAATCGCCCGTCCGACCTTGGGGGTTGGAAAATCAGCCGATGGCCTCCAAGCATTACAATGGTACAAAGAAGGCAAACTCGAAAAGATCATTGAATACTGCAAAGTGGATGTTGAAGTCACCCGTGATATTCATCAGTATGCTTTAAAAAATGGAGAACTGATGTATGATTCCTCGTCTGGTATCAAAACTGTCAAAATCAACTGGTCCCAGGAAAAACCTAAAAAAGAAGCTGAGCAAATGTCTCTCTTCTAAGAGGAATCACATCCACATATCGAAGGCATCTTTAAAATCTTGACTGAGCGGGGTTTCAACAATCATGGACAAAGACGCTAAAAAGGGCACAACGGCTGTTTTTAAGAAACGATAATACTCTGAAGCGGTTTCCATGTGATCTTTAGTCAATTCTTTAAAGGCCCCGTCCTTGCCCACAAAAAAGACTTTCAAGTGAGGAATCAAACCGATTTTTCCTCCTTTCAATTGTTTTTTGCGTTTATAGGCCGGATCAGGAAATCCGACAAGGTAGGCCATTTTTTTATCAACTGATTGGAAAATAAGGTAATGATTTTCCAATTTAAAAGAAAAACGGTTGATGATTTTTTTGATCAATTCTACAAATTCATCTCGTTGTTCCGGAAATCCCCAAAAATCGGTATTCTCCCCATTCATCCATACGTGCATTTCTCGGTTGTAAGGGCGAAAATCATCAGATAATTCCGGATTCAAGCGCATTCCAATATCTTCTAGTTCTTGTTTTTTCAAGTCTTCCACCTTTGCCAGAGCCTGCTGGACTTCATCAGGAGTCATTTCCGCAACTGGTTTTCCCAATTGCTCTTCATAAGGGGCGAGCCAGTTTTTCAAAAATTCTAATTTGACCTGATAGTAGTGCCGAATGATCCCACTCGTGGTCAAATGTTCCATATGCGTTTTAATCGATTCATAATCTTGATTGCCTTCTATCAGATACAATTCTTCAGCAAATCCCCGCAAATCTTCATCGTCCTCTCTAAAGATGAACAAGTTGGTCAGATTCGCTTTGGTATTTTGAATCATCTTTTGGACTTGTGCGAGGTATTCTTCCGAGTTTTCGACAATCTTTTGTTCTCCAGTGTTGCCCAAAAATGAACTCAAATGCAGGAATTTTCCATCCCCCAAGGGCACACGGCTGTATTGATTGATGGTCTTTTTTACTTCCGCTAAGGAACGCTCGGAATACTTCAGACTTTCGATTTGATATTGGATTTCTTCCAGAGCTGGAATCAGCTTTTTCGCAAAGCCTTTTGATTTTTTGATATTTTCGATCAAGTCTAGATATTTGTCGATTTCTTCCAGACAATCTTTGCGTGTTTCAAAGACCACTTTGCCTGAATCTTCCTGATCAAGATCAGGCTCAAATCGTGATTCTGCCATCAAATTTTCCTATTGATCGATCCCACAAAGGCTGGTCTGTGTCATCATTTTTGGATTAAATGGATGTTTTGCGAGTGTGGTCATTATGCTTGAGAAATTCAAGATTTTTTCCCCACAACAACTGAGAACCATATACACTATCGAACAACTAATCTATGCAAATTTAACAAAAAGCACAAGAATTCATCGCTCTTCCTGATTTAGAAATTGTCAATTGACTTCAAGGGGGTTCCTTTTTATGCGCTGGGAAGTGATTCTAGCGAGCGTCACGAGCAGAAGCCTAAAAAAAATCTTTTCATTTCAGGATCAGTTTGAGATACTTCTCTTTCCCAAAAATAAAAAAAGATAAATAAAATCAATGAGTAAAATGAAAATTATGCCAATCGAAGAAACCAATTCCAAAATTGAAAAGATTGCTGAGCGTTTGAGCAATTTAGAAGGGTATCTTTGAATTACCTGATAAAGAAGAAAAATTAAAAGAGCTGGCACACAAATCCTCCCAAGAAGGTTTTTGGACACTTCCCCAGGAAGAACAAACGCCGATTTTGAAAAAAATTTCCCAATTGACGGACCTCATCGAGGAAAGAAATTCATTGGTTGCGATGAAGGACGAATTGATCACAGCTTATGAATTATACAAGGAATCTGAGGATCAAGAACTCTTGGAAGAAGTTCAGCATTATTGTGAAACTCTGGAAAGTCAACTCACTCATTTGGAAATTCTGAACTTATTTTCCGGAGAAAATGATGAAGGGGGCGCGATTATGACGATTCACCCAGGAGCCGGAGGGACAGAATCAGCCGATTGGGCTTCCATGCTCTATGAGATGTACATTCGTTGGGGCAATCGCAATAATTACAAAATCGAGTTAATGGATTTACAACCGGGTGACGAGGCTGGCATTAAATCGGTGACCCTGGGGTTTTCAGGAAAATATGCCTATGGGCAGTTGAAAACAGAAATCGGGGTTCATCGCCTGGTTCGTATTTCTCCCTTTGATGCGAATAAACGGCGTCATACCTCTTTTGCTTCGGTGTTTATTTATGCCGACATCGAGGAAAAAATTGAGATTGAAATCAAATCTGATGAAATCAAGGTCGATACCTTTCGAGCCAGTGGCGCGGGGGGACAGCATGTCAATACGACAGATTCTGCTGTGCGGATTACCCACCTTCCCACGAAAATTGTGGTCCAGTGTCAAAATGAACGATCTCAGCATAAAAA
>WASW01080471.1_pt1 | contig 17896 bp, 17 predicted proteins | sample 5698521 | NCBI WGS metagenome assembly WASW01 (sample SAMN11175560, study PRJNA528189) | sponge metagenome | isolation source: marine sponge | host: Leucetta | place: Antarctica: Western Antarctic Peninsula, King George Island | collected 2013-01
AACGGCTGGCTCGAAACTACCTGTCCATGCTACAACTGGCAGCCACCGTGATTTGGCTTAGATGATTGAGAACGCCCCCTAGTCACAGAAGGTCGCGACCACCTTTTACTCGGTAATAGCATAAATATTGATGTGCCGGTGCGGCTTATACAGGGCATGCGGGACGACGATGTGCCTTGGCAAACGGCCGCGCGCCTTTCTGAGAGAATCCGATCTGACAATGTAGAAACAACCTACGTAAAATCAGGGGATCACCGCTTATCAGAACCTCAGGATATAGACCGCCTGACCAATACGCTGAAGCGGCTTCTTGATCAATTAGAGCATTAACAAACGGCGATTTGGCTATCGACCTTCGGCTGCATAAATTTGCCTCAACCCTTCACGGTACGTCGGATAAAGCATGTTTGTGACAAGTTCGACTTTAATACGGGTATTATCGATCAGTCTATTATCATTCCAGAAACTAAGCGCCATTGTCGACATTCCGGCCTTTGCATCCTCAAACGAAACAGGCGGCGGCGGCGCAATATTTAGTAAATCACATGCAAACTCGGTAACATCCGATGGCGGTGCAGCCTCATCATCACACAAGTTATAAATTGCACCCGGATTTGGCCTGGCGACTGACGTTCTAACCACATTGGCAATATCTTCAACGTGAATTCGAGAGAATTTATGATCAGGTTTTACAATTTGCCGGGCTTTGCCAGCGCGCACCGTGTCCAATACACAACGGCCCGGACCATAAATTCCGGATAATCGGAAGATATGAAGAGGCAATCCGTTTGTTGCCAATAAATCTTGCCAGGCCTGTTCAGCGCTGACCCGAGTTTGGGAGCGTTCAGACGTCGGCATTAGCCGTGCGGTTTCATCGACAAGATGCCCGCCAGTATCGCCATAAACACCCGTCGTCGACAAATATCCAATCCACTGAAGAGATTTTAGTTTGGCCAATTGATCTTGATGGCAGTGCAGAACGGGATCACCAAGCACAGCCGATGGCGGCGTTGATATCAATAAATGTGATACTCCCGCCATAATTTCATTAAAATCGGCAAGCGGGCTCGCACCATCAAATATATAGGTAGAAATACCGCCCATGGATAATTGATCAGCAGTATCAGAATCGCGGCAGGTCCCGGCAACTGACCATCCTTCGGACATAAAATTTCGCGCGATAACCTGCCCTGAATATCCAAGGCCAAAGCAGAAAAAATTCCCGTGATCATCCATGTTATGTACCTGTGTTCTTCCAATAAGATTTGTTATGATAGCTTATAAACAAACAATTTGACCCTGCAATGATTTGCCCAATATTCCAAATTTTGACTTTCAGTATATGGTCCGTCGCTCTTCTGATTTCAGCCGTACAAGCGGGCGAAATTAGTCATGCGGCTCGATACCGCTCCTGCATGGCAATGACGGCGAAAAATCCCGCCGCCGCCTTTAGCGACGCCATTCAATGGCGCGACCTGGGCGGAGGAGAAGGCGCTGATCACTGCACAGCTGTTGCCCTGATTGGTTTGCACCAATATCGCGAAGCGGCAACACGGCTTGAGGAGATGGCGCTTAAATCTAAGCGCGCGCCAACGATGAAAGCCAGCATATTGAGCCAGGCCAGCCAGGCATGGTTGCTTGGCGGTGACATTAAGCGTGCCGAAGCCGTCACGACTTCGGCGATAACACTCGCGCCGAATGATGCAGAGCTTCACATTGATCGCGCTGCAGCCCGTGCATTATTAAAGGATTACCAGAGGGCTCTAGAAGACCTCAATATCAGTTTGAAAATCGGCCCAGGAAACGCAGATGCACTTGTATTCAGAGCGACCACTAAACGTTTTCTAAAAGATATATCTGGTGCCGCCGGAGACATTGAACTTGCCCTGCGCCTGAATAACTCTCACATCGAAGCACTTCTGGAGAGGGGAATTTTGAGAAGATTGTCGAATTATGATGATGGAGCGCGCGAAGACTGGTTAATGATTTTGAGTATTGCGCCGGGTTCGGAAGCCGCCAATATGGCACGGAGGAACCTTGAAAAAATGGATGTCAAAACCAACCAATGACATCAAAAATCGAGATTTCGATAATGTTTGGGCGGCGGTGCACCAGGGATGTTGTCTTCCAGAAGCGAACGGAAACAGGGACGGGATTTAACCCGCGCATACCAGTCTTTTGCAGGCTCATGGTCTGTCCAGGGAACGTCTCCGACATAATCAACTGCCGAGAGATGAGCCGCCGCAGCCAGGTCAGCGACAGACATATTCTCCCCCGCGAGCCATTTTCGCCGTTCGACCAGAAAACTGATATAATCAAGATGAGTATGAATGTTGGTAAACCCTGCACGCACTTTATTGGAATCCGGTTCTCCAAACCCTAAAAACCGTTTCATCATTTTTTCGCCAACAAGGTTTTCTGTTACTTCAGTATTAAATTTCCGGTCGAACCAATATACCAACCGGCGCGCCTCAGCCCGCTCCAGCGGAGAGTGCCCGATCAAGGATGGTTCGGGATATGTTTCGTCAAGATATTCGAATATCGCATCGCTTCCGGAAATTGCTATCCCGTCATCCTCAACCAATACGGGAACCTCGCCAACCGGATTGAGAGCCAGGAATTCATCGCGGCGTTCCCAAACACTCTCAACGCGCAATTTAAACTCGATACGCTTCTCATGAAGGCATAGGCGAATTTTTCGACTAAAGGGATTTAACCAGAGGTGATAAAGTGTGCGCATTTCCGTACCCTTATATCGACGTTGGGCGTCATTTCCAGTCTCAATAACGGCCATATCGCAAAAAAGTGAATAACACTGCTATAGCCTAACGTTATTGATAAAGCGTAAAACTTATTCAAGACGGAATTCGCAAAAGGAAATCTCATGCTGATCAAGACCCCAAAACCTTCGGATATTAAATCTTCGGAAATTATGCCAAAATCATTATTCGAGCAGCGCCGAAAATTTCTCAAGACAGCAGCCGTTGCCGGAGCCGGGTTGGCCTTTGGAACGATTGGTGGAGCCGCCGAAGTCGCATACCCAAAAATTCCAAATTTGGTGAAAACAAAATGGAACGCTGATACGGTCGGCAAGGACTTAACACCGTATCGGTCGGTTACCGGTTACAATAATTTCTATGAATTTGGCACTGGAAAAACCGACCCTATAACGTACGCCAAAGACTTCGTGCCTAAACCCTGGGCGGTTACGGTGGACGGTCTCTGCGAAAATCCAGGCACTTTTTCTTACGAGGATTTAGTTAACCCGCACAAACTTGAGGAACGTGTTTACCGTTTTCGCTGTGTTGAAGCCTGGTCAATGGTTGTTCCCTGGATTGGCATTCCATTAGCCGATATTATTAAACGTTTGGCACCGACAGGTGATGCCAAATATGTTGCGTTCGAGACGCTTAATGATCCAGATCGTATGCCGGGCCAAAAGCGCCGGGTTCTCAAGTGGCCCTATAGAGAAGGCCTGCGGCTTGATGAAGCCATGAACCCGTTAACCCTGCTTTCGGTTGGTCTTTATGGTGAGGAACTCCCTAATCAGAACGGCGCTCCAATTCGCCAGATAGTTCCATGGAAATACGGTTTTAAGAGCATCAAATCGATCGTTCGCATTTCTTTCACTGAAAAACAACCGCCAACGTCCTGGAACATGTCCGCCCCTCGGGAATATGGATTTTATTCCAACGTCAATCCGGAAGTGAACCATCCGCGCTGGAGCCAGGCAAAAGAACGCAATATCGGCGAGTTTTTGAAAAAACAACACTGATGTTGAATGGATACCAGGAAGAGGTCGCGTCACTGTATCAAGGCATGGATATGACCAAGAATTATTAGGCATGCGTTTATTTCAGGTCTGGACAACGCAGTTCTAACGTCAATACTCCAGCCTATGTCTTCTAATATTCTAATCACCCGTGTTCTTAAACCGCTTGTATGGATTTTGGCCCTCAGCCCCGGGGTGTGGCTTCTTTGGTTGGTCTGGCAAGTATTCACCGTTAACCCTGATGCGCTGGGCGCAAACCCGGTCGAATATATAAACCGTTATCTTGGTGAGTGGGCTTTGCGGTTTCTTTTGATTGCGCTGGCGATTACACCGCTGCGTATAGTGACCAAATGGACGGCGATTACGCGGTTCCGACGTCTCGTCGGGTTATTTGCATTTTTTTATGTCCTCCTGCATCTCTCAAGCTATATCGGGGTCGATCAGTACTTCGACTGGCTGGCGATCTGGAAAGACATCGTTAAACGCACCTACATTACGGTTGGAATGGGAGCATTTATTATTTTGGTTGCGCTTGCGGCAACCTCGACTAAAGGCATGATCAAACGCATAGGCGGGAAATCATGGAATAATTTGCACAAATCAGTTTACGCAGCGGGCGCCCTTGGATGCCTGCACTTTTTTATGATGCGCAAAGGCATTCAACTTGAGCCTATTATCTACAGTGGCATATTGCTGGTGCTGTTTTCCGTTCGCGGCGTTAAGTTCCTCAAACGCCGTTAGAGCAATTCCCGAGTAAATTGAATCAATTTACGACGGCGCAATTGCGTAACAACAACAGGTTACAATTATCGAATTACAATAGATTGTAGCCCGATAATTGTAACTGGTTAGGGCATTTCCGGCGATCCAAAAATCACCGGAAATGCTCTAGTGCGCGTCATCCCAGTTATCACCGATACCCATATCGACGACCAACGGCACGTCCAGCATCGCAGCACTTTCCATCGTCATCTTGACAGCCGCCTTCGTCGCCTCCATTTCACCTTCAGGCACTTCGAAAATCAATTCATCGTGGACCTGAAGTAACATTTTGGACGAGACGCCAGACGTTTGAAGGGCGGCTGGCATTGAAATCATTGCCCGTTTGATGATATCAGCGGCGCCGCCCTGAATGGGCGCATTGATGGCTGCGCGTTCCGCCATACCCCGCAAATTGGGGTTCTTTTCATTGATACCGCGTACGTGGCACTTGCGCCCAAAAGGGGTCATTACATAACCGAATGTCCGGGCTTCTTCCTTGGTCTCGTCCATGTACTTTCGAATACCGGGATAACTTTCAAAATATGCCTCAATGTACGCCGCAGCTTCACCGTTGCCGATACCAAGTTGGCGGGCGAGGCCAAAAGCGGAAATACCGTAAATGATGCCAAAGTTGATGGCTTTTGCCCGCCGCCGTGTCATCGGGTCCATACCCTCAACCGGTTCCCCGAACATCTGACTTGCGGTTATTGCATGAATATCCTGGCCGTCGTGAAAGGCCGTTTTAAGGGCATCTATGTTGGCAGCATGAGCCAGAAGGCGCAGTTCAATTTGTGAATAATCCGCACTGAGCAGTTGAGACCCCGGGTTTGCAATAAACGCCCGCCTTATTTTTCGCCCTTCTTCCGTGCGGATTGGAATATTTTGCAAATTGGGATCACTGGAAGCCAAGCGACCGGTAGATGCGACGGCCTGGCTGTACGACGTATGAACCCGGCCAGTTGCGGGATTAATCTCCTTAATAAGGGCATCCGTGTAAGTGCTTTTGAGTTTGGCCAATTTACGCCATTCAAGTACCTTGGCCGGCAGCTCATGCCCTTGATGAACAAGCCCTTCTAGAATTTCAGCGCCAGTTTGATAGGCGCCGGTTTTGGTTTTCTTGCCGCCCGAAATACCCATTTCATCAAACAAAATTTCGCCAAGTTGTTTTGGTGATGCGATGTTAAAAGGGCGTCCGACCAGGGCGTGTATGTCGACTTCAAGCAGAACCAGCCGTTTGGCGAAATCATCCGACAGGCGTTTTAATTCCGCCGCATCAACACGAATGCCGCGTCGTTCCATATCGCCAAGGACGGCTATCAATGGCCTTTCCAGACGTTCATAAACGCTGACCATATGTTCTTGAGCCAACCTGGGTTTAAACTGTTTATATATTCTCAGGGTTACTTCCGCGTCCTCAGCGGCGTAATCAAGCGCCTTGTCGAGCGGCACGTAATCAAACGTCACCTGTGATTTTCCAGCACCGGCAACATCCTTGAATTTTATCGTCTCATAATCAAGAAAATCACGCGCCAATTCATCCATACCATGGCCATGTAATCCACCATCGACACAATATGAAAGGAGCATTGTATCGTCATATGGTGACACATTAATGCCCTTATTTTCAAATACATGACGATCATATTTAATGTTTTGGCCAATCTTAAGTACGCCGCGATCTTCAAGTATTGGTTTAAGAAGAGAAAGAGCCAGGTCGACATTAAGTTGATCAATTTCCACGTCAGGTTGATCAACTGGCGCATCAAGCAGATCGAGTGTGCCCTGGGGTTTTTCAGTTTTATGAGCAAGCGGAATATAACAGGCTTTACCCTCGTGGACCGCAAGCGAGATTCCGACAAGTTCGGCTTGCAGCGGATCCAGGCCCGTGGTTTCAGTATCGACCGCAATGAGGCCCTCGCGATAACCGTCAACAATCCAGGCTCGTAATGCGCCCTCAGATTGGATCAGCTCATATTCGGGGGGTTTTGCCTTCGTACCAGTAGTGGCACTCAGTGTATCTTCTGCTGATACGCCCAATTTCGCGGACACCGACGCGACCAGCGATTTAAAACCCTGCTCCTGCAAAAAATTCAGTAAGGTTTCAGGGTCAGGCTTTTGCACAATAAACTCTGAAACCCGCTGATCCAGTGGCACATCATCCTTCAGCGTCACCAATTGGCGAGAAATTCGCGCCATATCGGCTTGCTCAAGCAATTTTTCACGCCTTTTGGGTTGTTTGATTTCTCCCGCGCGCTCTAAAAGAGTATCGAGATCACCATATTCCCCCAGCAACTGCGCGGCTGTTTTAACGCCGATTCCCTGAACGCCAGGAACATTATCTGATGAATCGCCTGCAAGCGCCTGCACCTCAATAACTTTATCTGGCCCAACACCAAATTTTTCAAACACCTGTTCTGCCTTTATCACCTTATTTTTCATGGCATCCAGCATGGTTACCTGATCCGTCACCAACTGCATTAAATCTTTATCGGATGAGACAATTGTGACTTCAGCGCCGAGCTCCGCCGCTTCTTTGGCGTATGTTGCAATGATGTCATCAGCTTCATATCCTTCCAGCGCAATAGCAGGAATATTCAGCGCCGCCGTCGCCTCGCGGACCAGGGCAAATTGCGGAACCAACTCTTCCGGTGCCGGCGGGCGGTGGGCTTTGTAGGCGGGATATATATCGCTGCGAAAGGTTTTACGGGCGTGATCAAAAATTACGGCAATGCGGTCGGCATCCGTATCTTCGAGCAACTTCATGATCATTTTAGTAAACCCGAACACCGCATTGACCGGCGTCCCATCGCCCCTTGTCATCGGAGGCAGGCCATGGAAGGCTCGAAAAATAAACCCTGATCCGTCAATCAAAAACACATGTTTGGGCGCACTGTCGTCGGTCATCTTCATCCCTTAATCGTAATTCTTTTTGTTTGATTTATGGGCCAGACTTTACCCTTCACCACCCTCATCGCAAAGCACGATAAAGTGTTACCCACTTGAAAATTGAATAATAATGTCTCTGGATGGTATAAAATCCGGACTTATTGTATTTCAACATATGTCTAAGTGTGAACAGAAAAAATTCCTTTCACAGCACATTAATTACCTGCATTGGCCAAATCTGAGCGATATTATTGATAAATATTCAATAATGTTAGCAAATTTTCAATTGTAAGGCTTGAATGTCACGGATCAGTGAACCAGGGTGATTCGCTTTGTTAACCATTCTTGAATACAATTGAAGTCAGGATCAAAGGGCGTGTAGACAGAAGGCTCACGAAATGATCTTCGCAGATGTCAGCACCGTTATTTTGGAACTTAATAGATTGGCGATTAAAACGTCACAGTACTGAGGGAGGGTGCCAAAGGTCGGAAGGCATGGTTTTCGGCCCCAATATGAGGAGAACTCTCATGAAACCCTTAATGCAATTTATATCTGCAAGTATTCTTTCACTGACAACCGCAGCGGCACTTGCAAGTATACCGTCGGTGGTCCAGGCGCAACAAATGACGCCCCGGGGCCCGGTATGCGGCGAACGAACAGCCTTGGTTGGTCAGCTAAAAGGTAAATATTCAGAGCTGCCTAAATCAATGGGCCTTGCCGCAAATGGATCCGTTTTGGAAATCCTGACGGCAAAAACCGGCACTTGGACGGTTCTCGTGACATCCCCACAAGGCATAACCTGCCTGATCGCCGCTGGCGAACACTGGGAAGACATGGAACAGCTGAAGGCAGATTACATTCCGAGTTGATCAGTAGCCTGAGTTACACATAAACGATTTACACCCAAATATGTGTATACCACTTCAACTCTTGCCTGAGCTGAATTACAGCGCCTCGCGATTGAGCTCGATCACGCACAATAGAACTCCGGCCCACCTCTTTTGTAGGGCTCCATGCAAAAATGATCGTTTATATATTTGATTCTGACCGGGTTTGCTTTTCTCTCCGTCAGCCAGACGTCGGAAGACGCGTATTCGACCACCTCTCAGAAGACCCTTCCAATTAAAAACCACTATGAATTAGGCGAACACCTCGTAAGACCGGCTCTATTTTCAATGCCAAGAAGGTGCGTGATTACCCGCATCGTGGATGGCGATAAGGACAGCCCAAAGTCGTTGACAAAAACCATTGAAACATTCCGATGTGATATAAAAATGGTCTTCTGCGAACGATCTCAGGTTAATGGGCCGTAGATACTCTCACACCTTCTTTCAGTATGAACTTACACGAACAGTACGGACAAACGATTTCAGAATTCTCTCCCATCTCGAGATAAACCAGGGGATGGCCAAGAGCACCGCCGCCGCCGTCGCAGCCGACCGTTTTGCTATCACATTCGATTGTTTCACTGTCCGACATGTATGGCCTCGTTTTTGAGAATGAGTTGAATTTTCCGAGCGCATCAAATTGTATCTTTGGATCGACCTTAATTTCAGTACCGAAGACAGTTTTTATTGATTGTATTAAGGATCGGATGGACGACATAACATTCGGCGCTTATGTTGGCACCTGATCTACATAATTGTTCAAAGGTTCCGATGTCACTTCTCTCCGATCAGCCAGATTATGCAATTAAAATTGAAAATCTTAGCAAGACCTACGCAGGGTCAAACAAACAACCCGCGCATACCGCGCTAGACGATGTATCCTTGAAAATTCCACGCGGGTCTTTTTTTGCCCTTTTGGGTCCTAACGGTGCGGGGAAATCCACATTAATCAATATACTGGCCGGGCTTGTGGTCAAGTCCTCTGGGACTGTAAGTATCTGGGGATATGACATTGAAGATGACATGCGGGAAGCTCGACGCTCAATCGGCATTGTTCCACAGGAACTCAACATCGATCCATTTTTCACGCCATATGAAATGCTGGAATTACAGGCCGGTATGTATGGCGTACCAAAATCGATGCGGCGGACCGAAAAAATTCTCCAAACCGTTGGTTTGACTGAAAAACGTGATGCGTATGCCCGCTCGTTGTCTGGCGGTATGCGCCGCCGCCTGTTGGTTGGCAAAGCCATGGTCCATGATGCGCCTATTTTGGTTCTTGATGAGCCATCTGCGGGCGTTGATGTAGATCTTCGCAGACAACTTTGGGACAATGTTCGTGAGATGAATGAACAAGGCACAACTGTATTGCTAACCACACACTACCTGGAGGAAGCGGAAGCCATGTGCGACACGATCGCAATTATCAACCATGGTCGGTTGATCGCGTGCGAACCGACACCTGATTTATTATCCAGGCTAGACAGCAAAGAAATGTGCATCACCACGGAACAACCACTTGATGATTTGCCGGTTGAACTCAGTGAATTTGCGGCGATTATCACAGGCACACATCAAATCACGTTAAGATATGCGCCAAGCAAGGTTTCTGCGGGCCGGATATTGGATGCGATCAAGAACGCTGGATTTACCATCGCTGACATTTCAACTGAAGAGGCTGAACTGGAAGAAATTTTTGTTAAGTTGACACGCGACCCTGAACTCAATACTGCCTAATGAAATGTTATCGCCCGTTCCTTTTGACTACCCTTCTGGTGCTCAGTGCCTGCACGCCTGGCATTCAATCGCCAGGACCTATGCTGGCTGAACCGCACCTTGCCAAGGACGCCATAATCGCGCCTGACGGCATAGAACTGCCGTTGCGCCACTGGCCCGCGGAAACAGGAACGCCCCGTGCAATCATTCTCGCCCTTCATGGGTTTAACGATTATTCGAATTTTTTTGACGACCCAGGGCAATTTCTGGCGCAGCGGCATCAAATAACGTCCTATGCTTATGATCAACGCGGGTTTGGACGGGCACCGCATCGCGGCCTTTGGGCCGGCGTAAAAGCCTACGCAGACGATGCCAGAAATGCGCTCCAACTCCTCAAGGAAAAACATCCGGGGATCCCGATATACCTTCTCGGGGAAAGCATGGGCGGCGCTGTCACAATGGTTGTAATGACATCTGACAATATTCCACCAGTCGATGGTGTGATCCTGTCCGCCCCAGCAGTATGGGGGCGCTTAACCATGCCGTGGTACCAGCGTCTGGCGTTATGGATTGGGGCAAATACAATGCCGTCAATGACACTGACAGGAAAAGGGCTGAACCTTAAACCCTCAGACAATATTGAGATGTTGATTGAACTGGGACGTGACCCCCTGATCATTAAAGAAACTCGAATTGGTACGATATACGGATTGGTTAACCTCATGGACGCCGGATTGGAAAGCGCCGCGATGCTCTCTTCGCCAGCTCTAATTCTTTATGGTCAACGCGATGAAATCATTCCGAAAGAACCAACGGCCGCAATGATTGCGAGATTACCTCAAGCGAGCCAGGATATACAAAAAATTGCCCTTTATGAGGGCGGGTATCACATGCTGCTCCGTGACCTTCCTGCCGCCACTGTGTGGAAAGATATCGCGGCCTGGATAAAAAATCCACAATCTCCATTGCCATCGAAGGCTGATCAACGCAGTCTTTCGATCCTGACAAACAAGGACTAGTCCATGCCCAAATCTCCGAACATTGAGAATTTAAAACTAACGCCTTATTGGTGGGAGGCGGCCCCGCGGCCGGATAAAGACCTGGTTGATATTCCTCCGTCCGCAGACGTCGGCATCATCGGCGCTGGGTTCGCCGGGTTGACGGCAGCCCTGACGTTGGCCCGGGCCGGACGATCTGTTGTTGTGTTTGATAAGATGCGCGCCGGTGAAGGGGCGAGCAGTCGAAACGGCGGCATCTGTAGCGGGAACATCAAGTTCAGTTTTTCCGCACTGATAAAAAAACTGGGGCTCGAGCGCGCGAAGATGGTCTTTAATGAGGGCATCGCGGCGAGGAATTCGCTTATTAAAATGATTGAAGATGAAAAAATCGACTGCGGGTTCAAAATGGTCGGGCGGTTTGACGGCGCTAATCACGTGCGTGATTACGCGGCCATGGAGAAAGAAAACGATTTATTGAATAAACACCTGGATTTTGGCGCTTTTATGGTCCCAGAGTCCGAACAACAGGCCGAATTGGGCTCATCTTTCTATAAAGGTGGACGGGTCCGCCCGGATATTGGCGGCGTACACCCTGCGCAACTGCATCAGGGAATTTATGAGCAGGTTTTAAAAGCAGGAGTTACAATTATTGACCAAACCGCCGTCACCGGTGTTTCGCGTAGTGCAGAAGGGTTCGAGTTGACGACTTCACGCGGGGTCATAAAAACGGGTGATTGCATTGTTGCAACCAACGGCTACACGGACCGGGTGACCAATTGGTTAAACCGGCGAATAATTCCAATCCCCAGCCAGATCATCGCGACAGAACCTCTGCCGCCTGAAGTGATGGCACGGTTAATGCCCAAACAACGTATGGTCGGAGATACCCGGCATCTCTATAACTATTACCGTCCGTCTCCGGATGGCACGCGTATTATCTTCGGCGGGCGGCGCGGCGCCGGCACGGATGACGATATGCAAAAATGCATGCACCTTTATCAAAATCTGATTGAAATTTTCCCGGAACTTGAGGGTGTTGGATTAACCCATTCCTGGTGGGGTTACACCGGATATACCTTTGATTTTGTGCCCCATCTTGCGGTTAACGATGGTATTCATTACGCAACCGGGTTTTGCGGGTCCGGGGTCGTGTGGGCACCGTGGCTTGGGCGCAAAGCCGCAAATATGATTCTTGGGGATGCCGATCAGGCACAATCATTTTTTTCCGATGCCCCTTTCCCGACGCGGCCATTTTATCATGGCAACCCGTGGTTTATGCCATATGTCATCAAATGGTACGGCCTGAAGGATCGTTTGATGTATGGCCGAAAACACTAGAGCGTTTCCGGTGATTCTTGGATCACTGAAACGCCCTAACCAGTTACAATTATCGGATTACAATCTATTGTAATTCGATAATTGTAACCTTTTGTTAATATGCAATTACGTCGTCGTAAATCAGGTCGATTTACTCGGGAATTTCTCTAGGTTAATTGCTGCTCATTTCATTCGCCCTTAGACAATTTAAAATCAAAGTGAGCGTTGCAGTAAGGCACTTTGACGCCGGGAATGGCAGGGGTTTCCCCGACGGCGGCTTCGACAAATTCAATAATCAGTGATTGCCGCACGCCAAATACCGCGTCCTGATCGAGATAAGGGTCATCGTTTGGAAATAATTCGGTGACCAACGGCTGAAACCCGTCTGCTGTGATCTTGAAATGAATGTGCCCGGTGCGCCATGGGTGTCGGTTGGTTGCTCTTAACATATCGCCGACAGGTCCATCATCAGGCACTGGGTAGGGAACCGGTTTGATTGTTGAAAACAGGTATTCCCCGTTATCGTTTGTCACGGTCCTGCAGCGCAAATTGTCATTGGACTGGTCGGGGTCCTGAACCTGATAAAGACCGTTATCCGCATTTTGCCATATGTCGAGGACAGCGCCCGGTATTGGCGCGCCATCCGCATCAGAAACCTGCCCCTGAACAATCGCGCGCACACCTGAATTATCCCTGATCAATTCAGCACCAAAACCCAGTTCCGGTGCACCTTCAACATAAAACGGCCCGAGCAGGCTGGCTTCGGTTGGACCACTATCATCAGACGCGATCATATCAACCAGGGAGGACACACCCAGCGTATCGGAAAACATGATAAACTCGTTACGTTCTTCGTCCGATATACGTGCCGCGTTAAGTAACAACGCCATCGCCTGGCGCCATTCATCGGATGTCAAATTTATATCTCTGATAAATTCGTGCAGGTGTTTTACCAGAGAGGCAAGAATTTCACGCTCTCTCGGATCTGTTGCACCAGCCATTGTCTCAAGGACCGCAGCGGTAAGAGTTTGTTCAGTTACGTCACGCATGAGAACGTTTCCTCAATTAATAAAATAAGTACTGAGTCCCGGATAGGCGATTATCAGGGTCAGGACGAATAACATGGTCACGGCAAACGGAAAGGCGCCGATAAATATATCGGCAAGGGAGATTGTTGGGTCATTGATGGTGCTTTTGATGGCAAAACAGGACAGCCCTAACGGCGGCGTCAATAACCCGATCTCGGCTCCGATAACGGTAACGATGCCGAACCAGACAAGATCACCCCCAAATTCCTCAATCGCCGGCAGGAAGAGTGGCACCACAATCAGGATAATCGATGCTGTATCAAGGATCGTGCCCAGAAATACCATCGTGATGACATATAATATCATGATGAGCGTAAAACTCAGGTCCAGACCTTGAAGCCAGGCGCCAAATGTTGTTGGCAGGGCCGCAACACCGAGCATACGGCTGTACATAGACGCCGCGATGATCAACGTCAAAATAATTGCCGTAATATGGCCGGTCTCGACAAGCACATGCCAAAGATCTGACCACCCTAATCTGCGTTTGAGAAGCGCTATCAACATTGCCACCAGCGATCCGGCGGCCCCGGCTTCGACCGGCGTGACAACTCCGCCATAAATACCGCCCAAAACAACAATGATAAGACTGATCACCGGCAGCATCTTGAGGACGATTTCAGACATCGACATCGCCGAGCATTCACCGCCCAGCAGGTCATCAGGCTCTGCGCCGCCAACAAATTTTGGCGCAAAGTAGGCTAAGGCCAGGATCAGCAAGCCAAAGGCCACAGCCAGCACGAGACCCGGTATAATACCGGCCATGAACATGTGACCAATGGATTGTTCAGCCACAATCGCATAAATAATAAGCATGGCACTGGGCGGAATAAGCATGCCGAGAACGGAACTGCCCGCGACAACACCAACGGAAAAGCGTCCGGTGTAGTGAAAGCGTTTCATCTCCGGCACGGCAATACGGGTAAACACGGTCGCAGACGCAATCGACGAGCCGGTGATGGCAGCAAATACCGCGTTGGCGGCAACGGTGGCGATACCAAGTCCCCCCCGAATTTTGTGGAAAACGGCGTTGGCAACTTCGTAGACGTCTTTGCCAATACCGGCCTGGCTAACGAATAACCCCATCAGCGCAAACAGCGGTATCGTCGCGAAGACCTGATCTGAAACCGAGTCGGCCACAGATATCGCAAGAAGGTTGATCGGCATATCAATATCGCCGCGCAATATCCACACGCCAACAAATGAGATAAGCCCCAATGCCACAGGAACGTATAAACCGAGGTAAATCAGCACAACGATCAACAGGACGGAAGCCGCCCCGATTTCTATTCCGGTCATCTTTTGATCGTCCTACAGATTTTCAGGAGTTTCGGAAGCATTTTCCACATCAGGGTTTTGAGCAAACCTGAGCGCAAAAACAACGAACTGAAGAAGTGTTGCAGCGCAACCGATGACGATAACCAATTTAACCGGCCACACCGGCGCGGTAAAAATTCCCCTATTGCCGACATAATAATTTCCTTCAAATGCTTCGACCAGCAGAGGTACGCCGCCCCAAAGAATTATGACCATGAATACGATGCCGCAGAATTCAAAAAGAAATCCGAGCGTACGGCCAATTGCCGGGAATTTTTTCAGCAAATATTTGAAAAACCCGTCCGAGCGGGTCAACCGGCCCTTGCGGGTTGCGTCTGCCAATTGCAAAAAGACGATGCCGACCAGGGACAGTTCGATCATCTCGTTGACCCCGTCAATTGGGGCAAGAAAAAAGGTCCGGCCCATGGCGTCGGCATTGATCAGAATGACCAGCGCAAACAGCCAAACCGAGCCAATCGCATTTAAGGTCGACAGCGCGCCGTTAAATAAAATTGAAGGGGCGCCCTTTGTCCGCAGCGCCCCGGTATTATTGTCGGTCATATTACGACAAAGCTCCGTCCATTATTCCTTGTCCCAATGGCGCAGGATTTTCTGATTGTTCGCCCGCATGGCATCCATATATGCGCTCAGAATTTGTTTACCGGGAACGCCATTTTTTTCCAGGTTAGCAGCCCAATCTTTGGCGACGTTCGGCATATTGCCGGCCCATCTTTTACGCTCGTCGCTACTCATGGTGACAATCTTGCCGCCATTTTTGGTAAAATTGGCATACGCGGTCTTGGCTTTGTTCAAAGCCGTCTCAGCGACGTGGTCACGGTACGCAATGGCCGCCTCCTGAATTGCGGTTTTAACCTCGCCGGGAAGTTTATTCCAGGTTTTCGCGTTCATGGTAATTGCCTTGGAATTAACGGTGCCGATGTCAGCGCGCAGCATATGCGGTGTTACCTCATACATTTTGAAGGCCGTGACCGCTTCCGGCCACAACATAAAACCGTCAATGACACCGGTCTCTGCCTTGTTGTAATAGGTGAGGAAGCTGCCGCCAACGCTGGCCGAATCTGTGCCTTTCAAATATAACGCATTCATACCAGCCACGCCGAGTTTCAAACCCTTAAAACCATCAATACTTTTTACCGGTTTTTTGAAAAACATTTGATAGGTATCAAGCACCGCCAAATTGGTTAGATAAACCTGATTGTATTTAGCCCAGGCTTCTTTAAATGCCGGATGTTTGGCCACCAGTTCATCGACCGTGCGGGATACAAGACCGGGATCTGTCGTCACAAATGGCGTCGCGTAAGCGATCATCTGCAAGGGAACCTTGTCGCCGTGGAACACTGTGGTCACAACGCCGATGTCGCCGAGGCCCGTTTGCAAACCTTTTAGAACACCTTTTTTCTTGGCGATCTGGCCACCCCAGGCCTGATTCCATTTAATCTGATAATTTCCGGTCTTGGCCAAACGTTTGTCGATTTCCGGAATAAAGAAATTAATAAATCGGTCAACCCACATTGATTTGGGCGGATAACCGTCGATTGCCGTTAAATTGATTGTTTCTGTTGCCTGAACCTGGCCGGTTAAGGCACCGGCCACCAATACTGCGCCGAATGCCGCCGCAGATGTTTTTGCGATAAATTTAAACATACCCAATTTCTCCCGATTATCCCTGTTGCCGTTAAACTCATAATTTCTATAATTCTTACATTATCATAATATAATCGATTTTTTTAATAAATACCCCATTTTAAATAATTTTTGTTAAAGTGGTGACAAATCACCCGTTCTCGGTAATAAGTACTACTGAAACGTTCAGGGAAATAAGGACCCAAATGGCAAGCACTCAAACGGCGGCGTCAAACGATACTCAAACCGGCGGAACATTAGCGACGTCAGTTTTCGATCAATTGCGCGGCGATATTCTAAACGGCACCTTAAAACCTGGAGAGAAACTGGCACTGGAATCCCTGCGGGAACGGTATAGCGTCGGTAATAGCCCGGTTCGTGAGGCCCTCAATCGCCTGTCCGCTGACGGATTGGTTGAACGTCAGGACCAGAAGGGGTTTCGGGTTGCTGCTGTCAGCAGCGAAGATTTCCAGGAATTACTGAAGACGCGCTTGTGGCTGGAAGATAAAGCGCTTCGGGAATCGATCAGCAATGGCGGCCCGGTGTGGGAAGAGCGTGCTGTTCTCGCTTTTCATTGGTTATCGCGCGTGCCGCGCTCTTTGAGCGAAGATAAGTATGTCGAAAACCCGGAATGGGAACCCCGTCATCGCGAATTTCATCTGGCATTATTGTCAGGTTGCGGCTCGCGCTGGTTGCTCAATTTTTGCGCCCAGCTTTACGATCAGGCCAGTCGTTACCGGCGCCTTGCCGTTCAGTCGAGTTACCCAAAACGCCATGAGCTCGACGAACACAAACTGATCCTCGACGCCGCTGTTAGTGATGAGGCTGACAGAGCGGTAGAATTGCTAACCTCTCACTACACCAAAACCGCTGGTTTTATCATTGTGCCCGAACTGGACAAAAACAGCGGCTAATTGAACCGTCACTGTTGCTCTAAGGTCGGGTAACGGTCCATTCTTCGCGTAAGTTGCTGCCGCAACTGCCGATAACTTTTGCCACCGGACAGAAACGATGCAGGTCGTCTTTCATGGCTTCAATCGCCGCGTCATCAGAAGACGTGGTGATGTTAATGTGCAGCACGATTTCCGGGAACGGCACGTCGACTTCTGTTTGTAAGGTAACGCCGCGGCGATCGAACTGAGCTTCCAGATCAATTGACATGTCATCTAATACAACGCCATTTTTTGCCGCCGATTTATGTCCGATAACGTTGGTGCAGGCAATCAATGATGTCATCAGCATCTCGGTCGGTGACATGCCAAGGTTGGTGCCGCCGCGTTCAACCGGCTCATCAACAATGGTTGTCAGGCCGCGAACGGATACATCGGTGCGCGAATGAGACACACAATCGCCTGCCATATTCATTGTAATTACGGTTTTTTGTTTAATCGCCATGGCGTCACCTCGTTTGTAAACAGTGGGTATTAGAGCAATTCCCGAGTAAATTGAACCAATTTACGACGACGTAATTGCGTAATAACAACAGGTTACAATTATCGAATTACAATAGA
>WASW01039390.1_pt1 | contig 17895 bp, 28 predicted proteins | sample 5698521 | NCBI WGS metagenome assembly WASW01 (sample SAMN11175560, study PRJNA528189) | sponge metagenome | isolation source: marine sponge | host: Leucetta | place: Antarctica: Western Antarctic Peninsula, King George Island | collected 2013-01
CATGGTGGTGGTGAAGGTAGAACTTCTGGTGGTCGCCATCCGGTGACTCCATGGGGCAAGCCGACCAAAGGTAAGAAGACGCGCAGTAACAAGAAGACGGATCGGCTCATTATGCGTAGCCGGCACGTCCGCAAGAAATAAAGGGAGGGCGGAACAGTGCCACGCTCCGTTTGGAAAGGTCCGTTCATCGACGGTTATCTGCTTAAGAAGGCAGAGGATGCCCGCGCGTCCGGTCGTAAATCGGTTATCAAGATCTGGTCACGTCGTTCGACCATCCTGCCGCAATTCGTTGGACTTACGTTCGGCGTTTATAACGGTCACAAGTTCATTCCAGTTAATGTAACTGAGGATATGATCGGTCATAAGTTTGGCGAATTTTCTCCGACGCGTACCTATTATGGGCACGGTGTCGACAAGAAGACGAAGAGGGCCTGATCATGGGTAAGAAAGCTCTAGAACGTCAGTTAAATGACGATGAGGCGATGGCATTTGCCAAGCACATCCGTGTTGGACCTCGTAAGCTCAACTTGGTTGCTCAAAGCATTCGTGGTTTGGATTGCGGTAAAGCATTGGCTCAGTTGACCTTCTCTCGTCGCCGTATTGCTCTGGACGTTAAAAAATTGCTCGAAAGTGCGATTGCTAATGCCGAGAACAATCATCAGTTAGACGTTGATCGGCTTTATGTATCTGAAGCCAGTGTCGGTAAGGCACTTGTGATGAAACGTTTTCGTGCCCGTGCACGTGGTCGTACTGGGCGTATTGAAAAGCCATTTAGTAACATGCGCTTAATTGTTCGCGAACGTGAGGAAACGGCATAATGGGTCAGAAAGTCAATCCAATCGGCATTCGCCTTGGCATTAACCGTACGTGGGATTCACGTTGGTACGCCGAAGCAAATTATGGCCAGCTTTTGCACGAAGACATTCGCATCCGCGAGTTCTTGCGTAAAAGATTAGCTGCAGCTGGCGTATCAAAGATTGTTATCGAGCGCCCTGCAAAGAAAGCACGTGTGACTATTCACACCGCGCGTCCTGGTGTTGTTATTGGCCGTAAAGGTCAGGACATCGAGAAACTTCGCCGCGAGATTGCTGCAATGACAACTGCTGATGTGCATTTGAACATTGTTGAAATCCGTAAGCCTGAAGTTGATGCGCAGCTTGTTGCAGAGAACGTTGCACAGCAAATGGAGCGTCGTGTTTCGATACGTCGCGCTATGAAGCGTGCTGTTCAGTCCGCGATGCGGATGGGTGCTGAAGGCATTCGAATTAACTGTGCTGGCCGTCTTGGTGGTGCTGAGATCGCACGTTTGCAGTGGTACCGTGAAGGTCGCGTGCCGCTTCATACACTTCGGGCTAACATTGATTATGGTGAGGCACGTGCGCTCACAACGTATGGCATCTGTGGCGTAAAGATTTGGATATATAAGGGCGAAATTCTAGCTCACGATCCAATGGCCATGGAGAAGCTGCAACTTGAGCAGCAGCCGCAGCGTTAAGCGGACGGGATAAGAGGAAAGATCGATGCTGTCTCCAAAAAGAACAAAATACCGTAAGGCATTTAAAGGTCGTATTCACGGCTTGGCCAAAGGCGGTACGGACTTGAACTTCGGTGCATATGGTTTGAAGGCGTTACAGCCTGAGCGGATTACTGCTCGTCAAATCGAAGCTGCACGTCGTGCAATGACCCGCCACATGAAGCGTGCTGGTCGTGTGTGGATCCGGATTTTTCCAGATTTGCCTGTCACGAATAAACCTGCCGAGGTTCGCCAAGGTAAAGGTAAGGGTTCGGTTGAATATTGGGTTGCTCGGGTTAAGCCGGGTCGGATTATGTTCGAAATTGATGGTGTGCCATTAGATGTTGCACGTCGTGCTTTCGAACTTGCTGCAGCTAAGCTGCCGATTAAGACGCGCTTTGTAACGCGTCTGGGTGGAGAGGGTTAATCAAATGAAAGCTGCTGATGTCCGCACAAAAACTGAAGACGAGTTGAAAGACCAACTCGCCGACCTGCGCAAGGAATCGTTTAACTTACGTTTCCAAGCTGCTTCAGGCCAGTTAGAGAAAACATCGCAAATGCGGCATGTTCGCCGTGATATTGCTCGGATCAAGACCATTCTCGGTGAGCGTCACGCTACCGTAGAAGCGCAAGGGTAAGGGACGACATCATGCCAAAACGCGTCATGCAAGGCGTCGTTGTAAGCGACAAGCAAGACAAGACAGTCACTGTATTGGTGGAACGTCGGGTTATGCATCCGCTCTACAAAAAGTACGTCAAAAAGTCGAAAAAATACGCAGCTCACGACGAAAACAACGTTGTGAAGACAGGCGACAAAGTATTCATTCGTGAATGCCGTCCGTTGTCGAAGCGTAAAACTTGGGAAGTTGTGGCCGACGGCGCTTAAGCGCTAAGGCCTTAGTAAAGGAACCGGAAAGATGATTCAGGCAGAATCAAACCTAGAGGTCGCTGACAATTCAGGCGCCAAAAGGGTCCAGTGCATCAAAGTACTGGGCGGTTCGAAGCGTAGGTATGCGTCTGTGGGCGATGTTATCGTTGTCTCCATTAAAGATGCCATCCCGCGTGGTCGAGTCAAAAAAGGCGACGTCATGCAGGCTGTCGTTGTGCGTACCGCTAAGGACATCAATCGCAAAGACGGAACAGCTATTCGTTTTGATAGCAACGCCGCTGTGTTGATTAACAAGCAGGGTGAGCCAGTCGGTACCCGTATCTTCGGCCCGGTCACGCGTGAACTTCGAGCCAAGAAATACATGAAGATCATTTCTTTGGCACCGGAGGTGTTGTGATGGCGCAGAAAATCAAAAAAGGCGACCGTGTTATCGTTCTTACGGGACGTGACAAAGGCAAGGTCGGTGAAGTCGTGAAGATGGCTCCGGAATCAAACCGGGCTGTTGTTCAAGGCGTCAATATAGTGAAGCGCCATACAGCGGCGTCGAACAATTCGGCAGGTGGGATCATCGAGAAGGAAGCAACTATTCATGTTTCCAACATCGCCCACGTGGATCCGAAGGACGACAAAGCTACGCGCGTCGGATTTAAAACCCTCGAAGACGGTCAGAAAGTTCGCTTTGCGAAACGTTCTGGCGACGTCATCGACGCTTAAGCGAGTGGAGAGCAAACAATGACCCCGCGCTTACACGAAATTTACAATAACGAGATTGTCCCAAGCATGACATCCGAGTTCAATTACTCGAACCGGTTAGAAGTGCCTCGTCTGGAGAAAATTGTTATCAATATGGGTGTTGGTGAAGCCAGCCAGGACAAGAAAAAGATGGACGGTGCATTAGCCGACCTGACAGCGATTGCCGGCCAAAAACCTATCGTCACGTTCGCAAAGAAGTCAATTGCTGGCTTCAAGCTCCGTGAAGAAATGATGGTTGGTTGCAAAGTTACTTTGCGTCGCACCCGTATGTTTGAATTTCTGGATCGTCTTGTGACGATTACACTGCCACGCGTCCGTGATTTTCGCGGCCTGAATGGCAAGAGCTTTGATGGCAATGGTAACTATGCCATGGGCATCAAAGAACAGATCGTTTTCCCTGAGGTTGACTACGATAAGGTCGATCAAATCCGGGGTATGGATATCGTAATTTGCACGACCGCTAAGACGGACGCCGAATCTTTGGCGTTGTTGAAAGCGTTCAACCTGCCGTTTTCGAAATAAACGGCAAGAGGAGAAGAGCGTAATGGCTAAGAAAAGCGCAGTTGAACGAGATAAGAAACGGGTCAAATTGGCTAAGCAGTACGAGGGACGTCGTGAGCGTCTTAAGGCTGCAGCTAAAGATCCTGAATTGTCTCCTGAGGATCGCTTTAACGCCCGTTTGAAGTTGGCAGCGTTGCCGCGTAATGCAGCACCAACACGTCAGCGTCTGCGGTGCGAACTCACTGGCCGTCCGCGCGGTAATTATAGAAAGTTTCGGCTTTGTCGTATCAAGTTCCGGGAATTGGCCTCTCATGGCCAGATCCCGGGCGTGGTCAAGTCAAGCTGGTAAGGGAGAGACGACGATGTCGATGACAGACCCTCTCGGTGATATGCTGACTCGTATTCGTAACGGGCAACAAGCTCGTAAAAGCACGGTTAAATGCCCTGCTTCACGATTGCGTTCGAATGTCCTGGAAGTCCTCAAGCGCGAAGGTTTTATTCGCGGTTATGACCAACACGATGTGAGTGCAGGTATTGTTGAGCTGAATATTGAATTGAAATACCACGAAGGTGATCCGGTTATCCGCCACCTGAGCCGGGTTTCTAAGCCGGGACGTCGGGTTTATTCCGGCGTTAGTGACCTGACCCGTGTTTACAACGGTCTAGGTATCTCCATCCTCTCAACACCACGTGGTGTTTTGTCGGATGCGGAAGCAAGAGCCCAAAACGTTGGTGGAGAGGTTCTCTGCGAAGTCTTCTAAAGACTTATGCAGGACCAAACGAGGATTGAGCCATGTCGCGAGTAGGAAGTAACCCAGTCACCGTCCCAGATGGCGTAACCGTTGAAATGAACGGTAACGTCGTGACGGCCAAGGGCAAACTTGGTGAGTTATCTGTCACATTGACGGATGACGTTAAAGTAGAGCAAGCAGACGGATCCGTTACGGTGACGCCTCTGGCTAAGCACAAGCGTGCACGTCAGATGTGGGGCACTGCACGGAGCCTTATCGACGGCCTGGTTACAGGTGTGTCGGAAGGGTTTACCCGCAAGCTGGAAATCAACGGTGTTGGTTATCGTGCTGCTGTGCAGGGTAAGGAAGTTGTTCTTCAGCTTGGTTTCAGCCACGAAGTTCGCTATGCGATCCCAGAAGGCATCAAGATTGAAGCACCTGAACAAACCCGGTTGACTATTAGCGGTGCAGATAAGCAGCGTGTTGGTCAAGTGGCTGCGGAGATTCGCGCTTACCGTCCACCTGAGCCTTACAAAGGCAAGGGTGTGAAGTATAGCGACGAATACATCCTCCGTAAGGAAGGGAAGAAGAAGTAATCATGTCTAACGCAAGAATCCTCTTCAAACGTCGTACAATGCGCACACGCGCACGCCTACAACGCTTGGCAACTGGTCGGCCACGTCTTTCTGTGTTCCGTTCTGGTAAACATATTTATGCGCAAATCATTGATGACAAGACTGGCAACACTTTAGCCGCTGCGTCTTCTCTCGAAAAAGATCTGCGTGGCTCGCTTAAAACCGGCGCAAACATCGATGCGGCTTCTCAAGTCGGAAAGTTGGTTGCCAAGCGTGCGACCGAAAAGGGCGTCAATAAGGTCTTGTTTGACCGTGGCGGTTTCAAATATCACGGGCGCGTTAAAGCGCTTGCAGAAGGTGCCCGCGAGGGTGGCCTGAGCTTCTAGGAGAGCGACGAATGGCAGATAACAAAATATCGGATCGTGGCGGTAAAGGCGGCCAACGCGGTCGTGGCCGAGATCGCGATAACAACCGTAATGATGACGGTGATGAAATCGTAGACAAATTGGTACACATCAATCGTGTTGCCAAAGTTGTTAAGGGTGGTCGTCGTTTCTCATTTGCAGCGCTTGTCGTTGTTGGTGATGGCAAGGGTCGTGTTGGTTATGGAACAGGTAAGGCGCGCGAAGTGCCTGAAGCTATCCGCAAAGCAACAGACTCTGCTAAGAAATCAATGATCCGTGTTCCATTGCGTGAAGGTCGTACATTACATCACGACGTCAACGGACGCTTTGGTGCAGGTAAAGTTGTTCTTCGCTCAGCGCCTCCAGGTACTGGTATTATTGCCGGTGGCCCGATGCGTGCTGTATTCGAGACAATGGGTGTTGCAGACGTTGTTTGTAAGTCAAACGGCACGCAGAACCCGCATAATATGATTAAGGCGACGTTTGAAGGCCTTAAACTCCTTCAGTCACCGCGCGCAGTTGCGTCGCGTCGTGGTCTTAAAGTTGGTGAGATCGTTGCCCGTCGTGGCGAGATCGCCGGCGCTGAATAATAGGATCGGAATCCGAAATGGCTGATAAAAACAAGACCGTTACGGTCACTCAGATCAAAAGCGCAATTGGGCGTCGTAACGACCAGCGCGAAACGTTGCGTGGTCTTCGGCTGAATAAGATGCATAAATCAAGCACACTGGAAGACACACCTTCTGTTCGTGGCATGATTAATAAAGTTAAGCACCTGCTTAGGGTTGAGGAAACAGCCTAACAGGCTTACTTCCGAATAATGGGGCGATGGCCGGGTAATTAAATGCTTGGCACGCAAAAGGATTTTGGCGATGCGATTAAACGAAATCAGAGATAACGCTGGCGCGACGAAGAATAGAAAGCGCGTAGGCCGTGGTATCGGTTCTGGTACAGGTAAAACATCTGGTGCTGGTCAAAAAGGCCAGAAATCACGAAGCGGTGTTTCGCTTTTGGGTTTTGAAGGTGGTCAAATGCCTTTGTACCGTCGTTTGCCAAAGCGCGGGTTTAATAACCCGTTCAGCAAGAACTTCGCTGAACTGACGACCGGTAAGCTTCAAAAGGCAATTGATGCTGGTAAGATTGACGCTAAAGGCACGATTACCGCAGTTGAACTTTTGGCTGCTGGCGCTGTGCGCAAGTCCAAGGATGGTGTTCGTTTGCTTAATAAAGGTGAACTTACAACAAAGGTTCAATTGGATATTTCTTATGCATCCAAAGGTGCTATTGAAGTTGTTGAAAAAGCTGGTGGTTCTGTGACGATTGCTGAGAAGAAAGTTCGTGTCGTTGGCAAAGGCCGTCGTCGTGAGCGAGTATCAGCTGAGCGTCGCGCGAAGTACGAAGCACAACGCGGTGATGGCGAAGTTACTGTTAACCAGATTGTTGAGGAAGAATAATTCGGGATGGCTTCTGCCGCTGAACAACTTGCATCCAACGTCAATTTCGGCGCTTTTTCTAAAGCGACGGAACTGAAGAAGCGTATCTGGTTTACACTAGGTGCGCTTATCGTCTATCGCCTAGGTACATTTGTGCCAATTCCAGGTGTGGACCCTTCAATTCTGCAGGATATGTTTAGTCAGACCGGCGGCGGCATCTTGGGCATGTTTGACATGTTCGCGGGTGGTGCGTTATCGCGGATGACTATCTTCGCCTTGAACATTATGCCGTATATTTCGGCTTCTATCATTATGCAGCTCATGACGGCCGTTTCGCCGAAGTTTGAAGCGATGAAGAAAGAAGGCGAGAGCGGCCGCAAGAAGATCAACCAGTACACTCGGTTCTTGACCCTGGCGATTTGTATTCTCCAGGCCTATGGCATCGCCGTCGGCCTCGAGAGTATGCAATCCGGGGGTGCAGTGGCTGTTTCTGATCCTGGCTTGTTCTTCCGTGCAACTGTTGTGATCACACTAACTGGCGGCACGATGTTCCTGATGTGGCTGGGTGAGCAAATCACCGCACGCGGCGTCGGAAACGGTATCTCGTTGATTATTTTCTCAGGAATTGTGGCAGAGTTGCCGACAGCATTAGCTGGGACCCTCGAACTAGGTCGTACAGGCGCACTTTCAACAGTGATCATCATCGGGATGTTCGCGATGGCGATTGCAGTTGTCTTCGCGATTGTCTTTGTTGAGCGGGCTCAACGCCGAATTTTAATCCAGTATCCAAAGCGCCAACGTGGCAATAAGATGATGGGTGGTGATACATCGCATCTGCCACTTAAGGTCAACACTGCCGGCGTTATTCCACCAATTTTTGCCAGCTCAATGTTGTTGTTGCCAATCACGATCATTCAGTTCTCTGCTGGTTCCGGCCCAGAGTGGATGAACACGGTTGCTGCATACATGGGCCGTGGCCAGCCAGCCTATCTGATTACGTACATTAGTTTGATCGTGTTCTTCGCGTTCTTCTATACAGCCGTTGTATTTAACCCTGCTGAGACAGCTGACAACCTCAAGAAATACGGTGGCTTTGTGCCAGGTATTCGTCCAGGTAAGAACACGGCTGATTATCTTGATTGGGTTTTGACACGATTGACGGTTGTTGGTGCTGGTTATCTCGCGATCTTATGTTTGCTTCCAGAAATTCTGATTTCAAGATGGTCAGTCCCATTCTACTTTGGCGGAACCAGTTTGTTGATTGTTGTGACGGTGACAATGGATACCGTAACTCAGGTTCAATCGCACTTACTGGTGCACCAATATGAAGGTTTGATCAAGAAATCCAAGCTTCGTGGGAAGAAAGCATGATCATCATTCTTTTAGGACCACCGGGTGCTGGCAAAGGGACGCAATGTGAGCGTCTTGTTGAGAAGTACAATGTTGTTCAGCTTTCGACGGGTGACATGCTTCGCGCTGCGGTTACTGCCGAGACTGAAATGGGTCGCAAGGCCAAAGAGGTCATGGATAGCGGCGCACTGGTTTCTGACGATATCGTAGTCGGCATTATTGCTGACCGAATCGAAGAAGATGACTGTAAGAACGGATTTATCTTGGATGGCTTCCCGCGCACAGTTGCGCAGGCAGAAGCCTTGGATAGCATGCTAGCTGAAAAAGGCTTAAGCCTTGATTCGATGATTAGCATGGAAGTCGACGAGGCGGCATTGTTCGCCCGAATCGAAAAGCGTGCTGCCGATACTGGTGGTGCACGAAGTGATGATAATGCCGAAACGCTAAAGAAGCGTCTTGAAGTTTATCACGAACAGACAGCGCCTATTATCCCTTATTATCGGGACAAAGGTGTGATGAAGACGGTCGATGGCATGCAGGGGATTGATGACGTTACAAAATCCCTATTTGCCATTTTGGATTAACCAAGGTATTGGATTGGAAAATTAGGACTACATGAGTTGACTTGATGGCTGGGATCAATATAATCCGCGCTCTTCAACCAACCGGTGGCTCTCGTTTTCGACCCAATTTTTAAGGAGTACCCGCATTGGCGCGTATTGCTGGTATAAATATCCCGACAGGTAAGCGTACAGTTATTGCGTTGACCTATATTCACGGGATCGGCCGTACAACGGCTATTAAAATCTGCGCGGCTTGTGGCATTGCTGACGAGCGTCGCGTAAACGAACTTTCTGAAGATGAAATCACACGTATTCGTGATATAGTCGACCAGGAATTTACCGTAGAAGGTGAATTGCGTCGTGATATTGCAATGAATATTAAGCGCCTGATGGATTTGGGTTGCTATCGTGGATTGCGTCATCGCCGTGGGCTGCCTGTTCGCGGTCAACGGACACACACTAACGCACGTACTCGCAAGGGCCCCGCAAAGGCTATTGCCGGTAAGAAGAAAGCTTAAGGGCGGAACATCATGGCCAAAGCAACAACAACGCGTTCAAAGCGTCGCGAGCGTAAAAACATCGCGGCTGGTATCGCACACGTCAACTCGACGTTTAATAACACGATCATTACGATCACAGATGCCCAGGGCAATTCTATTGCATGGTCATCGGCTGGTGCACAAGGTTTTAAGGGGTCTCGCAAATCGACTCCGTATGCCGCACAGGTCGCGGGTGAAGTTGTTGGTCGTGCCGCCATGGAACATGGCATGAAGACCTTAGAAGTTCAGGTCAAAGGCCCTGGTTCCGGACGTGAATCTGCACTGCGTGCTTTGCAGTCTGTTGGATTCAATATTACTGCTATTCGCGACGTGACGCCGATCCCGCATAACGGGTGTCGTCCTAGAAAGCGTCGTCGGGTCTAAGACCCATTTCGTCCGGGAGGATTTTCCTTGGCGATGTTCATTTCGGGCGATTTTAAACGCACTGTTTAAATCTGTCCGAGCCGTAAACTAGGCATCGCCCTTCCGCTTAAAGGACGACGTCATCATTTGTGAGCGCGAGGTCCCTGAAGTGCTTCAGAATAATTGGCAAGAATTGATCAAACCATCAAAACTCGATGTTGTACCTGGTACGCTGGTCGGGCGTCAGGCGACGATTGTCGCCGAGCCGCTTGAACGTGGATTCGGTCTGACGTTAGGGAATGCGCTGCGTCGTATTCTTTTATCTTCATTGCAGGGTGCTGCTGTAACGTCGATCCAAATTGATAGTGTTCTACACGAGTTTTCGTCTATCGCTGGCGTTCGTGAAGACGTCACCGATATCGTTCTTAACATCAAGTCCTTGGGCTTAAGGATGATGGCTGAAGGCCCAAAGCGTATGACGCTGAAGGCAAGCGGTCCTGGTGAAGTGACGGCGAGCATGATTGAAACCGGTCCAGACATCGAAGTCATGGATCCGGATTTAATAATTTGTCACCTTGATAAGGGTGCAACGCTGAGCATGGAACTGACCGTCGAGAACGGGAAGGGCTATGTTGCTGCGACGCAGAACCGTCCAGATGATAGCCCTATCGGTCTTATTCCGATTGATGCTGTATTCTCACCTGTTCGTAAAGTTGCTTACAAGGTTGAGAATACACGTGTTGGTCAAGAAACCGATTACGATAAGCTTTTCCTCGATGTGACAACAAATGGTGCTGTAACGCCTGAAGATGCAGTGGCTTTGGCTGCGCGTATTCTTCAAGATCAGCTTCAGTTGTTTATCAACTTTGATGAGCCTACGGGCGAAGTCGTTGAAGAGCGTCGTGATGAGCTGCCGTTCAACCGTAACTTGCTTCGCAAGGTCGATGAGCTTGAGCTGTCTGTTCGTTCGGCAAACTGCCTTAAGAACGACAACATCATTTACATCGGTGATCTGGTTCAAAAGACTGAAGCAGATATGCTACGTACGCCAAACTTTGGTCGCAAGTCCTTGAACGAGATCAAGGAAGTGCTGTCTCAGATGGGCCTACATCTCGGTATGGAAATTGCTGAGTGGCCACCTGAGAACATCGAAGACATGGCTAAGAAGCTCGAAGATCCGTTCTGATCTTATGTATAAGTGACCGGGCGGTGTCCAATGTGGCACCGGTCCCAATTGATTATAAATAGATGACCTGCGGGTAAAATGGCACGCGCAGGCAATAGATAAGGAGCCTGATATGAGACATGGTAACGGTTACCGTAAGCTGAACCGCACGTCGTCACACCGCAAAGCAATGTTTTCGAACATGACTGCTTCGCTTTTGACGCACGAGCAGATTAAGACAACTTTGCCAAAGGCCAAGGAATTGCGTCGCTTCGTCGACAAGATGATTTCTTTGGGTAAGAAGGGCACAATTCATGACCGTCGTCGTGCATTTGCATTCCTTCGCGATGAAGCTGTTGTCGCTAAGTTGTTCTCAATATTGGCTGAGCGGTATGCTGAGCGTCCAGGCGGCTACTCTCGCGTCCTCAAGGCGGGTTTCCGTCATGGTGATAGCGCGCCAATGGCTTTCATCGAGCTCGTTGACCGCGACCCGGATGCTAAAGGTGCTGCCGATAAGGCACGCGTCGAAGCTGAAGCCGAGATGGACGACGCTGAAGCATAAAGCTTTTGAGAGATATGAATTCGAGACGGCGTCCTTCGGGGCGCCGTTTTCGTTTTTGCAGTTCCTCTTCAAGAACCTCTAAATAATGCTGCAAAACGTGTCGACATCATTTGTTGAACGGCCTATCTAATGTGCATGCGTATATTTTCACTATTGATGTGCTTAGGCGTGGCGCTGTTGGCGCCGTTAGGCGCGTATAGTGACGGGAGGGTCGTGCCGCAAAGCAAGTTGCAGGTGCAGCTATCCTATGCGCCTTTGGTTGAGCAGGCGGCCCCTGCGGTCGTAAATATTTATACGCAAAAGATTGTTTCCAATCGGCAGACGACACCGCTTTTCAATGACCCTTTCTTCAAGCGCTTTTTTGGTGATCTTGGGCTTCAACTCAATCGTCCTCGCCGTGAGAAACACAATTCATTGGGCTCTGGCGTTATCGTACGCTCTGACGGCATGATCGTGACTAATCAGCATGTGATTGAAGGCGCAGACAAGATCGTCGTTGTGCTGGCAGATAAACGTGAATTTGAAGCCAAGCTCGTCGTGTCAGATGAAAAGACGGATCTATCAGTATTAAAAATTGACCCGGGTGGTGATGACTTGCCAATTTTGGCTTTGAGGGATTCCGACGAGCTGAAAGTCGGCGATCTTGTGCTCGCCATTGGCAACCCGTTTGGTGTCGGGCAGACGGTGACAAGTGGTATCGTCTCAGCGCTTGCACGATCCATCGGTAGCCAGACCGAGTTAAAGTCGTTCATTCAAACAGATGCAGCGATCAACCCAGGCAACTCTGGCGGCGCGCTATTGTCGATGGATGGTAAGCTGGTTGGCGTGAATACATCCATTTTTTCAAAAAGTGGTGGTTCCCACGGTATTGGTTTTGCGATTCCATCAAATATGGTACGTGCCGTCATCAATGGGCTAGCTGAGGATGGCCGGATCATTCGACCTTGGCTCGGTGCCTATGGGCAGGCTGTGACGTCTGATATTGCGCTGTCCCTCGGCATGAGATTACCGCAAGGGGTAATCATCAATCAGGTACATGAAAGAGGCTCGGCTGGGCTTGGCGGTTTGCGGGCAGGGGATGTGATTTTGGCCGTTAATGGCCACGAGATTGTCAGCCCGGACGATTTGGATTATCGGATTGCAACGTTGCCGGTTGGTGATCAGGCAGTCCTCCGTGTGCTCCGCGGCAATCAAGTTCTGGCCCTGACAATGGATCTCAATCCGGCACCTGACGATCCTGCACCAGATATTACCGAGATTGAGGGACGGACACCACTTTCAGGCGCTGTCGTCGCAAATCTCTCACCAGCGCTTGCGGATGAATATAACGTCAATCCGTTTGGCAATGGGGTTGTTATACTCCGTATTCGCCGGGGCGGCGTCGCGAACCGCCTTGATTTCAGGCCTGGTGACATCGTCCGCTTGATCAATAGCCAGCTCATTAAGAACGTTGATGATCTAGAAGGTTCACTTGGTGGCCAACCAAAAGAAGAATGGCGGATCCGCGTTGAGCGTGGTGGCAAAGGGTTTGATTTCGTTTTCCAAGGGTGACCCTTATTTTTACATTCGGACTGTGTGTCGGTACATTATCATTAAACTAAATTTTATAAGCGGGAGGACGTGTTCATGAGCGGCCAAGATATAACAATTAAATCAAATGATGACGGCGAATTTTCAGGTTACCTGGCACTACCCGAAGGTGGCACCGGACCCGGCGTTGTCGTGATCCAGGAGATCTTTGGCGTGAACGCGGTCATGCGCGGTATAACAGACGAGTGGGCGGCTGCAGGGTACGTGGCACTTTGCCCTGATCTGTTTTGGCGGCAAGAGCCCGGCATTCAAATCACGGACCAGTCTGAGGCCGAGTGGGCGCGTGCATTTGAGTTGTTTGGTGGCTTTGATCTGGATAAAGGTGTCGATGACCTGGATGCGACGATTGAGCACCTTCGCACACTGGACGGATGCAGCGGTAAAGTTGGTTCGGTTGGCTTCTGCTTAGGTGGTCGTCTGGCATTTTTGACCGCAACACGGACCAAAATTGATGCTGCTGTGGGGTATTATGGTGTGATGCTTGAAGAGCATACAGGTGAGGTGCTTAAGGCGCCTGTGATGCTGCATATCGCAACCGAGGACGGTTTCGTTCCAAAAGAGAATCAGGCCAAGGTACATGCGGCACTAGATGGTAATGGCAAGGCGACACTGCACGACTATGAGGGCAATGATCACGCATTCGCGCGCCAGGGCGGCGAACACTATGATCAAGCCGCTGCGGACCTTGCCAGGAACCGCAGCGTTGAATTCTTCTCCAAGTACTTAAGTTAAGAGAGATAGGGCCGTCCGTGAGTACGTTGTTCGAAGCCGACGCGCCCAGACCGCTTGCAGACAGACTGCGCCCGGCAACGCTCAGTGATGTCGTTGGACAGGATCATATCCTCGGTCCTGAGGGGCCTCTCCATCGAATGATTGCATCTGGCAAGCTTGCGTCAGTTGTTTTTTGGGGGCCGCCAGGCACGGGAAAGACAACCATTGCCCGGTTATTAGCTCAAGAGACATCACTGGCATTCGCGCCGCTTTCTGCTGTGTTCTCAGGTGTCGCGGACGTGCGGAAAGCCGTCGAAGAGGCAAAGCGTAAACGTCAGATGGGGCAGGGGACACTTTTGTTCGTTGACGAAATCCATCGCTTTAATCGCGCCCAACAGGATGGCTTTTTACCATATGTCGAAGACGGGACAGTTGTTCTTATTGGTGCAACGACAGAAAACCCATCGTTTGAGCTTAACGCTGCCCTACTGTCACGTGCTCAGGTGCTGGTCTTGCGCCGCCTTGATGATGACGCCCTCGAAGAGCTGTTGCAGCGTGTCGAGACTGTTGAAGGGCGACCATTGTTAGTTGATGCAGATGCGCGGACAGCGTTGCGCGCGATGGCAGATGGTGACGGCCGATATCTACTCAATATGGCAGATATCCTGTTGGGTTTGGCTGAGGATGAAACACCCCTAACGCCTGAACGTCTGGCGGAAGCGGTTCAAAGCCGTCAGCCGCTTTATGACAAGGGGCAAGATGCCCACTACAATCTTATATCTGCCCTACACAAATCTTTACGAGGGTCGGACGCTGATGCAGCGCTTTATTGGTACGCGCGGATGTTAGGCGGCGGTGAAGACCCCAGGTATATCGCACGACGTCTGGTCCGTTTTGCCTCAGAAGATATTGGATTGGCCGATCCGAGCGCGCTTACCCAGTCTATCGCTGCCTGGGAGGCTTATGAGCGCTTGGGCTCACCCGAAGGTGAGCTCGCTCTTGTGCAGTGTATTTTGTATCTGGCAACAGCACCCAAATCCAATGCAGCCTATAAAGCAGAGAAAGCCGCAAAAAGGCTGGCCAAGGAAACGGGTTCCCTGATGCCGCCGGCGCATATTCTCAATGCGCCAACCAAATTGATGAAAGATATCGGATACGGCAGCGGATACGCTTATGATCATGATGCTGAAGATGGATTTTCAGGACAAAACTACTTTCCAGACGACCTTCGACGCCCAAGTATTTACCAGCCACGTGATACCGGGTTTGAACGGGAGATTGCAAAACGCCTGCAATACTGGGATACACTGCGCTCAAAGCGGTTGAAGGATGAAAAAGCGTGAATCCATCATTAGTAATGTACGTAGCTCTTGGCGGTGCCGTAGGCGCGGTCGGGCGCTATGGTGTGATGTCTATGGTTAGTTCGTTAGCTGGTATTGGATTCCCATACGGGACTTTGACTGTGAATATTCTTGGTTCTTTGATATTGGGCATTTTTATCGAAATATCTGCACTAGCATGGTCGCCCAGTCCGGAAATTCGCGCCATGATCGTGATTGGTGTTTTGGGCGCTTTTACAACTTTTTCCACGTTTTCTCTTGATGTTGTGACGATGATGACGCGCGGCGAAAATGGAGGTGCAATGCTGTACGTCGGGACGTCCGTATTGTTGAGTATTAGCGCACTCTGGGCCGGGATGGCGATTACACGGGCGATAATCTCATGAGTGGTGTACGCACTGAAATTGTCGAAGATGGTGATGATGATCAAAGGCTTGATCGCTGGTTGAGAAGTCGGTTTCCGGCCCTTAAACAAGGCAAACTTCAAAAACTACTACGTACTGGACAGGTGCGGATTGATGGTGCACGTGCCAAGGCAAATGACCGGGTAAGCACCGGACAATCGATCCGGATTCCACCGAATATCAACGAAGAGACACCTCGAAGTCAGGCCGCCATTGTTGGTGGGATGGATATTGAACAGGCAGGGCGTTTAGGCGATGAGTTGAAAGAGCGGATTATCTACATCGATGATGAGATGATCGCCATCAACAAACCGCCAGGGCTAGCTGTACAAGGTGGCTCAAAGACGGAAACCCATGTGGATGGAGCGCTTGATCGCTTGAAAATGGGGGGTAAAGAGCGCCCAAGACTGGTTCACCGACTTGATAAAGACACGAGCGGTGTGTTGGTGCTGGCGCGGACGAGAAAGTCAGCTGCGAAGTTGGCAAAAGCATTTCAGATGCGGGAAACCCGTAAAATCTATTGGGCTATCGTGATTGGTAAGCCGCCCCATGAAGGCGGAAACATTGATGCGCCATTGGCTAAGCTTCCTGGTGCGCGTGGTGAATTAGTCAAGGTTGATGAGAATATGGGTAAATTGGCCCGTACACGCTTTCGTATCATCGATAATGCAGGCAAGGCCATGTCATGGTTAGAGCTAGAGCCATTGACCGGTCGGACCCATCAATTGCGCGTCCATTGTCAGTTGATGGGTAATCCAATACTGGGTGATGGTAAGTATGGTGATATTGAGACGCATAATGATGAATACGAAGGATCAGTTTTCGAGATAGGAATAGAGCGTAGACTCCATCTTCATGCGCGCTCCCTACATATTCCGAGAGCTGGAAAGAAGATGATAGAGATCACAGCACCGTTACCTAAGCATATGCTAGATACATGGCGAACGCTTGGTTTTGACCCGGATGACGAACAAGCTCAACCATTTGACCTATAAGAGTTCAATGCTTGCCCTATTGTTTGCAGTGTGTACGGTCGATATCTTGGGGGAGGAATGCTGCTTAGAGTGCTGATCATCTAGCACTCGGCTTCCTTTGACATATAATCAATCTCTGATTGCCCATTCGGGATAATCGGTGCATTTGAATTTGGAGTGTGCTTTTGCGCTTGTTGCTTGTTGAAGATCACGAACGCTTTGCCGCGTTTGTTAAAGAAGGTCTCGAAGCAGGTGGTTTTACTGTCGACGTCGTTTATAACGCCGAAGATGGTGATGCTGCCGTTGGTACAGTCGATTATGATGCAATCGTCCTGGACCTTGGGTTGCCGGACATGGACGGCTTGGATGTATTGAAGAAATGGCGAGAGGATGGGCATTTAACGCCTGTACTCATTCTCACAGCGCGTGATGCTGTGGAAGACCGTGTTAAAGGTCTGAATGCTGGTTCTGATGATTACATGCTGAAACCTTTCGCGATGGAGGAACTTTTAGCACGGGTGCGTGCGCTTTTGCGGCGCCCTGGCGGCGTTTTGGGAACAGTCCTGTCCGAAGGTAACCTCGAATTTGATACGACAGCGCGTGAAGTCCGTGTCAATGAGAAGACAACGTCGGTTTCCAGGCGCGAAATGGAAGTTTTAGAACAACTATTACGACGTAAAGGGCGCGTTGTTCCAAAAGATGTGCTAGAAGATAAGATATATGGATTTGATGAGGAGGTGTCCTCAAACTCTGTTGAAGTGCATGTGTCTAGATTGCGCAAGCGTTTGCAAGGTGCTGGCGCCAATGTGACCGTGCATACAATCCGGGGTGTGGGGTATCTCTTATCGGGAGAGGACGCTTAGTATGACCGAAGGCAAGTTGCCTTCTTTCGACGCAGAATTTCTGATGTCGCTGGCACGTCAGAAGTCTGCAGAAAGCCGCACACAGTTAACTCAAATTATTATAGATCTGTTCGATCATCAGTCCGGTGTTCTGAGCGAGCGTCAGCGCACGCTGATGTTTGGTATTCTGCAAAGCATCATCAATGAAATTGAGGTTTCGGTTCGCCAAGCCGTCGCTGGACGCTTAGCACTGATGGATGATGTGCCGAGGGATATTATTTCCAAGCTCGCCAATGATGAAATCAGTGTTGCGTTCCCGGTACTGTCGAAATCTGGAATTTTACGAGACACTGATTTAATTGAGGTGATCAAGCTTCGCACCGAAGAGCACATGCTTGCAGTCACAATGCGGCAAAGTGTTTCTGAGAAAATCTCCGATGAAATTGTCGAGACTGCGCGTGAGCCGGTAATCATCTCATTGTTGAAAAATTCCAACGCAAAGATTTCTGCAAATACCATGGAGTATCTGGTTGAGCAGTCGCGTCGGGTCGATAGCTTCCAGGAGCCGATCGTCAATAGAGATGATCTTGATCCTGCACTGGCGAAACGAATGTTTCTATGGGTATCAGCTGCATTACGCGAGCATATTGTTTCGAGCTTCAAGCTCGACAAGTGCACCGTTGATGAAATGCT
>WASW01095937.1_pt1 | contig 17889 bp, 17 predicted proteins | sample 5698521 | NCBI WGS metagenome assembly WASW01 (sample SAMN11175560, study PRJNA528189) | sponge metagenome | isolation source: marine sponge | host: Leucetta | place: Antarctica: Western Antarctic Peninsula, King George Island | collected 2013-01
GCCGCTTAATATCTTGAACCAGATGAGCCAGATCCTCTCTTAGATCAAGCCGCTATGTGTTCCAATTTATATGACGACGGACAGTCACCTTTTAGAATTGAAAATCCATCCGTTTCCATTTTGACATTAAATGTAATACCTACTTCTTCAGCTTGATGCCGGTAGCCATTAGTCAATGACTCGATGAGATCAGGCATATCAAACGGTGTGTTTTCAAGATCAATACTCCCGGCTTCAATTTTGCTCATGTCGAGGACATCGTTGATAATTGAGAGTAACGACGTCCCTGATGACAGAATGGTGTCTACCTTGGTGCGCTGATCGGCGTTCAACTCAGTATCATTCAGCAGTTGAGCCATACCCAATACGCCGTTCAACGGCGTGCGTATTTCGTGGCTCATTGTTGCCAGGAAGTCAGACTTGGCCTGACTTGCCGCCGTTGCTTGTTTTTCCGCTTCAACGCGGACCTTACTTTCCATCGCGACCCGGGCATCTTTTTCAACCAGCGCTGTGGTAAATCCATTAAACGCCTTGGCCAGAATTCCAATTTCATCGGTGCGCCCGTATTCGGGAATACGAACGTCGGCTTCGCCGCGGGCGTAACGCTCGATCGCATCGGTGATCGCGCCCAGCGGCGCCGCAATATTATTGCCAATCACATACGTCAGCGCCAAGCCAACCATCAGTGCGACTGTAATACTGCCCCAGACCTGATTAAATGTTTGCTCCGCTGTATCCTTATTGGCTGCAACCCGGATATTCATCAGATGGCGTTCTTCATCCTCAAATTCGGCGACAAGTATGCGAAATCGATCGAAGTACTGTTTGCCGCTGGCTTCCCCGATCACGTCGGCCATATCTTCCATGGTTTTGGAATCGCCGATCTCACGGCGCAACCGAATCATCGGCTCGACAACAACCGATTGCCAGTCCTTGATGGTTTTTTCCATGTCGTTCAGCAAGAGTTGCTGTTGCTGTTGCTGTTGCTGTTGCTGTTGCTGTTGCTGTTGCTGTTGCTGTTGCTGTTGCTGTTGCTGTTGCTGTTGCTGCTCAAGCAGCTTTAACTTGGCGGTGAGAAGTCCGGAAAGTTTGTCAATATCGCGAAAAAATTTCGACACGCCGGCTTCATACGGATCAAGAAAGGTCTCCTTGCCGGCGAGCAGAAATCCCCGCATGCCAGTTTCCATATCGACGGCTGATGAAAGTACTTCGAGCGCAATATGAACCACTGCGTTAGTCTGGCGCACCAGAAATTCGTTACTGTTCATGATTTTAAGATTGATTGACGTCAGCTTTTTTGCATCAGCGTCTTTAACCAGCCGACCCTCCAACAGTTTATTTTCGACCGATTTAAAGGAGAGAACCTCTCTCCGAAACGTATCAAAGAATATCTTGCCCTGTTTTGCCGATACAAGCGCATTAATGTCTTTGAAAGATTTTACTCCTGCGTTCACTTCACGGCGCAAGGATAGAGCCGGGTCAACAACTGTATCTAGCCAATTGGTAATGACATGGTTGATTTCACTAAGGCGAACCACCTGCGCGGGATTATCACCGACCCTTTCAATGAGAATATTCAGATCAACAAAGAATGCCTTTCTACCTTCACTATAAGGATCGAGGAATTCCTTTTGTCCGGTCAACAGATACCCGCGCATGCCGGTTTCCATATCTACCGCGTGAGACAACAACTCGTCAGCGGCGGCCAACACACTAAGAGTATGATTGACCCACTTGCTGGTATCTTCAACTTCACCAATTCTTTTACCAACCTGAATGCGGGCCTCACTCGATTCGTCCTGGTGTTGTCTCAAATCTCTCACTTCATTGTTAATGAAGTCGGAAATTTGTTGACGGAAACGATCGAAATAGACCTTACCTTTGGCCTCACCGACGACCCTGGCGAGGTCGATAACGGACTTGGCGTCACCGATTTTGAGTCTGAGTGCGATATTTGGCTCGGTAATTTCTTTCCGCCAGTCATTCAGCACATCCCACATCCGGTCAAGCCGGGCAACCTGAGCCGGGTTGTCACTGACTTTTTCCTGCAGGGAGGCGATGCCTTTGAAGGTTGTTTTTTCCCCAATGTTATAGGGTTCAAGGAACTCTTCTTTCCCGGCAAGCAGATACCCGCGCATGCCGGTTTCCATATCGACCGCCGAGCGAGCAATATCGGCCATTTTGTCCAGGACCTGGTGTGTATGCTCAACCTGCTGTTCGGTTTCAACAATGTGATTGATGTTTTGTGTGACGAGAAGGCCAACAATGATCAACAGGGCCAACGGCGTGGCGATACCGGCCAGTATTTTCTGTTTGGTATTCAGGTCCCGTAATTTCATCGAATAGTCCCGAGCACACTTATCGTTTCGGTTTCTTTAATTTGACCGTATTCAGACAAACATAATAGCCGGAGCGATGACATCGGCTGCGTCCGAACAGTTATCTATCTTAGCATACAATAGAACATCAAAGAGTCAGAAATTTCCACGAGGTTCATGGGTTCTCTTGTTTCCTTGGAAGGGTTAGTCCAACTAACGAATGCCTGAGAAATTCGACTTGGCACTCCTTCTCCTCTTTAAAGAATAAAGTGTTGCGTTGATCAGTTGAGGTCACCGCTAAACTGAGACGAAAATTATGCCTTCATATTCCGGTGGTTTTGCAGTGAAAAACTGGATAGCGCTATTCGTATACAACTTTATTCGCTGATTATTGGGGGGACCCAGTAACAAGTGGTAAGATTTCCGAGAGCGCCACCACCAGGCCGAATGCAGCGACCAGTAAAGGCAGAAATTTACCGGTCCACACGGCGCGAAGCGCCATGCGTCCCACGGCATCGGGAACGGGCGTTCTGTCTCCATCTTTGAACTTTTTTATGAGGCCATCGAAGTGTTTTAACCATGGTGGCAACTGACCCTGAACCCCTATGAATAACCGGATGGTGAAGTACGCAAGAACGCCGCTTAACACGCACCAGATGGACAGCACCGTCATGGCATCGATCATGAACCCGAATGGGTTCAAGGTCGCCAAGTTCCAGCCCGGAACCCATGCCAGCACCATGATTACGCCAGCAACCGTCATAACGTGGCGGGCGTGGGCCAGTGTCCGGGCCGATAGGGGCGGGGGTATGTCTTTTATTTTCATCGTCATCACCATGATCGATTATCGGATATGATCAGGCGGGTCAAGGATTGGGAGACTGTTATTTGGGAATCGTCCAACCAATATTTGCTGACAATTTACCTCATTAGTCAAAAAATCGGATCCCACAAAATAATGGTCATTATTCCCAGGCCGTCATTTCGGCATCCTTATTCACGGACCGTATACTTCGGTCGCATTATTGTTATGTGAATGGAGCTTCAATTGATCCAGCACTAGAACTATTCGTGCTGTCCATTAACCCTTCAAGGGTCACTCGCCACATGATCATATACTGGACGAAGACGGCTGCTTAATGAGAGAATGCTTGATGACTACCGTTGCAGTAGTTTTGAAGGACTTTACTGTGAGTGATATTAAATCTGACAGCCTTGAAGCAAAAGAACACCCCCTAATTTGTGCGTTCGTCGATCTCCGCGAGCGATCTATGGCGGACGGACTATTGAATTTTGACGATCTTCAAATGCAACCCTTTATGAAGTTCTGGAAAAATTTCTGCATCACTCGGCTGGTTAACGCGGACAAGGATTATGAGATTATATTATGGGGAACGGACCTTACGCAGAACTACGGCAAGGACTTGACGGGTGCGTTGGCAAAATGCACCGTACAGGAAAGCGCCTTTGAAATTTTGTTAACCCATCATTACAAAACGATAAAAGACAAACAGGTATCCTATATCAGCGGTACGCTTGGCTGGGAAAACAAAAGCTACGTCAAATGGCATCAAATTTTTGTGCCCTTGTTGAAAAATAATAAAATCTGTTGTTTATCAGTCATCTGCTTCAGCTGACGGCAACACGCAGCGAACTTTTAGTTTTTCTATAGTTTCTTGAATCGATTTTATTCAGCCATTAAACCCTGAGATGGGCTTTGTAGGTCGAAAGGTCGAGACGCAGTATTCACATTTTGTGTGCGGCGAACCACAACCAAATACCAGTTCGCCGACGGGGATCGAAGCTTAATTGATCGCTGAAAAATGTTATGAAATGTAGGATTTTATATGGATAAATAAGGGTGTTTCTGGAACCATAGCCCCAAATAGGCGAAATTACGCTGAATATTTGACTGATAGGCAAAATATCGCCTATTCACAATTAACCTTAGGCATTAAGTTAATTTTGGATCTGCGGATTCCGCCGGGTTCACGGGTACAAACGGTTAACACAAGGGTTGGCATAAGTTTTGCTATATCCGGGTCGTTATCAGAGACAGTGTCAGCACAACAGCGTGCGGGCCATTATTTATTTAATAGCGTTATCAGGTGCGGGCACCAATTATGGCAGAGATAAATTCAGGCAGACAGATGATACCGAGCCTCCTGCCCCGTTCGAGGACCAAGTTTTATGTTTTGGTTTATCTGGTGTTCGGGTTGTCCGGAATTTGGATTGCGTCTAACTGGACCCGGCAGGCCGCGATCAATGATCTCAGGGAAATGGGCGTACAACGCCTGACACTTTATGCCGGCAGCCTGCGTGGTGCCCTCAGGCGTTTTGATTATCTTCCTTATGTCGTGGCACAAAAAGAGATCATCAAATCGCTGATCCTCTCGAACAGCGCGCCGGGGCAAAAACGCGCTGCCAACGTGCTGCTCGAAAAAATTGTCAGTGAAGCCAATGCCGAAGCGCTTTATGTCATGGACGCCAAAGGTGTGACCTTAGCCGCCAGTAACTGGCGGATGCCGTTTAGTTTTGTTGGCAAGAATTACAGTTTTCGGTCATATTTCAAAACAGCTATGGGTGGTAAAAAAGGGCGCCATTTTGGCATCGGCACCACCACCAATATTCCGGGATATTTTTTCTCAAGCCCGGTGGTCTACAACAGTACTGTAATTGGCGTTGTCATCGTCAAAGTGAACCTCGATCATCTGCAGGAAGAATGGAAACTCGGCGGCGAGACCGTCATGGCCAGTGACGAAAATGAAGTCGTGATCCTGACCAGTAATAAGGATTGGCGGTTTCGCACCTTCCGTACTTTTGATTCTGATACCAAAAAACGGGTCACCGAAAGCCGAAAATATAATCAGACAACGCCCAGTATGATGCCCGGTGCGACGTTTTCGCCGATCGGCGAAAACGTCTCCCATCTTATTTTATCGCCGCATAAAGGGCGCAAAGATTCTGGACAAAACATCGGTAAACAGGGATATCTTTTTCAGTCCCTGCCGCTTCTCGATCTTGGCTGGGACATCCGGTATTTGTCGGACTATTCAATTATTGATGAACAGGTCCGCGTTACTGTTATCTATGGTATCGCCTTGTTATTGGTGATTTTGCTGAGCGCCCTTTATATAAGGGCTCGCATTCAAACCCGCCGAGCACGCCGCCTGACCCAGGCCGAACTGCAACACGAAGTCGACGAGCGGACCCTCGAGCTGCGCGAAGCACAGGAAGAACTTGTTCAGACCGGAAAACTTGCCGCCCTTGGCCAAATGTCAGCGGCCATCGCCCATGAACTGAACCAGCCCCTTACCGCAATTCAGACCTATATCGCCTCCAGCCAGTTGCTGATTGACCGCGGCGAAACCAAAACAACCCGCGACAATCTGGACCAAATACGCGGCATGACGGATCGTATGGGCCAGATTACCAATCACCTGAAAGAGTTCGCCAGGAAAAGTCCGAAAACCCCTGAGCAGACATCGGTCGCCGAGGCCATCGATCATGCCCTGCTTTTATTGGAGTCGCGGATACGCCTTGATGAAATTGACTTGAGATATTTGAGGCCAGATCAGGATGTTTTTATACTTGGCGATTCCGTTCGCCTTGAGCAGGTATTGATCAATCTATTGCGTAACGCCATGGATGCGATGACAGGTAGTCCACAGAAAATACTTATTCTGAACATCGAAAAAACCGACCCCGGTCAAGTGAAAATCACGATCAGGGATTCCGGGACCGGCATTCGAGAAGACGACATCTCTCAACTTTTTGATCCGTTTTTTACAACGAAAGATGTCGGGCAAGGACTGGGGCTCGGCCTGTCTCTTAGTTACGGAATTATCAAAGATTTCGGCGGCACGATGCGCGTATCAAACAACAAAAACACGGGAGCTCAGTTTGAAATAGTTTTGCCCCGGACCCTTAAACAAAACAGTGATCGCTCGGAGGCGGCCGAATGACGGAACTAAAACGCGTACTGTTTATTGATGATGAGGAAACTGTTCGCAATTCTATCGAACAATGGCTGACATTGGCTGGGTTTCAGGTGAGCTGTTTTGAGCCCGGCGAAGAGATTCTTGAATGGATTACGCCTGACTTCGACGGCATCTTGGTCACCGATGTCAAAATGCCAAAGATCTCCGGTCTGGAGTTGATGCAAAAATCAATAAAAATTGATCCCGATTTACCTGTCATTCTGGTCACCGGTCATGGTGATGTCGCGATGGCCGTTGAAGCCCTTCGCAGCGGCGCCTACGATTTTATCGAAAAACCCTTTAAACCGGAAAGCCTTGTAGAGGTATTAAACCGCGCCTGTGAGAAAAGACGGTTGGTGATCGCAAACCGGCGGTTGCGGCATGATCTTCAAGGCAACGACGATCTCAATAAACGATTACTTGGTACGTCGTCTTCAATTGAGAGTTTGCGCAAGGACATCTTGTTTCTTGCCAACATCAATACAAATGTTCTTATCCATGGCGAAACCGGAAGCGGCAAAGAGGTGGTTGCACGGGGCCTGCATGACATGGGCAATCGAAGCAGCGGAAATTTTGTCGCCCTCAACCTCGCGGCGATCCCGGAGACCCTTATTGAAGGGGAGTTGTTTGGCAATGAGCCAGGGGCCTACACCGGCGCGGGGAAATCGCGCGTCGGAAAACTTGAACACGCCTCCGGCGGCACACTTTTTCTCGACGAGATCGAGAGCATGCCTTTGTCCGCGCAACTGAAATTATTACGCGTTTTGGAAAATCAATCGATTGAATGGTTGGGATCGAACAAGGAGATCAAACTTGACCTTCGGGTAGTCGCGGCAACCAAATCGAACCTTCTCGCACAATCAGAGACGGGGGCATTTCGGCTTGATTTATATTATCGCCTGAACGTCACCGAGATTTCCATTCCGCCCTTGAGAGCACGCGGCGAGGATATCACGTTACTATTTGATTTTTTCCTGGCCGAAACTGCACGCGTTCACGACCTGACGGTACCGCCGCTCAGTGCCCATGATCAATCTGTTCTGGAGACCTGCGATTGGCTTGGTAATGTCCGTGAACTGAAAAACGTCGCAGACAGGTATGTTTTTCAATACGTCAGAAATCCAAGCGTTACGCTCGCAAGTATCCTTGATCGTCCCGCCGGCGTTTCAGAAAATGTCGGTTTCTCAAATAACCTGTCCGGTCTTGTCCAGTCTTACGAAAAGACCGTCATCGAAAAGGCGCTCAGTCGGTGTAATGGAAATGTTAAACAAGTAATAGAAGAGCTGGATGTACCACGCCGAACGCTCAATCAAAAAATGCAACGATACGGAATTGAACGCTGCAACCTGATGGTGAAGTGATGCAAAAGAAACAGCCGAAAACATCCGGCACATTTGTTCGACCCTTAATTTTCGGTTTTGCACCCACGTCTCTTATTTGGCGTATAGGAGGTTAAATATTTAGCATCCACCAATGTGCGTAAACAATATGCACTTCATGTACAGGTGTAATTTTTTTCTATATCGCTGACAATCGCCCAACTTCACCGTTGGCCCTAATAAGAGTCCAACAATGACCTGTACTAGCCCATGATTTGCATTTCGCCAGATGCAAGTAACGTATCTGTCGTTGGTAGCGAAAGCCAGGCCGGTATTGTTGGGCAGGTATTGTTATCCCTTAGGGTAAGTCAGCTGCACTTACCGTTGCTTCAATTTTAATGGCTTCAGCATTGTCGAAATTGAGTTCAACTTTTACCCCGTTAGGGTCAAGAAAGAACAACTGAAACAGGCCCTGATCGTCTACTTGGCGTTTGTTGAATTGAATACCTTCTCGGGTCAGGTGATCTATGGTGTCTTTAAGACCGGTGCTGTGAAACGCGATGTGATCTATTACGCCGGTCCCTTGCGTTGCATCAGATTGCTGACCGAGGTATTTTTTGCGGTTGTCGCTGACGTTGGCGCCGCCTTCGGCAATATGCAAAACGTCGGTATCACCAATATAGAGCCAGCATACGGGAAACTTAAAATCCGGATTGGGCCCGACCGTCATACCGAGGACACGAACATACCAGTCCCGGGTCATTTCCATATCGGCTGTCTGGATGAGCAGATGATCAATCCCGGTTAATGGCATACTTCTGTTCCTCTAATTGGTTTAACCCGTCAAGGCCGCGCACCGTTATGATCAGATTCTGATTTTTTGAGCGGTTCCATCACTGGCGGAGGCACAAATTGCTTCCAAGACGGATATGTTAGCCAGTTTATGCTCTGTGGTGAACGGGTATTCCGCGACCCCTGTGACGGCGTCAGTAAATGCATGGAAATTTTCGCGTACGGTATCGACCCATTGGAAGGTCGTTATGAGCGGATCCTGGCCGGTTCTGTAAACAGTTAAATGGGTGACGCCTTTAGTGTCCGGATGGGTTTCATTTCGCATCTCAACCCAGGCTTCCGATCCAAACACCTGATAGCGCAAGAATAACGGTGTCACCAAAATAGCGCTTAAATATCCCGTCGCACCGCAGTCGAACCGTACTTGCGCAGAGACAACATCGCCGCTTTTCGAGGCGACGACCCTTTGAGCCGTCTGAGCATAAACTTCCGTGATCGGGCCGAACATATTCAGATAAGCATCGGTAAGGTGAATACCCATTCCGGTCATGCCAGCAGCGGGCGCATCCGTAGCCGACGCGCGCCAGTCGTTAATGTCGACATTTGCCAGTTTGTCATGGAAAAAATTTGATTCAACATGCATGATCGTCCCGAGCTCTCCCGCATCAACCATACGTTTAACTTCAATAAAGGCCGGCTCAAACCGCCGCTCATGGCCAATGCCCAACGTCACGCCGGCGGTATCCACAGCGGCGATAGCGCGCTCTGCACTGGCACGTGTCAGGCATAATGGTTTTTCGCAAAACACGTGTTTACCGGCCTTGGCGACCGCAATGACCTGTTCTTCATGAAGCGAATGAGGTGTCGCCAGAATTACCGCATCGATATCGGGATTATCGAGCGCACTATCGAAATCAGAACTAATCGATGCGCCGTATTCTTTGACAAAACCCCGGACCGGTTCGGGATAAACATCGATCGTATGAATGATCTTGATTTTGGAACTGCCGTGGAGGCTGTTGATAATATATTTGCCCCACCATCCGAGGCCAACAAGTGCTGCATTAATCATGAGTTTGTTCCCGCGGCAAAAAGTCATTCAGCAGTGCGCTGAAGGCGACCGGCTGCTCCAGATTACTGAGATGGGCGGCATTTGGGATGACATGTATTTCAGAATTTGACACCAGGTTTTGCATGGCACCCATTTCGGCGGGATGAGGGCCGTCATCTGCACCGACGATAAATTGCGTTGGTAAGCTGATCTCTCCTAGTCTGCGCTTATAGTCGAGTTCTTTAAGGGCGTCTGTACATCCCATATAACCCTCAACAGACGTGTTTAGAATCATGTTCCGAACATCATCAATCAGCACACCGCCATCGTTCAAGCGCGTGTGCGTAAACCAGGTCTCCAAGGTCATATCCACAATTGACCCCAAACCGTGTTCCTTAACGCCAGACTGTCGCGTGGTCCACATATCCTGAAAAAACCCGGGTGCATCACAGCGGCAATCACATGCAGATAAACTTAGTACCCGGTCTTTATGATCCAGAGCCAGTCCAATTCCGGTCATTCCGCCCATTGAAAGGCCAACAATATGAGATTTCTGAATTACCAACGCGTCCCATAGTCCGACAACATCGCCTACGAGCTGGCTCCAAAGGTAGGGACCTTCCGGGGCATCTGTTTTCCCGTGACCGCGCATGTCATATCGCAGAATACGAAAATTTTCACCCAGCGCAGCGGCTTGAGCATCAAACATCGAAAGATCAGTGGCGAGAGAATGAGCGAAGGTAATCCAAGGCGCTCCAACCTTGCCCTCAATTTTGGTGTTGATAACAATATCACCAATCCGAATTTTCTTTTCGCTCATGCCGTGGCTTTCATCGCGCTGTTTGTCTGACCGGAAGAACCGGACTTAATCGCGGCATTAACTTTTGGCATAACCTCTGTCGCCATCAGTTCCATCGATCGCCGAGCCAGCTTTTTATCTTTCCAATCATGCCCGGCGTACAACAATGTGCCGAAATCACCGATCTCTTCTTTAAAGGCCAGAATCTGATCGACGACGCTGTTTACAGATCCCCGAATGACAAGCTGGTCGACAATCGTTTCAACGTTCAGGTCTTCATCAGGCTGATCGCGTTCGGTTTTAAACAAATTTGCCCGCCCTCCTAATTTAAGTTTGGTAAACAAAGATTGATAATAAAAGTGGTAGGGGCCTCTCTCGGCTGTTCCATAATCCTCTGCAACACTGTCATCGTCGGCAACAAATATACTTTTAGCAACGCGCCAGTTTTTTGTCTCCGCCGTACGGCCGGCATTTTCGCAGCCTTCAACGTATTTTGGCCAATGCGAAGCGACCCATTTTGGTTGCAGAAAATTAGCTGAGATCGGATCCCAACCACGTTCCGCGGCAGCGGTCACTCCCTTTGAAAATGGCGCAACCGCGGTGACAACAATAGGCGGGTGAGGACGCTGAAATGGTTTGTTGATGACGCCTTGACCAAGTGCTGGAATTTGTGTTTTTTCTGTCGAAATGTTCCAGTATTTTCCCTTCAAATTATAGGGCGGGTCATTTTCCCATATGGCCAGAATTTGATTGATTGATTCAACGAACATTTCGGTCCGGTCATTGTCGAGATTTCCAAATACTTCTACGTCGGACATCAACCCGCCCGGGCTGATGCCAAATAAAAACCGTCCTTCAGCCATATGATCGACCATCGCGACTTCCGCAGCAACCATGGCAGGATGATGATTAGGGAGATTGACGGTTCCAGTACCAAGTTTGATATTTTTCGTTTCCTGTAAAACCCAGGCAATAAAAATCAAACTCGACGTAATGGTCTCTGCAGCGTCTGTAATATGTTCACCAAACAGGCCTTCCGTGAATCCCAGCTCATCCGCAAACAATGCAAGTTCGCGGTCTTCTTTCAGCGTTTCCGTCAGGTTTCGCCCCGGTGGGTGAATGGGCATTGTAAAAAATCCGAGGTCCATTGGTGTCTCCTTTTAGATTCTGTAGCGATCGCTACTAGGTCGATCGCCAATACCTGAAGTGATGATAAGAAAAAAAACACTATGTTGAAAAATTCTAAATTCACGCATTGGTATGAGAAATTCGCATAGTACTAATTTGGTATAATTGACATGTTTTACTCCGTATTGGCCGTCAAAAAGACGTCTCACAACAACAGGTCAGAGAATTCAGTGCCATCAAATATTGCATCGTGATCATCCGGATAAACGGCGGCCACAGCATATTTTCCAGCATTAAAAAGCAATGGGTTACCGTCGTTGTAGGAAAATCCATCAACCGCACCGATCAGGATTGTATGGTCACCGGCATCATGCTGGGCAACATTTCGGCATTCAAATTGGGCCAATGGGTTTTCGAGTAACGGGACCCCGCCAAGGCCCGGTTTCCAGTCCACCTCGCAGAACTTGTCTTCCTGCGGGGTCGCGAAGTTATTCGATAAATGACGCTGACTTGCCCTGAGGACATTGATGGCAAAAAACTTACTGTTTTTGAAAGCGTCATGCGTCGGTGCAGATTTACCAATGCACCAATGAACAAGCGCCGGATCAAGGGACAAGGCGCCAAATGAGTTTGCCGTCATTCCCTCTATTTTACCCTCAGAGCTGACCGTCGTAATCACTGTTATTCCGGTCGCAAAACGGCCAAGCGCATTGCGAAATTCGCGTGGGTCGATGAGCACGGGGCCGTCATCGTGGGCCGAATTTGCGTTTGCGGTCATGGTTTTTCTAAATCTCGTTCAACGTTCGCCGCGGTCTCCAGTGCCTTTATGACGGCGGATGCGTCAAGATCGGCATAACCCTGCGCTACTGCGGCAAAATAGGGTTGCAGCGCGGCCTGATAGACCGGCGTTGGGCATAACATATGAGCCGCATGATCCGTAATTATGCGGGCGTCTTTGAGGGGAACGGAGAAATTCATACCTTCCTTGGCAAAGTCATTTTCCGCCATCAACCCACCGCGGACATCAAACATCCTTGAACTTGAACCACTGCCACTGATCACTTGATGGATCTTTTTGGGGTCAAGCCCCGACTTCATACCAAGAACCATAACCTCAGCCGCCACACTGTTATGGACAAGGTTGAGAATATTGCCGCAAATTTTCATTTTCATGCCATCGCCAAACGGACCAACGTAATGAGCTATTCGGCAAAAACCCTCCAGTAGATATTTGACCTTTTCAAAATCAGTGGGATCACCGCTGGCAAAAGCCGTTAACTCGCCGTTCAGGGCCATGATCCTGTTGCCGCTGACGGGACAGTCCATAAGAGATATTTGCGCCGCCGCCAATACATCACGAGCATTGATTTTATCGACAATAGGCAGGGTGGATACGTCAATGATAATGGCTCCGGCCTTTTCACCCGACAGCAAACCACGTTCGCCTGATACAATGGTGTTCAGCGCGTCAGAACTTGGCAGGCAAGTAATTACAATATCGCAATTCTCAATCACCTCCTTAGGAGATTTTGCCATCGCCATCCCGGTTTCGATGAGAGGTGCCGCTCTGGTTTCATTGGGATCACACCCCAGAATATTAAACTGGTTTCCAAGCAATACTTCGGCTATGGCAGAACCCAAAACGCCAAGTCCGATAACGCCAACCTGATCTGTCATGTTGAAACGTCCTGTTGTAATACATAAAAAGCCGCGATCAGGGACCGGTTGAAGTTCAATACTTCAACCGGTCCCTCCGAACAGCGTTACTTGGTAATGGACTTCACAAGTGCGCCATATTCCTTGCTTTGATCCATACGGATTTTTTCGTAGTCGGCACCCATCATGAGTTCGATGTTTTCACCCATACGCCCCATCATTTTTTTATAGGTCTTGTCTTTTTGTAAGGCAGCAAAGGAGTCCTGGAGTTTTTTGATCCGATCCGCCGGCACGTCTTTGGGTGCCAGAACAACTCGGTTCATCAATCCAACGGTTGGCGTATACCCCAATTCTTTTAGAGTCGGCACGCCTTTGTACATGCTTTTTTCGCCAAGCGAAGCGAGCACCCGAAGTTTTTTGCCTTGTCCCCCAACAACCGACGGAAAGGCCATAGTGAAATCGACATCGCCGGCAAGCAGAGCTTTGAGAACCGGGCCGCCGCCTTTATGCGGAACCAAGGTTGCCTTTACGCCCGCTTCTGACAGCAGCAACGCACCCGGCACCATAATTGCGCCCCAGTTTCCACTATGTCCAAATTTCAGTTTGCCGGGGTTGGCTTTTCCCCAATCAAGCATTTCCTTCAACGTTTTCCAGGGCTTGTCCGCCCTGACGACGATTGAAGGCGTCGCATAATTGAGCCGGACGACAGTTTGAAAATCACTTGGGCTATAGGGTAATTTGGTTACATGTTGTTGCAACTGATCGAAAAAGTTATGGGTGAACAAAAGTGTATAACCATCGGCCTTTGCCTGAGCAACGGCAGCCGTGCCTTTTTGACCACTGGCGCCAGGCATCAATTTGACGACCATGGCCTGGCCAAGATACGACGGGATGATACTGGTAAATACACGTGAATTAAGATCATGTGACCCCCCAGCCCCCAGCGGCAGAACGAGGGTAATCGGTTTTTCCGGGTACTCTCCAGCGCTAACCGGTCCCGCAGCAATTCCAAGTGCGACTGCAGCACCCAATGCCATCTTCAACATACTGTTCTTTTCCATCTCAAAGTCCTCACCATTTCCTGTTTCAGTTTTATGAGAGCGGATCTGCTCTAGTATTGCCGTTGGACAGTCCCAAGTCGCAGGACACGTTGATGTGGGTATTGTCCACCCCGTCGTCGGCAGTTGGAGTTTTTTGTTGTTGTCGGTTAATCAGTTTCATATTTCTCATTCCACCAGCAATCCCGAAGATACCGTTTATAGGCATCGGGATCGACAGCTTTTGACTTTTTAATATTGCCTACTGAGTCACTGGTTTCGAGATCAATTTCGAGCGAGTCTGTGAATCGGTTCCAGAAATTGAAAAATCCCGATACCATTGTTATTTCAATAATTTGTTCAGCGGAGAAATGTGTCTTCAGGGTTTCTTTAACATCCTTGCGTTGGTGATACGTTTTTTCGGTCAATACCTCGGCCCAGGATATCGCGGCTTTTTCCGCAGAGCTGAAATAGTCGGAATTTGCGTAGTCACCTGAGATCACGTCAATTTCCGCGTCCTCAAACCCCAATGATTTTCCAAGTGCAGTGTTGTGTCCAATACAATAGTTGCAACCGTTTAAAGTTGAGGTTTTGAGGATAACCAGGGCTTTGATACGCACCGGTAGAATTTCTGTAATTTCGTGCCTTAATGCGGCGACCATAAACCCGATTAACGGCTGCATCACCTTTGGCGAATGGGCCCCCATTCGGACCGCATTTGCAACCCGGCCCATTAAGATCTCGCAATGCTCGAACAAAACAGCCGCTTCTGGGGAAGCCGTTTCGTCGTCAACGTAAGGAAGCATGGCCATCGAAATCTCCTGTTTATGTCGTTAATGAATTGGACGAAATGGGGGGCCAAATGCGTTGGCCGACACTTGGTGATCCGGGTGTGTGTACGGTGTAAGTTATGATTTTGTTGGTCCATTCACGATCATCAAGGGCCAGCGATTCATGGTTTTGGAAATGATCCGCGCGGGCCTGCAGGGACGTGAATTCATAAAGGATGGAATGTTTAGCCCAACCCGCAACCGATACAAGCTTGCGGGTTGCTACGGCACCCGGCATTCGGGCCATCGCCGGAAGGCGGTACTGAGAATACCAGGCGGCAAGATCAAGCTCGTCAGCGATCGTTTTGGTTTGGAAGCTGCCCATTTGTATAGCCGGGGCCGGTGTCGATCCAGGTTGGCGGGTACCGATTTCCGGTCCACTGACTCTGGCTTCTTCCATGAAGAAACAAACACGTTCGCCTTCGCGCAGGTCTAACATCAAATTTACCCCATCGCCTAGATTCTGCTCCCACTGATCAATTCTCGGGTGGAAAAATGTGTGAGGGGAGCCGGCGCCAACCAACAAAAGGAACTGGCTCCCGGTGCCAATATCAACATTATCAGGACGGTTTAACCGATCATGAATTTGATCCATGCGGTTGCCGCCACCAATAATCTCGTAATGGGCTGCCCAGGCAATGCCCGGCTGGCGCAGTATCCGCGGCAGGTGGTCTTCATGTAACCAACTGAGGTAATCAGGTTTGGCCTCATCGGAGAGATCATACCATGTTGCCCAGATACCAGAGTCCATGATGCGTCCTTTATTCCGAGACAGCGAAATCGGTGCGCATACGCGCACTTCGTCGCCATAGAAAATAGGTTACGACAGGGGTGATGAGCAAAATCGTCACTGTGATCGGTCGTTCGATGGCGATGTACCCGATCATATCTCCTTGTGCCATGGTAACAGTCTGACCAAACGAGTATTCTAGGATCGGACCAAGAATGAACCCCATCACCATCGGCGTGACATCAAACTTGAGTTTTTTGGCGATGTACCCGAAGACCGCGAAGACCACCATGATCACCAAATCAAGCGGATCAGAGCGGAACACGTAGGAACCAGCGAAAGCAAATACGACTGTCAGCGGCAATAGTAGGCCTTTACGAATGGTGACAATTTTGGCGAATACCGGGATCAGGAAATAACCCAATATCAGGAACAGGATATTGGCAAAAATCATCGCGATCAGAATTGCAAATACAAGTGGTCCCTGTTCTTGAAATAGCTGAGGTCCAGGTCGAAGCCCTTGAGCAACAAAAGCGCCCAGCTAAATTGCCGTAACATTGTCACCAGGGATACCCAATGTCAGTAACGGCACCAGCGTTGGGCCATTAACGGCGTTGTTTGCGGCTTCCGCTGCGGCCACCCCTTCAAGCTCACCTTTGCCAAAGGTTTCAGGATGAGGGGACGCACTTTTGGCGGCGGCATACCCCATAAACGCAGCAACAACCTGTCCAACACCTGGAATGACACCAACACCGGTGCCGATCACCGTCGAGCGGCAAATGCTGCGGAAACACCTCTTGAATTCCTGAAACGTCAGGCGCCCACCAGCCCGGGTATCTATATTGCGCTTAATGAGTGTGTCGGTCTTCTTTTCAATGGCGATAAAAATCTCTGGCAGGGCAAAAACACCGATCAGCATTGGCAATAGTGGAATGCCGGATTTCAGCGCAAAGGTATCAAATGTGAAGCGAGATAATGCGCCGATCGGGTCTTGACCAATCAGAGAGATAAAAAGACCGAGCACCATCATCAGCATGCCCTTAACAAACACGCCGTCGCCAGTGATGGTGATAACAATCAGGCTTAGGAACATAACCGCAGCGAGTTCCGGCGCGCCGATCTGCATCGCGATCAGGGCGATGGGGCCAATGCAGAGAATTGTAACAACGTCGCTTGAGAGGTCACCAAATACAGAAGAGAACAGCGCCATCTCCAGCGCTTTTCGTGATTTACCTTGTTTGGTTAATGCTGGCCCGTCAAACGTTGTTGCAACGGCGGCCCCGGTTCCTGGCATTGAAACCAAAATCGCCGGAATGCTGCCGCCATAAATTCCGCCTTTATACACGCCGATCAGAAAAGGAATGCCAACCAAAGGGTCCAGAAAAAACGATAATGGCAGCAGAACCGCCATTGCCATAACGGTGGTAAACCCCGGCAGTGCACCGACCGTCATGCCAAGCACAAGCCCAAGCGCCATCATCAGAAAGGTATCGAGTTGAAAGGCCAGTTCAAGGCCCTGCATAAAACTCTCAAACATTCACAATCCTTAACTCAATAATAGTATTATTCATTACAGCCACGGTATTTCCGGCAAAAACACTTTCAGCCCTTTGGTGAAAATATAATAAATGCTCATGGGTACACCGGAGGCAATTGCGCCAATCAATGCAATATTCCGGATCCCGTAAAACCAGGATAAACTAGCCACTAAAATAGCACTTGAGGGAATGAACCCAAGAGGGACCATCAACAGTGCGTAGGAAAATAACGCAGCGATCGTAACGCCAACATTCATATAGGCCTCACGGTCGAGATCTTTAAATCCATTGGTTTCCTCAATTGAAAAACTGATGAAAACACCCCATACGCCGAGCCCCAGAAAACTGATGGCAACAATTGACGGGAATAACGTCGGATCAAGCGCATTGAGGGATTGACCGAAAATAATAAGCGGCTTTTCGATTTGGGTCGGAATAACCAGCAAAATGAAAATTCCGAGCCCGCAAAACAAAAGAGCGGCATATGAATTAAAATTTAGTTTTTTCACGTGTCCCCCTTATTGGTTGTTCCTCTGAATGAAATCATCTCGCCGAATTTTCATATTCAGAAGCGGAAATTCGTTCGCGGTTGCGTTCTGGTAATACCTGTTGAAATTTGATGTTAGAAATATTGTAACTGCCCAGGTAGCTGATTGCCGGGGGTTGTGTGGGCAAATTTTGCAGGTTTGATGTGCTTGATGCGTATGTTTT
>WASW01008838.1_pt1 | contig 17855 bp, 15 predicted proteins | sample 5698521 | NCBI WGS metagenome assembly WASW01 (sample SAMN11175560, study PRJNA528189) | sponge metagenome | isolation source: marine sponge | host: Leucetta | place: Antarctica: Western Antarctic Peninsula, King George Island | collected 2013-01
ATGGAGAGGCATTCGGTCTGAGCCCACACTTCCGCATTTCTTATGCAACGGCAACAGATGTTTTGGAAGATGCATGTCAGCGTATTCAAAGATTCTGCAGCTCACTTAGTTAATCACTTCAGAATTTTTCAACAAAAACCTCCGGCTTAAAAACCGGGGGTTTTTCTACGTCACGGCAGGCTTGTATTAAGCCGGCATGCTCTTTTGCATCACTTCAGTCATTCGACGAATAAAGGCTTGCGCATCAAGCACAGGTTCACCCTCAACAATCAAAGCTTGATCCAACAAAAGGAATGCCGCGTCATCGAGTAACGCGTCTTTGCCCTTCTGTTTATCCGCAACACCGGCCAAGTTCATAATCAGCATATGCTTTGGATTGACTTCCAGAACACGTGGTGAGCTTTCATCAAGTTGCTTATGCTGTTTCAGCAAACGCTCCAGGTGCATATCCATGTCGCCTTCTTCAGCAACAAGGCAAACAGGACTGTCTGTCAGGCGGCTTGATATTCGAACATCTTTGACCTTATCGCCGAGCGCTATTTTAAAAGCCGCGGTAAGTGCATCCATACCTGCGGGTACATTCTCTTTGGCTTTGTCTTTATCGCCGCCATCTTTGTTCTCGCCATCATCATCTATCGTCGATAGATCGACATCACCTCTAGTCGCGGACTTAAACTGCTTCTCATCATACATACCAACTGCGGGCATCCAGAATTCATCGACGGGGTCTGTCATGAATAAAACTTCGATACCTTTGGCCCGGAACCCCTCAAGTTGCGGGCTTCGCGCGGCGGCTTCAGCATCAGCACCTGAGATGTAATAGATTACGTCTTGGCTTTCCTTCATCCGTGAGACGTAATCTTTAAGTGATGTCCATCCTTCGACAGATGACGACTTGAAACGAATCAATTCCATGAGGCGATCACGGTTCTCAATGTCCTCGTGGATACCTTCCTTCAAAACCATTCCAAAAGTTTCCCAGAAAGTTGAATATTCTTCAGGCGCTTTCTCGGCTTTCTTTTTAAGCTCACCAAGTACGCGCTTAACTAATGCTTTTCGAATTTTTGCAACGGCCGGATTATGCTGCAGCATTTCACGACTGACATTCAGATCAATGTCTTCACTATCAACAACACCCTTCAAGAACCGCATATAACCTGGGATCAGTGCTTCACAGTCATCCGTAATAAATACTCTGTTCACATATAACTTCAGGCTACCCTTGCGCTCAGGATGAAACAGATCGAATGGGCGGCTAGACGGGACAAACAACAAGTTTGTGTAACTAATAGCGCCTTCCACTTTGTTGTGAAGCGTCAGCCAAGGCTCATCAAAGGCCATTCCTACGTGATGATAAAACTCATTATACTGTTCAGCAGAGATTTCTTTTTTCTCACGCGTCCAAAGTGCTGACGCGCTATTAAGTGTTTTATCTACACCGTCATCTTTAGAGGCTTTCAAAATAACGGGTTGCGCAATGTGATCAGAGTAAGTTTTGACTACATTCTCGACACGTAGCGCTTCCAAAAATTCTTTTGCATCTTTTTTAACGTGGACAATGACGTCGGTGCCACGCCCTTCACGTGTCGCACTTTCGATTTCGAATGCACCCTGGCCATCTGACGTCCAACGCCATGCATCACTATCTCCAGCTTTCCGGCTCACAACTTCAACTTTATCCGCAATCATAAAGCTGCTGTAGAACCCAACGCCAAATTGGCCGATCAAAGCCAGTTTTGCATCTTCTCCGCCAGACTGTGCATCTTTGAGCCCGTCCACGAAGGCTTGAGTACCAGACTTTGCAATCGTGCCCAGCGAATCAATCATGTCATCCTTACTCATCCCAATACCGTTATCGGATATGATCAGAGTTTTCGCTTTTGGATCAATCGCCAAAGTGATGGCAAAATCTCCATCGCCATTGAGGAGTTCTGGTTCGGTCAGCGAACGATACCGCAATTTGTCGCAGGCATCAGATGCGTTTGAGATAAGCTCGCGCAGAAAGACCTCTTTCTGGCTGTATAAGGAATGCGCCACAATTTCGAGAATCTTCCCGACTTCGGCCTGAAATGTATATGTCTCTTTGGTCATAGTAATTTTCACCCCCGTGAATACAGACTTATTCACCCACTATCGAATCAGCAGGTTAATTCGTTTGCCCGATATGTGCCGAAAATGTTGGTTCCGCAACCCCTGAATAGTCAGAACGTACTCTTAGAGGGCTGTTTCGTGGGTCGGCGGACCAATCTTACGGACGGTATCCAGCAATGCATCAATATTGACTGGTTTCTCGAATCCTCCCTCAGCACCTATCTTGACCGCCGCCTTAATCGCATCTCGTGCTGACAAATCACCCATACCTGATGTTACTGCATAGATTTTGCATTCGGGACTTCCAGCATGAATGCGCTGAATTGCTTCAATACCACCCATTCCCGGCATAAAGATATCAATCACAGCGATCGTAAATTCTCCGTGCTCAGCCGCCGTCATCACCTGTTCAGCACGCATTGCCTCCACCACTTCGTAGCCAGCCTTTCTGAGAGGTCGGGCAATTGCCAGAAGTGTAAAGTGATCATCATCAACAATAAGAATACGCATGCGGAGTCCCCCCAATAATAAAACTATAGTAACGTATACTAGGAGCGCTACAATCAACGTTAAGTAAACAGTACAACCCTTCTATTCACTTGAAATCGAGGCCGCATCCGGCCAGTCTCAGAAAATGTCTCAAGACCTCAACGATCCGGGGCGGATTACCGCAGTTCTAGGCCCCACAAATACCGGTAAAACCCATTATGCGATGGACAGAATGCTTGCGCATTCTTCTGGTATCATTGGCTTTCCTTTGAGGCTTTTGGCGCGTGAGAACTACGACAGAGCAATCGCCATCAAAGGCAAAGATCAAGTTGCCTTGATTACTGGCGAAGAGAAAATCATACCCAAAAGTGCACGTTGGTTTCTTTGCACAGTTGAATCCATGCCAATTGATCTTGATGTCGCATTTGTTGGCATTGACGAGATTCAAATGTGTGCCGACCCTGACCGAGGTCATATCTTCACTGATCGTCTCTTGCATGCACGCGGCTCATCCGAGACCATGTTTATGGGCGCAGAAAGTATTCGGAACCTACTCAGAAGCCTGGTTCCAGATGCCGATATCATTACGCGACCTAGATTTTCAGTATTGACCCATGTAGGCCCTTGCAAAGTAAACAAGCTCCCAACTCGCTCCGCAATTGTGGCGTTTAGTGCATCAAATGTATATTCAATCGCTGAGCTTATTCGACGGCAACGAGGTGGTGCAGCCGTTGTTCTGGGCGCACTCAGCCCTCGAACACGGAATGCGCAAGTTGGCATGTACCAAGCAGGAGAAGTCGACTATCTGGTTGCAACAGATGCTATCGGTATGGGTCTTAATATGGATGTTGATCATGTCGCCTTTGCGGCTTTGGAAAAATTTGACGGTCGACGAGTAAGAAAACTCACACCATCAGAGCTCGCCCAAGCTGCAGGGCGTGCGGGCCGTCATATGAATGATGGGACATTTGGTACCACAATTGATGCAGGTACACTTGATGACGATACGGCTGAACGTATTGAAGAACATCGATTTGATGGGCTTGAACAAATATACTGGCGCAATACTGACTTAGATCTCTCATCACTCGCTGCTCTTCGAAACAGCCTGAGCCAGCATCCTTCAATCTCAGGGTTACATCGAGCTCGAACCGCGGACGACGAGCTTATTCTCGATCGCCTTCGCAAAGAGACTGATATTGCGGAGACTACCAAAGGGGCAGAACGTATTCAGTTGTTGTGGGATGTCTGTCAGATTCCAGATTTCCGCGGCGTGATGAGTGATGCCCATGCCAATCTAGTGATGGCCATCTATCGCCACCTAACAAGTAAAACTGAACGACTTCCGACTGACTGGATTGCCGCCAATGTTAAGCGCCTTGATCGCATTGATGGTGATATTGAAACACTCATCGGACGGATTTCAGGCATTAGAACATGGACTTATGTGTCATTCAGAAACAACTGGGTTGTTGATTCTGAATATTGGCAGAACCAAACACGTGCTATTGAAGATCGACTTTCAGACGCTTTACATGACCGATTGACGCAGCGGTTTGTTAATCGGAAAACCTCCGCATTAATTTCTAAACTTAAAGATAATCCTGACCTCATCGCTGCTGTTCGCAGCAATGGTGATGTCTTAATCGAAGGCGAGCCCGTTGGCCGACTGAACGGTTTGAAGTTTGTGTTTGATGATGTCATTGACGGTGATGCGGGTCGTGCCGTCGCTAATGCTGCATTACGTGCGTTACGTGTTGAGATGTCACGAAAGGCGCGACATATCTCGGATACAATAGATAAAGAGTTCGCTTTGAGTGCGCCTGATGGCACGAGTATTCCAAGGCTTCAATGGAATGGTATCGATATTGCCAAAATCGTATCTGGTACTACACCTCTTCGTCCCAATATTTCGGTAATCGCAGACGACATACTTGAACCTCATGACAGAATAATGATTGAACAACGCCTGCAATCTTGGCTTGTAGGCACGATTGAACGTGTTTTTTCTGACCTCATAAAATTAGACAATAGCGAGCTTAAAGGCGCCGCCAGAGGGCTATGCTTCCAACTTCGCGAAGGACTCGGATCACTGAAGCGTGGCGATGCTGCAACGCAGATAGATGCACTTACGAGAGACGACCGTCGTCAGCTTAAAGCATTTGGAGTGCGGATCGGTCGAGATATGGCTTATATGCCCGCACTGTTAAAGCCGGAATCTGTGAAGTGGCGAGCTTTGTTATGGGCACTCTCTCGCAAGAACGAACATATTCCAACCCTGCCTGCACCAGGGCGCGTATCAATACCTCTCCAAAAAAATGATGATATAGGATTTCTTGAAGCGTGCGGATACAGGCCTTTGGGGCCAATTGCCGTGCGTATAGATATGGCAGAGCGTTTGTCATCGAAAGCCTGGTTGCTATCAAAATCAGGGCCATTTGTTGCACCTGCTGACCTTATATCCCTTGTTGGATCTAGTCTGGAGCAATTCCCCCTAGTGATGACCGCAATAGGTTTTCGGCGAACACAACGCAAATCTCCCGATGGTGCACCTGAAAACCGATATGCGCCTAACCGAAGTAAGTTTGAGAAAAAGAAGCCCGTAAACCTAAAAGAAAAGAAAACGACGGATAAAATTGCTGTTGGTGATCCCGATTCACCTTTTGCAAAATTAAAAGAATTATCATTTGGGGGGCCGCGTTGAACGCACCTACTATTCGAATCGATAAATGGCTGTGGCACGCCCGATTTTTTAAAACGCGCACCATCGCTCAAACATTTGTCACGAGTGGCAAAGTTCGGATGAATTCTGAAAAGATTTCAAAGGCAAACCAAAGCGTAAAACCTGGTGACGTACTCACATTTGTACGTGGGAAGCAGCTTTGCGTTGTTGAAGTTGCGGCCATTGCAACCAGGCGGGGCCCCGCATCCGAAGCTCAAGCTCTTTACAACGATCAGTCGCCAGCCGCAGCGCCGACTGCGAAAGACGACCCAGATGTTCCAGCACCAACTGCGCATCGAGAACCCGGTGCCGGGCGCCCAACCAAGCGGGAGCGCCGTGATACTGATCGGCTTCGGGATGACTAACCCTAACCATTACGGTTTATTCCAGTGAGCCTTCTTTAAAACAAACCGCAAGAACCCTTGAACATCTCTAAATTTATCACCAGTTTGAACAAATCCTGCCCGCTCCAAGATTTTCACTGACCTAACATTGTGGCTCATCGCAATTGCTTGCACATGCTTGAGGTCATGCACTGCAAACGCATTTTCCAGCACTGCACGCACAGCTTCAAGACTGTAGCCACTATTCCAATGATTTTTTATAATTGTATAACGGAGCGTATATCCGCCAGCATCCTTACGAAACCAGAGACCGCATTCGCCAATATCCTCGTTGTCATTCAGACTACGAATGTTCATCATGCCGAAATGATCTTTCGCAAATACATCGATGTAACTTTCAAATAAATCACGTGCCTGAAGCCTATTCATGGCCTTGCCATGTGTATTTGCTTTCAAAATTGGATCGCTATGCATTTTTACGAATGCTTCAAAATCACTCTCTTTATACGGCCGTAACAATAACCGTTCCGTTGTCAAACTCTGGTCCATTTTCATCTACCTTAGGTCTTTACCTGGGAAACATTCCAAGCAGGTCGCGTTATATCGATACGCAAGAGGCCCTCAACGCCCATATGCGCAGCTTCACTGATAACACCACCTAATCGTCGGAAAATTGTGACGGACCCTTTATTACGGACCTGTGTCACGGCCCAGAATGACTTCACGTCAGTCTCGTTAAACAGCCATGCTGTAACGGCAACATTCATCTCTGACCCATAACCTTGGCTCCAGTACGAACTATCAAGCAAGTAACGCATTGAGACACCCGGCTTATCCAGTCGATTCCAGAATCCGCACTCACCTATAAACGTCCCTGTGTCTTTCAAACGGACTGAAAAAATACTAAACCCATCGATCTTCCAGCACTCTTGATAACGTGCAAACGTTGCGTCTGCTTCAGCTGCACTCAATGGTTTGCGGTCCTTCATGAACTCCATAACTGCAGGATTTGAATGCAATAACGCCATCACCGGCGCATCTGTGTCGACGTACGGCCTTATAATCAATCTGTCTGTTTCAATCATAATCATTAAAAAATCCAAAAAAAAACGCGGTACCAAAGTACCGCGTTCTTAAATCTCAGAAGGAATGAGTTAGGCCGTCGCGGCGGCGGCCACCATTGCTTCAGCTACTCGTCGTTCGTTTTCGGCTTTGCCTTTATTGTCTTCGTCTGCAGCGGCCACAGCCTTCTCAGCTTCTACAAGGCGCGCTTGCGCTTCGGCACTGTCTATATCAGCAATCATCATAGCCTCTTCAGACAATACAGTGCAGCGCTCCGTGGAAACTTCACAGAAACCACCAGCAACAAAGATTTCCTCCGCTATTTTACCGCCTTCGTACATCTTGATAACGCCTGGGCGAACCGTGCAAATTAATGGTGAGTGGTTAGGCAGGACACCGATATCACCTTCGGCACCCGGCACAATAACCATCTCAACCGGCTCAGATTTTAAGAGCCGCGTCGGTGAGACCAGTTCAAATTCGACCATATCGGCCATTTCAGTCCCCTTCAGAACCTAATTACGCGGCTTCCGCAGCCATCTTTTTAGCTTTCTCGACAACGTCTTCAATCGTCCCAACCATGTAGAAAGCTGCTTCTGGTAGATGATCGTACTCGCCTTCAAGAATACCTTTAAAGCCCTTAATCGTGTCTTCGAGAGACACTAGAACGCCTGGTGTACCTGTAAAGACTTCAGCAACGTGGAACGGCTGAGACATAAAGCGCTGTATTTTACGAGCACGAGACACTGTTTGCTTATCTTCTTCTGAAAGCTCGTCCATACCCAAAATCGCGATAATGTCCTGCAAGTTCTTATAAGACTGCAACGTCTGCTGAACCTCAGTCGCAACACCGTAATGCACGTCACCAATGATCCGTGGATCCAAGATACGAGAGTTACTATCAAGTGGATCCACGGCAGGATAAATGCCAAGTTCAGCAATCTGACGGCTAAGAACCGTTGTTGCATCCAAGTGAGCAAACGACGTCGCTGGCGCTGGGTCAGTCAAATCATCTGCAGGCACGTAAATAGCCTGCACAGATGTAATCGAACCTTTGTTCGTAGACGTAATACGCTCTTGCATGTTGCCCATGTCAGTTGCCAACGTTGGCTGATAACCCACAGCAGATGGGATACGTCCAAGAAGCGCTGAAACCTCAGAACCTGCTTGGGTGAAGCGGAAGATGTTATCAACAAAGAACAACACGTCCTGACCTTCTTCATCACGAAAATATTCAGCCTGTGTCAGGCCCGTCAAAGCAACACGTGCGCGCGCTCCAGGAGGCTCGTTCATCTGACCATATACGAGAGCCGCTTTAGAATTGTCGCCTTCGAGGTCGATAACGCCAGATTCAATCATCTCGTGGTATAGATCGTTACCTTCACGTGTACGCTCACCAACACCCGCAAAAACAGAGTAGCCACCGTGGCCTTTAGCAACGTTGTTGATCAATTCCATAATCAGAACGGTCTTACCAACACCGGCACCACCGAACAGACCAATTTTACCACCCTTTGCGTAAGGCCCGATAAGATCAACAACCTTAATACCAGTGGTAAGAATTTCTGTTTCTGTTGACTGATCAACGAACGGAGGTGCAACAGCGTGAATAGGTGCACGTTTTTTCGTATTCACCGGACCACGCTCGTCAATCGGATCACCGATCACGTTGATGATGCGACCAAGTGTCTCAGGACCCACAGGCACTGTAATCGGCTCGCCAGTATCTGTTGCTTCGAGACCGCGCTGCACACCTTCAGTGGAGTCCATCGCGATGGTACGTACCATGCTTTCGCCTAAGTGTTGTGCAACCTCGAGAACCAAGAGTTTGCCGTGGTTATCGGCATGAAGTGCGTTCAAAATCGAAGGCAATTCGCCCTCGAACTGAACGTCAACAACTGCGCCCATGACCTGAATAATTTTACCGACGTTATTTGCCATCGTTTCGCTCCGTTGCCTTACGGCGTCTTAGTGGTCAAAGCGCTTCCGCGCCTGAGATGATTTCAATCAATTCTTTAGTGATCACTGCCTGACGTGTCCGGTTATAGGTCATCGTCAATCCATCAATCATGTCCCCCGCATTGCGGGTAGCATTGTCCATTGCAGTCATCCGTGCACCGTGCTCGGACGCTGAACTTTCAAGTAGCGCCTGAAAAATCTGTGTCGCAACATTTCGCGGCAACAAATCTTCAAGAATTTCTTCTTCGTCTGGCTCAAAGATAAAGACTGCCCGCGGGCCATCTGTCTTGTCCGCCGTTTCGTCTTCACCATCATCAGCATTCGCCACATTAAATGGAATAAGCTGCTGTGGTGTAACAATCTGTGAGATTGCAGACTGGAATTTATTATAAATCACAGTGCAGATATCAAATTCACCTGCTTCAAACATGTCCGTGATTTTATCTGCAACTTCAGCTGCTTCATCAAATCCCACACCGCGACGGCCGATATCTGTAAAACTCGCAACGATCTTGTCGTTAAATTCGCGCTTTAAAAGGTCACGGCTTTTGCGTCCAACCGTGATGATCATATATTCGGTGCCGTTTGATGCACACTCACGCAAACGCTTACGCGTTTCGCGAACGATCGTACCATTGAAACCGCCACATAATCCGCGATCTGACGAACAAACCAGGAATAATTGACGATTGCCACCGGTACCGGTCAACATCTTTGGCGCGCCCTCAGTGTCACCGACACTTTGTGCAATAGATGTCAGCATACGCTCCATACGTTCAGCGTAAGGACGAGCTTCTTCAGCCCCTTCTTGCGCACGACGCAGTTTCGCAGCTGCCACCATTTTCATGGCGCTTGTGATCTTCTGCGTCTTCTTGACGCTGGCGATCCTGCTTTTTAGGTCCTTCAGATTGGCCATATGGCGTCTTCCTGGTCCGTGTTCCTAAGCTTTAAGAAAAGTTCTTTGTGAACTCTTCAAGCAATTTATTGAGCTTTTCCTTGATGTCATCTGACATTGCACCCTCTTCGCGGATTGCAGCCAGAATGTCGGCACCCTTATCTTTTGCTTCGTCCAGCCAACGGCTTTCAAATTCCGTTACTTTGTTAAGCGCGATACCATCAAGGTAACCTTCAACACCCGCAAAAATAACCACAACCTGCTGTTCAACTGGAAGTGGCTGATACTGACGCTGCTTCAAAAGCTCGGTGAGGCGTGAGCCACGAGCAAGGAGCTGCTGCGTAGATGCATCCAAGTCAGATGCAAACTGCGCAAATGCTTCCATTTCACGGTACTGAGCAAGCTCAAGCTTAATCGAACCCGCAACCTGCTTCATCGCTTTAATCTGCGCCGCAGATCCAACACGAGACACTGACAGACCAACATTCACAGCAGGACGGATACCTTTAAAGAACAAGTCCGTCTCGAGGAAGATTTGACCATCAGTAATCGAAATCACGTTGGTAGGAATATATGCAGACACATCACCAGCTTGCGTTTCAATAACAGGCAATGCCGTCAATGAACCGTTACCAGCAGCATCACCCATCTTCGCCGCACGCTCAAGAAGGCGGGAGTGAAGATAGAAAACATCACCAGGATAAGCTTCACGGCCAGGCGGACGACGAAGCAACAGAGACATCTGACGATAAGCAACAGCTTGCTTTGATAAGTCATCATAGAAGATAACTGCATGCTGACCATTATCACGGAAGTACTCGCCCATCGCACAACCAGTGTACGGTGCCAAGAACTGAAGCGGCGCAGGGTCAGATGCCGTTGCAGCCACAATAATTGAGTACTCAAGTGCGCCGTAATCTTCGAGCGTCTTGACCAATTGAGCAACAGTAGAACGCTTCTGGCCCACGGCAACGTAGATGCAGAAGAGTTTCTTCGAATCATCATCAGTATTATCGTTCACTGATTTCTGATTCAAAATAGTGTCCAAAATAACTGCCGTCTTACCGGTCTGGCGATCACCAATAATCAATTCGCGCTGACCACGACCAACAGGGATCAAAGAGTCGATCGCCTTGAGGCCAGTTTGCATCGGTTCATGAACCGATTTACGCGGAATAATGCCAGGCGCTTTCACTTCGACAAGTGCACGCTCTGTGTATTCAATATCGCCTTTGCCGTCGATCGGATTGCCAAGTGCATCAACAACACGGCCCAAAAGACCTTTGCCAATCGGCACGTCAACAATGTCGCCCGTACGCTTAACTGTATCGCCTTCCTTGATGGTCCGGTCATCACCGAAAATAACGATACCTACGTTATCAACCTCAAGGTTCAGGGCCATTCCTTTAATGCCGCCTGGGAACTCAACGAGCTCACCAGCCTGCACCTTATCCAGACCATGAACACGAGCAATTCCGTCACCAACCGTCAGGACTTGCCCAACTTCAGCGACTTCAGCTTCATTACCAAAATCTTTGATCTGTTTCTTAAGGATATTCGAAATCTCTGCGGCATTGATTTTCATCAGCCAACCCCTTTCATTGCGAGGCGCATTTTCTGCAGTTTAGTTTTCAATGAACTATCGATCATGCGTGATCCAACTTTAACGACAAGCCCGCCTAGCAGGCTTTCGTCAACCCGTTGCTCGACCTGTACTTTCGTACCGATCGCTTTCTTGAGCGCACCTTCTACAGCCTTCAACTGCCCCGCTGTAAGAGCCTTGGCAGACACCACTTCAGCAGTGGCCTCTCCTCGGCTCAACGCGAGTTGGGCTTGATACGCTTTAATCATGCTGGGAAGTGCAAACAACCGACGGTTTTCCGCAACAACACCAACGAAATTCTTTGTGAGATCAGTAAAGGCAGCTGCAACAGCTATCGCGTCTACTGCCCGAACTTGATCGTCACGGGATACAACAGGTGATTTGATGAGACGCGCGAAATCTTCGCTTTCGTCAATCATCGCACCTAGTTGCTGTAGATCACTAGCCACGTCATCGAGTTTCTTGTCGTGCACGGCCAACTCAAAGAGCGCCGTTGCGTATCGACCTGCCAACCCGGCCGCGCCCGAACTATCCGCTGCCACCTGGGAAATCCCTCTTGCTAAGACTTATATTTAGTCTTTTGTTTTCTACCTCTTTCATGCCTTTGAACCAATTTATACAGTTCAATAACACAACTTATGTTTCCGCAAGAAACTCCTACGAAAGCGGGGAAGAGGTACCATACTGATTAGGGGTGTGCAACCCGGCTTAGTGCGCTTTTTTGCTTCATAAAAACTGATTTTAAATCAACCATTTAAGATATCCGCTTTAGGCCTAACTGACAGGAAGCATAACAATTCTTCAGAAACCCGTTTTAACCCCTAAAAGAATGAGACAGGATCAACATCAATTTGGACACGGACTTGCTTTTGGATCGATGCACGACGGACCCAATCTTTAACAATTCCTTGCACTTGCACGTCACGGGGCGCTGACAACAATAGCCGGCGCCTATGTTTTCCGCGTAAAAGAGCCATTGGTGCAGGCGCAGGCCCTAAAACACGGATTCCATCAGGCCTTGGCGCTATACGCGCAAGATTCGCAGCAGTTGCATCAACGTCTCTTTCAACGCGGCCAGAAACGATTAAGGCTACCAGACGCCCAAACGGCGGCATACTAGCTTGTTCGCGCGCTTCACTTTCGGCTTTATTAAAGGTATCTCGGTCACCGGATAGCAATGCGCCCATCACAGCATGGTCCGGCATATAAGTTTGCAAGATCACTTCTCCTGGGCGATCACCTCGCCCGGCTCTCCCTGCGACTTGATACAACAATTGAAAAGTGCGTTCTGCAGCACGAAATTCGCCACCTGTGAGCCCTAAGTCCGCATCGACAACACCAACCAGCGTCAGTCCTGGGAAATGGTATCCTTTGGCGACAATCTGAGTGCCAATCACCAAATCAACCTCTTTATCTTCAATTAAACGCACCAGTTCTGCTGCTTGCTTGGGACCTTGCACCATATCGCTGGCTGCAATAATCGTACGAATATCTGGAAACAGCATTTCGATTTCTTCTGCTAGGCGTTCCACGCCGGGTCCACACGGCACCATGGATTCGGTATCATCGCAACTCGGACACTTTTCAGGAAGTCGCGTTTGAAATCCACAGTGATGGCATTGCAAACGATCATGCAGACGATGCTCCACTAGCCAAGCAGTGCAGCGTGGGCACTGCAGCCGGTGGCCACACGTTCTGCACAGTGTTAATGGAGCATAACCCCGACGATTAAGGAAAAGCATCGCCTGATCACCTGCATCGAATGTCTTCGTCAATGCCTCAGTAAGTAATGGTGACAACCAGCATCCGCGGGATGGGCCGTCCTTTCGCATATCGACAATAGAAACATCTGCTAAATCTTGTCCGCCATGACGTGCAGGCAGCGTCACTTCTTCATACCGCCCACGCGCGACATTCGTCACCGTCTCAAGGGACGGTGTCGCCGACACAAGAGCCAACGGGATATCTTCAACTCTTGCACGGACCACCGCCATATCACGCGCATGATAGATAACACCCTCTTCTTGCTTAAAGGAGCCATCGTGTTCCTCATCAACAACGATCAATCCAAGGTCCGCGAATGGCAAAAACAATGCAGACCGGGCACCAACGACAACGCGTACATCTCCGTTTGCGACTGCACGCCAGGTATCTCGGCGTTTTGCATGTGTCAGTTCCGAATGCCACATTGCTGGAGCCACACCGAAACGGGCCTCAAATCGCTCCAACCACTGCGCGCCCAACGCAATTTCAGGCAGCATAACAAGAATCTGCTTTTTTTCCTGAAGGGCGCGGGCCAAAGCCTCGAAATATACTTCGGTCTTTCCTGATCCAGGTACACCATCAATCAATACTACTTTGAAGCCGTTCTGCACTGATGACGATAAAACTTCCGATGCGTGTTTTTGATCATCAGACAGTGTTACACCACCAAATTCTGGATCAGGAACAGGCCAATCACTTGCGGTCGCCATATTCACAGCAATCAATGCACCAGCATCGAAAAGTCCCTTCACCACAGACGCACCACATCCAGCCTCACGCGCTATATCGGCTATCGGCAAGGGCGGGGCTTCTTTCAAGAACGCGAGAACCTTATCGCGGGCTTTGGTCGAACGTACTTCTGGCAATACTGATGCCAGCGTATAACCCTTGGTTGGTTTCGGCGGATCCAGGGCATCAGGTACGCTTAAAGTCATTCGCAGCACGGCGCCCTGAGAATAAAGCGTATATGCAGCGGTCCAGTTCACGAGTTTTATCAAGGCGGTCGGTAACGGTGGCGTTTCACGAAGACTATCAATTTGACGCAGTTTCGCAGAATCAACATCCCCAGACGCCTGCCCCCAGACGACGCCCGTCGCACGACGCGAACCCAAGGGGACATTTACAATATCGCCTACTTGATAGCGATCATCGGGTCCAACAAGATAATCATATGGCCCGGCTAACGGCAGAGGCAGCAGAACAGCCACAGTCGACCCTGGGCCAAAACTCACTGAATTGGTCTTCTCTGGGTTTTTTGCGGTCAAAGGTTTTTCCTGCATTTCTTATTTATTAAGGCGAAATTGGGTATAATGAAACGATTCGCACAATGAGCACGTGAATACTGGGAAAAATAATGAGCATAAAAAGTACTGATGTCTTGGATTCTGACGGCTGCGATGCCGAAAATTTGAAACCTGATGATGTCGCTGTTTTCTTGATGAACAATCCAGGTTTCTTTTCTGAGCATCCAGATGTTCTTGATTGCATCGATTTGCCGGACCGATTCGTCGCTGGCGGAGTTGTCGATTTTCAACGCTATCAGTTACAACGCCGTGATAGTGAGATCAATGAACTGCGGACCTGCGCTCAGGATGTTATTGAGACCAGCCGAAGTAACATGTCGATCCAAACACGGACACATGCGGCAATTTTAGCAATGCTACATGCCAATACCTTGCAGCAGCTCTACCGGATTGTATCCGATGACCTGCCTATCTTGCTTGATGTAGATGTGGCGATCGTCGGCTTTGAGCCTTCCGATGAGAACAATGTTTCAGTCCTCAGCGAATACCTACGCACATTACCGCTTGGAACAGTCGACGCGATCGTTGGTGCCGATCAAGATGTTCACTTGTATAGAGAGTTTTGGGACGACGGGATCGTATTTGGTAGTGCTGCCGGACTTGTTCAGTCCGCAGCTATTTCACGGATAAAGCCAGGCGTTGCGATGCCAAATGGCCTCATTGCACTCGGCGCACGTGATGACACCTTTGCACCCGGGCAAGGCACAGAATTGTTTTCGTTCTTGGCACGTGTCATCGAAGCATCCGTTATGAGGCTTTCTGGCGCAGAGCCTTGATTGGCCTTCCTGTCCAACCTGCACTAGCAAATGCCTTAAGCGATTGGCTTTCATGGCTTGCCCATGAACGTCGACTAGCCACTAGAACCGTTGACGGATATCAACGAGATATCTCAATTTTTATGAAATATCTGGAACGCCGACTTGGATTCATGCCTGGGATTGAAGATCTCGCAGGTCTGCGTAGAGATGACTTATGGGCATTTCAAGCAGAGCGCCAAGCCGATGGTTTAACGCCCGTTTCAATGGCACGAGGACTTAGCTCTTTGCGAAGTCTATTCTCATTCTTCGATAAACGCGGTATTTGCAAAAACGCTGCCGTCATGGCGATTGAAACACCTCGTCTCCCCCGCACCGTACCCAAACCACTATCTGTCGAGGATGCATTTGAGACATTGGATGCAGTCGAATATCTGGCATTGGAGCCATGGCACGGAAAACGTGACCGCGCCTTGTTCACACTTTTATATGGATGTGGATTGCGTATTGGTGAAGCGCTTGGACTCTCGCCTCGCGATATTGAAGGATTCGATCGAATCATTGTATCTGGTAAAGGCAACAAGCAGCGCGTAGTCCCATTACTTAAAAGCGTCGCTCGAGAACTACAGGCATATCTTGAAAGTTGTCCTTATCCACTCGATGCCGACGGCCCATTGTTTCTTGGCGCACGTGGCAAACGTTTGAACCCTGCAGTTGCGCAGCGTCGCATGCGCGACGTTCGCGCGTTATTGGGCCTTAGTGACACCGCGACGCCACATGCACTGCGACATAGCTTTGCGACGCATCTTCTATCTGGTGGAGGTGACTTGAGAACCATTCAAGAATTATTAGGGCATGCATCGCTGTCGACCACACAAAGATATACCGAAGTTGATGGCGAAAGATTGCAAGCCGTGCACGCTGCGGCACACCCTCGCGCGCATCGCAAATCCTAAAAAGCTTTAGCCGCGCTTGCCCGATAAAAGCGCAACGGCACTGCCACCAAGTACAAGAACCAAAGCTGTCATTGAGAACGCTGCAACCCAGGGCATAACCTCTCCTGCACTCTCGCGCGTCCCGTAACCCGTTGCGTCCAACATTGCTCCGAACGCGAGTGGTCCTAAGAACGAGCCCATAAATCCAATCGATGAATGAACCGCCATGGTCGCACCTTTGTATCCTGTAGGTGCCGCCTGCACGACACCAGCGGTAATCGCTGAACTGTCCGCCGTGATCGTTAGGCCATAAACCATAAACGCCGCGATAACGACCCAGAACGGCAAGTGGGCTGAAAACCCAATACATAAGCCCATTGCCCCGGAGGCCGTCATAATAATGATAATCGTACGAACACGCCCGATCCGCCGAGCGACCTCATTTCCGTAAACGCTGGCCGGCATACCAAGTAAATTTACCGCAGCGGCAATTGTTGTGGCCGCGATAAAGCTCTCACCACTTGGCCGAAGTGCTGCGGCAAAGACGAGGTAACTCACAATCCAAGCTCGCATCGCAAATAACTCAAAATTATGAGCTGTGTAAGCAAGCACAAACCCCATAGCTTCTTTGCACCGCAAGACAGGTCTGAAATCCAACAGGTGTGTTTCGGGTGCGTTCGGCCGAGGATCGGTTTTTGGTAGCGTTACATAGGCAATAATCAACCCAATCATTGGCCCGACACCAGCAACAAGAAATGCCGTCTGCCACCCAAACGCCGATGCAATTTCGCCAGCGAAAAAATACGACAATGCCGACCCGATCCCGAAACTTGATGTATAAAATGCAACAGCGCGACTGGTATCTTCACCAGGCGCCATTTGTTCAAGATGATCAGACAACAGTTTAAGGCCCGGCATATAGCTGCCAGCCAGGCCAATGCCACCCATGGCACGAAAAATCATCGACGTCCAAAATCCATCAGCAATCCAAGCAAACCCAAATCCTGATAACCCGGCGATAAACATACTGATGGCATAGATACGGCGTGGCGGAACTCTGTCCGTTAAACTCACAAGGACCGGAACTGCAAGCAAATAGGATAGAAAGTATATGCCATTTACCCAGCCGACCTCAGTGTTACTTAAACTCCAAAGCTCAATGAGTTCAGGCTGTAATGATGGAAAAGTCGCAATACCCAACATGCTGCCAACTTCGGCAGCACACATAGCAATCAGTAATGTCTTTGGGCTATTTGCACGCATTGGCGTACTCTAGTGAAAATTCAAACAACAAACACCTGATAACCTAAACCTGCCAAAGTGCCACCAACTAACGCCAGTCCGATATAAAGTAAGAACAATGGGCGTTTCACTAAGGCAAACACTGCGATGGCTGCAGGTATACTCGTCACACCACCAGAGACAAGGAACGCCATTCCGGCACCTGGACTTACACCCATGCCTATTAAACCATCCACAAGAGGCAATGCTGCATATCCATTTAAGTACGCTGGCACACCGACAATAACCGCCGTTGGGATTGCCCACATACTGTTCGCACCAAGGGTATTGGCAATCATATCTGCAGGCACATACGCAAGCATCATGCTCTCAAAGAAGAACGCGATAGTCAGCCACTTTCCCAAGAACAAACTCGTTGTCAGGGCTTCATTACGCATTGTCTTCACACGCGCGCTATCCACCCAGAATTTCCAAACCACCTCTTTAGGTGCGCGAACACTGGATGCACCGCAGCCACCATTGCCAATGCCTTCTCTGAGAGGGTTTTCAAGCAAGCCTGCATTTTGCAAACCCCATGTCACGTATCCACCCATCAAGCCAATGCCGACTGCAGCGATTGTTTTAGCTATAGCGAACGGTAGACCCAAGGTCGCCGACGTTAGAATAAACATAGATGGATCCATGATCGGT
>WASW01083327.1_pt1 | contig 17847 bp, 15 predicted proteins | sample 5698521 | NCBI WGS metagenome assembly WASW01 (sample SAMN11175560, study PRJNA528189) | sponge metagenome | isolation source: marine sponge | host: Leucetta | place: Antarctica: Western Antarctic Peninsula, King George Island | collected 2013-01
TGGATTATGTTCAACGCATGGCAACATCGAAGGCAGCGGTTGCTCGCCAGCAGCACTCATTCCAAGATATTATTATTGCTGCAGATACCACTGTGGCTATTGATAATACCATCCTAGGTAAACCCCAGAATGAAGCCCACTGCCTTGAGATGTTGGCAAATTTGTCGGGTCGAATACACATGGTACATACGGCTGTGGTAGTGTCTCAATTAGATTATAGGGGTAAAGCCTTGAGTTCTAGCGAAGTTTCATTTCGAGACATTGATGCAGTTGAAGCGATGAACTATTGGCTAACTGGGGAGCCTAAAGACAAAGCAGGTAGCTATGCTATCCAAGGAAAAGGCGCAATGTTTGTTAATAACATATCAGGTAGTTATTCGGGTGTTGTTGGTTTGCCGCTTTACGAATTAATACAATTATTGAGAGATACGGATGTCTCTATACTTTAAGGGAAATCAGTGAGCGAAGAAATTCTAGTCAATGTGACGCCTAGAGAAACACGTGTGGCAGTAGTTGAGAACGGTGTATTGCAGGAAGTACAAATCGAACGTGTCGCCAGGCGAGGTTTAGTCGGTGGTATCTTTAAAGGCTGTGTTAGCCGGGTGATGCCCGGTATGGATGCGGCATTTATAGATATTGGTTTAGAGAAAGCAGCTTTTATACATGCATCCGATGTGAATACATTACCTCGTAGTTCTCAATCGGTACCTTCAGCTAATGGTGAAGTAGCAGATGAAGCCATAGCTAATTTATTGCATGACGGTCAACAAGTGTTGGTGCAGGTAGTCAAAGATCAAATTGGTACTAAAGGTGCACGTTTAACTACCAATATAACAGTGCCTTCTCGCTATTTGGTATTATTACCCTATTCAACTGATGTGCGATTATCAGCACGTTTAGAAGATGAAGAAACGCGCGAACGATTATCAGAAGTGATGCAAGAACTGCTTGATGCCAGTGGCCAGAAATTTGGTTGTATTTTGCGAACGGCAGCAGAGTCTGCCTCTAAAGAGGAACTGCGTAGAGATCTAGATTTTTTGTTGCGCTTATGGAGTTCTATTGTAGATAAAATAGGGAAAGTCACTTCTGTGGCGGAAGTATATTCAGACTTGCCATTAGCCGTTCGTACATTGCGTGATTTGAATACAGATGATGTTGAGAATATTTATATAGATTCACGAGAAACAGCATTAAATGTAAAAACATTTGCAGAAAAGTTAGTGCCAGAATTGGTTGATCGTATTCAGCGTTACAAAGGTGCTCGTCCCATATTTGACCTCCATGGGATAGAGGATGAGCTAGAGAAAGCCCTGCAACGCAAAGTGATGCTTAAATCAGGTGGTCACTTGGTGTTTGATCAAACAGAATCAATGACTACGGTCGACGTGAATACTGGTGGATACATTGGTAATCGAAATCTTGAAGAAACCATCTTTAAGACTAACCTGGAAGCCGCGCAAGCGATCGCACGTCAGTTAAAACTGCGAAATCTAGGTGGCATTATCATTATCGATTTCATCGATATGTCAGAGGAAGAACATAAGCGACAAGTGTTGCGAGCACTAGAAAAAGTGCTAGAGAAAGATCGTGCAAAAACACAGATATGCGAGGTTTCACTATTAGGCTTGGTCGAGATGACGCGTAAGCGTACTCATGAAAGCTTAGAGCATATTTTATGCGAGCCATGCGCAACATGTTCTGGTGCTGGTTCAATAAAAAGTTCTCAGACAGTATGTTATCAATTATTTCGTGAAATTATGCGTGTTGCACGCCAATATGAAGCGAATGAACTGTTGGTGTTAGCGTCGCAGTCAGTCGTTGATTTACTCGTCGATGAAGAATCCGATATTCTTGCAGAGCTCGAAGAATTCACAAAGAAAACTATAAAACTTCAAGTGGAAACTTTGTATACGCAAGAACAATTTGATGTCGTGTTGCTTTAGTAATTTCAGTGAATTTTAATCTATCTTCGGTTATCAGCATTGCATTACATGCAGTGCTTTATGCGGTAACGACACTGCTGGTTATTCTGGCAATTTTTATCACAATCATTCGTGGTTATCCAAATTTAAGTGATGTAGTAGAGGCTAAAATAGAATCCCGTCTGGGCGAGATTTTAAACGCAGATGTCACTATGGAGTCATTGGATATCAGTCAGCAAAAATTATTTTTCCAGGTTGTTGCTGAGAATGTGAAAATTACCGATCGTTATAATGCTGAGAATGTTTGGACGTTGACTAAAGCAAGGATAAGTATCAGTTTAGCAAAGTCATTATTTACCCAATCCTTGAGAATTAAAGAAGTTAGCTTAGAGGGCTTGGATCTATCGATATTAAGAGACGAGGCTGGTGATTTTCATGTGAATCAAGTATTTCTTTTGCCAAAAAGCAAGATGAAGGAGCAAGGAGGCAGCAACAAATATAATGACGTTCATCTACGCTTGTTGGACTCCAATATTCATTGGGTCGATGAGTTTACCGAAACAGATTATTTTTTTGAAGATATTGATATAGCGTTAGATCCTAAATCGCGTGGCTATGATGTATTTGTGTCAGGTCATCTTCCGGAAGTGCTCGGTAAGTCGGTACAAGCCAACGTCAGTATTGAAGGTGATATTAAACATATAGCAGAAGCAAAAATTGATTTCTATATTAAAACTGAACAATTTCGTGTAGCGGAAATTGCTAGGCGATTTGTCGGCGAGAGCAGTAAAAAAATCCCGGTTACTATTGATTTTGAAGTGTGGGGGGAATATTCAAGCAAGGTGTTAACCAGATTGCGTGGTTCAGTGAGTGCGAATGACATTGTTAAGAATCCGAGTAGTACTGGCAGTGAATTGTGTTTAAGTGATGAGTATATACAGCAGCTATCATTACAATTTGATTGGAATCATATCGATAGGAACTGGCAATTTCTAGCCGATGATATCGAGATAATCACTAATAAGGGGAATTGGAATGTGACACAAGCTCAGTTTGAACTTCAAAGACATTCTCTTAATGCTAAAACTATCCTGGCTTATATTGGCGCAATGGATTTAGGTGCTATATGCAATACCTTACATTCATATTCACCGCATATCGTTCGATTTGAGGACCAACTACAGCAGTATCATCTTAATGCCAGCGTGGAAAATTTATTCATGCGCTTTGATCTAAAAGAAAATCATCAAACATCATTTCAATATTCTGGCCAATTTAACGATGCTGCTGCTTGGGTAGCTCAAGGTAATCGATCAATACAAGGCGTCAGTGGGTTTGTTGTCGGTGGTGATAGGGGGGGGGTTGCTCGCTTGAATTCAGAGAATATACAGCTAGGTTTGCCGGTGACGTATCCTGGGTTTGATTTTAAATTCGCAGCTAATGGCGAGTTGGAGTGGAAGCATCACGGTGATGTCCATGAAATTAACACCGATGCTTTATCTATTTACAATGATGACCTTAGTATGACAGCGCGTATCAATGCTAAATGGATTGGAAAGGATCTGTATACAGATGCGCAATTTCATGTTGACTCAGCAAAAGCTGAAGCGGTGGCAAATTACTTCCCTATGCTGTTGGAAACTAGAACAACAAAGAAATGGCTAGCCGGGGCGGTTCATAAGGGTGACGTAAAAAATGCCATCGTTATTATTCGAGGCAATATGCGTGCGTTCCCGTTTCATAATCAGTCTGGTGTTTTTCAAACTCATGTTGAAGTGGATGATGGGGTTTTGGAATATAAGAAAGATTGGCCTTATTTGTATGGTGTAAAAGCGAATGTGTCGATTGATAAAGACCATATTAATATTACTTCGCAGCAAGCGACAACGTTAAAGTCGAAAGTGAAAAAAGTCGATATTAATATTGATTCTTTTTTGCGTGCGAAACTTGAATTAAAAGGGACGATTGATGGACCAGGCAAAGATCTTCTCCAGTTCTTGGGAGATTCAAGCTTGGTAAGTCAAAATAATTCAGTGTTAGATCAAATATCTTTAGCTGGGGATTCGAGGTTAGAAATTAATTTTTCTCGGTCTTTATCAAAGAAGCTAATACTACCTATTAAGGTGTCAGGTAATATCCATTTCTTAGGTAATACATTAGATGTAAATAATGTTGGCCTCGAACTGAATGATTTGGCTGGTGAGGTGCAATTCACCCAAGAAGGAGCCACGGGCAAGGGACTAACAGCGACAGTCTATGGACAGCCCATTACGCTAGCAATGAATCCAGTAGGAGAGGGTGCTTCAACTTTAATATTTGATGGCCCATTTGACCTGGGGGTTTATCTGCAGCAACGTTATCCACAATTTAGCTCGTTTTTCTCTGGCGTGACGCCTGTTCAAGGTGAATTATATTTGCCTTCTTTCTTCAAGAAAAACAACCCTGACAAGTTGAAGTTGAAAATTGATAGCGAATTAGTGGGGATTAAATCTAAATTACCTTTGCCGCTAAGTAAGGAGATAAATGAATCTTTGTCTACGGTGATCGCGTTTGATCAGAAGCAGCGTCAAATGTCATGGCGGCTAGCAGATCTTTTGACTTTGCACTTTTCGATCAAACCTGAAAATTCATTTGAATTGAATTTAATTGAGCTGGGTGAATCAAGTCAATCAAGTGTTAATCAGCAAGGATTGACTATCAATGGTTCATGGGAAGTAGTTGATCCAATGCTCTGGCTGGCTTTATATAAAGAATATAACGGTTCAACGGATCAAATTAGGGAGGTAGTTAAGCCAAATATAGACGTTAAGTTTGATTCTATAGAATTTCCACAATGGCCTGCAAAAAATATAAGCCTGGTAGGTAATTATACTAATAATACGTATTTTATAGAGATGGATTCTTCATTAGGTAAAGGCTTAATTCAAATTCCTGACGATAAAGGTCTGCCTGTTAATATTGATATGAGTACTTTGATTGTAAAGAAAAGTAGCAATGATAAGAAATCATCAGTAGACATGAGCCCGAATAAAGTTAGATCATTTTTATTTGCTAGTGACAGGCTCATTGTTGATGAATTGAAATTTATCGATGTAGTTGTCAATGCATCGTCTAGCGAGCAAGGTTTGTCGTTCGATGAAATTAAATTAGCAGCTCAAGACTTAACAGTAGTGGGTAAAGGAGCATGGAATTTTACACAACAGCAGGCAATAAGCTCATTTGATCTGCAGCTAGAAAGTATCGATATTGAAGACAGCTTAGCTGACCTAGGTTTTAAAAGTAGTTTGCGTAAAGGCCAGGCAAGCGCAAGTGTCGCACTTGCCTGGCCAGGTGGACCCCATCAATTTGATTTAAGTAAGCTTTCAGGCAGTTCAAGTTTTAAGATAAAAGATGGTTCGGTCTCTGAACTCGACCCAGGAAATGCGGGTCGGTTATTGGCGTTATTGAACTTGGGCGAGATTAGTCGTCGTCTATCGTTAGACTTTAAAGATGTGACTAACAAAGGTTTTGCGTTTGATTCGATCAAGGGCGCGCTGAGTCTCTCTGAGGGTGGTCAATTGCATACAGATAAGGTCTCAATCAAAGCGTCAGCGGCTGATATAAAAATTAATGGTCAAACCAACCTGATTGATGAAACATACAATCAAAATATCACGGTGACACCGGCAGTCACTGGCACACTAACGGCGGCAGGGGCCATTGTCGGTGGTCCAGTGGGGGCGGCAGCGGGATTACTCGTGGATAGAGTCGGCAGTGCTCTCGGCCTAAATAAGGTGATAAATATTGAGTATAAAATGACCGGAACTTGGCATGAGCCCGTGCTCAAAAAGGTTAGTAAGAAAAAAAATACTGCGCCAATCACCGCAGGACAACAGTCAGCACCATAATTGAGGCGCTTAGTTAAACATATCGAGCCACTATTGCTGCGATTAGTATTAGATTATTCAAAATTCGATTTGTATAGGCTAGCCTAGATTCTGCCATTCAAGCATACTTCACTGATATGAACCTTAACCTCAGGAAAATGAATATGAGTAAAGTTGCAGCCATTCAAATGGCTTCTGCTCCTCAACGAGATGCTAATCTCATGGAAGCGGGTCGCTTAATTCAGCTAGCTAAAGATCAAGGTGCTGAGCTGGTAGTGTTGCCAGAAAATTTCCCAATTATGGGTTTGGAAGAATCTGACAAGGTCGAGATTCGAGAGCCATATGAAGATGGCCCAATCCAGAAATTTCTAAGCGATCAAGCTAAGAAACACGGCATCTGGATTGTCGGTGGTACCGTACCAATTCAATGTGATGACCCAAACAAAATCATTGCTGCATGTATCGTTTATAATGCTGAAGGTGAGGTGGTTGCCCGCTACGACAAAATTCATTTATTTGATGTTGAGCTAGGTAATGACGAAAGCTACAAAGAATCAGAAACCATTGCCAATGGAACAGAGGTTGTAGTGATTGATACACCCTTCGGAAAGCTTGGATTAGCTATTTGTTATGACTTGCGTTTTCCTGAGTTGTTTCGTGAATTAATAGACAAAGGCGCTGAAATTATTGCGATCCCATCTGCGTTTACCGCAACCACCGGCAAGTCACATTGGGAGGTCTTAGTACGTGCACGTGCGATCGAAAATCTTTGTTACGTCATCGCTGCAGACCAGGGTGGTTATCATCTAAGTGGTCGTAGCACTTTTGGTGACAGCATGGTGGTTGATCCATGGGGTAAAGTATTAAATAGAATGTCACAAGGTGCCGGTGTAGTCATTGCGGATATAGATTTAGAGCGAATGAAAGCTACGCGTCGCACATTCCCATGTTTGCAGCATAGAACGCTGAAGTAATTGAGGATTTATGGAAAACTTAGATATAGCACGTCATCATTTGTTGGCGCCAACCGGCTTAAGCGATGAGGATGTTCATAAAGCATTAGGTGAAGCCTTAGGTGGATCAGTTGATGCAGCTGACTTGTATTTTCAATCGACGACGCGTGAGTCATGGTCATTAGATGACGGTATTGTTAAAGGCGCTAGCTTCAATCTAGAGCATGGGGTAGGTGTGCGCGCAATGTCGGGTGATAAAACAGGATTTGCGTATTCTGACGACATTGCGATGTCAGCCTTATTAGAATCCTCGCGTGCAGCGCGTAGCATTGCAAAATCGACCGGCGCTAGTGAGATGCAATCATGGCGTGTTCAATCGGGTCATACTTTATATACACCAGATAATCCATTATCGGTGTTAAATGAAAATGAAAAAATAGACTTATTGCGAGCCGCAGATACAACTGCTCGTGAAGCTGATCCACGTGTAAAACAAGTCATGGTTAGCTTGGTGGGTACGCATGAAGTGATATTGATTGCGCGCAGTGATGGCACACTAGCGGCAGACGTGCGTCCGTTAGTAAGATTTAATGTTAGCGTTATTGTTGAACAAAATGGTCGGCGCGAACAAGGTTCCATGGGGGGGGGTGGTCGTTATGATTATAAAGAATTTATTGCATCTGATGCCGCAAATGAATTTTCTAAAGAAGCGGTACGACAAGCATTAGTAAATCTTGATGCTAAAGATGCACCTGCAGGCAATATGACAGTTGTATTGGGCCCAGGCTGGCCAGGTGTGCTACTGCACGAAGCGATTGGACACGGACTAGAAGGTGACTTTAATCGCAAGGGCACATCAGCGTTTAGCAATCGTATTGGTGAGCGCGTAGCCAGTCCGGGTGTCACTGTAGTAGACGATGGCACATTGCCAAATAGAAGAGGGTCATTGAATATTGATGACGAGGGTACACCAACACAATGCACTACTTTAATCGAAGACGGTATTTTAAAAGGTTACATGCAAGATCGATTAAATGCCCAGCTATCAAAAACAACATCAACCGGCAATGGTCGCCGTGAGTCTTATGCACATCAAACCATGCCAAGAATGACCAATACTTATATGTTGGCGGGCGATCATGACCCTGAAGAAATTTTAGCCTCGGTAGATAAAGGTTTTTACGCGGTTAACTTCGGTGGTGGTCAAGTCGACATCACTTCTGGAAAATTTGTATTTTCAGCCTCTGAAGCTTATATGGTTGAAAATGGTAAAATCACTTACCCCGTCAAAGGGGCAACACTTATTGGTGATGGTCCTGACGTGTTAACCCGCGTTGGTATGATCGGAAATGACCTTAAGTTGGATACCGGTGTTGGTACTTGTGGCAAAGAAGGTCAAAGTGTTCCTGTTGGTGTGGGTCAACCTACTATGCGTATTGATGGTATTACTATCGGTGGCACACAAGCTTAATAAACACGCTAACCCGTTTATGATATATCTGAAAATTAAATTATTATGAGTTCATCCCTGGGAAAAACAGTCAATGACGAGTCATTAAACTCGTTGCTATCGAAAGCAGTGGAATACGCACGTATAAATGGTGCCGATCAAGTTGAAGTTGCTGCAAGTAATGACAAAGGTTATTCAGTCACTGCACGCTTAGGTGAGGTCGAAACAGTCGAGCATCATAATCAACGCGCAATGGGCGTCACTGTATACCGAGGTAAAGCTAAAGGTTCTGCGAGTACTAACATTGTTACACAAGAGGCAATTAATCGCACTATTGATTCAGCATTAGAAATTGCTAAGTTTACCGCAGAAGATGAATGTTCTGGGCTGGCTGATGCAGAGCTAATGGCATGTGATTATCCACAGCTAGATTTAGATCATCCATGGGCAATAGAGCCAGACAAAGCATTGCAACAAGCAATACGTTGTGAAGAAGTGGCACGCGACGATAAGCGTATTGTGAATTCTGAAGGTGCCAGCGTGAGTAGTATCAGTACACAGCTGTCATATGCGAACTCACACGGGTTTGTCGGTGAGTATCGTGGTACACGTCATAGCGTGAGTTGTTCGGTGATTGCCGGTGATGATAAGGGTATGCAACGTGATTATTGGTATTCAGTCGATCGAAATGCCAATAATTTAGAAGGTATTGAGTCTATCGGTGCGATGGCACGTGAAAGGACAGTGCGTCGCTTAGGTGGTCGTGGTATGAAAACTTGCTCAGCGCCTATCCTATTTGAACCCACGTTAGCACGCTCATTAGTTGGGCATTTATTTTCTGCAATTAGTGGCGGGGCGCTTTATCGAGAAGCTTCTTTCTTATTAGATTCAATTAATAAGCAGATCTTACCAGACTGGTTATCTATCACCGAAGATCCACACATGATGGGTGGATTGGGTAGCGTGCCGTTTGATAACGAAGGCGTACGCACACAATCAAGAAACGTAGTAGAGCAGGGTGTGCTGCAGGGGTATGTATTAAGTAGTTATTCTGCTCGTAAGCTAGGTATGCAAACGACAGGAAATGCGGGTGGTGTGCATAATGTCAGAATGACTGACAGTGGTAAGTCACCGCAAGAGTTACTTAAAGATATGGGCAAAGGCTTATTAGTGACTGAATTGATCGGTCACGGAGTGAATACAGTCACGGGCGACTATTCGCGTGGTGCCTCAGGATTTTGGGTGGAGAATGGTGAAATTCAGTATCCTGTCGAAGAAATTACGATCGCTGGAAATCTTACCGATATATTTATGAATATTGCAGCAATTGGTAATGATGTCGATGGTCGCGGCAATATTCAGTGTGGCTCTATTTTGGTTGAAAATATGACGATTGCGGGTGGTTCATAGATTGATTAGTGATTTTTTCGCTAGTTTTGTGTAGTGAACTATTTTCGATCTTAACTGTATATTCAGTTTTACCTTCTTTTATACTTTCTATCTGTAAAGGTAATCCATGCGAAGCAATATCAGCCCATACGCGATAAGAAGAATCACCTTTTATGCGTTCAATTAAAATCGTGTCTCGTTCACCGTAGATTGTGTTGAGTTTTACTACACCCAAACTAACAACCTGATAAGTCTTTAGTTTGGCTCTAGAAATAACGGGCAATGTCATTTCTTTGGGGATATTGTTTATGTTTGCCATAATCAATAGCTGCATAGTGAATTTGTCCGTAGTTAGCTCTTTTAAGTCAACTTCTAGCGTGCGGTCTTTATATTCTGATTGGGCTAATCGTTTATCCCATTGATAAAATACACGCTCACTTTTATCAATATTTTTACTTTTTCTAATGTGTTCATAAGAAATAGGCCGAATTGCACCATCTAGTAATTGTAGTTTAGAAGTGTCAGTAACGGCATCATTTCCTACAAACATTGCAGCTAATCCGAGAGCGGTTGAACTAGAGTGATAAGTCCAATTTTTAGAATCAACTTGAGTTAAATTAACATCAATTTTCCCTAAGCTCGTTGCGCCAACTTTAACCGCATACTCGGCAGTAAATGCTGGCGGCATGTTGAGAGTGCTCAGAGGTAATGAAAAATCTTGTGCTGAAATACTACTAGTAATTAATAGCAAGCAAGTGATAGAGATATTTTTTATATTCATCGTTTAAGTTTCTATTTTCTCACCACACTTAAGCCGGTACAGCATCCTCGTGTAGGCGGGAATCCAGCAGAAGTTTGAAGATGTTGAATGAATAACCACCGCTAGATTAGCATCTACGCGATAATAATGAGGGTTGCGTTCGTGGTATTGCAGTTATGATATCTGCTCGAGTTGCAACGGTACTTTTAAAGGCTCGTTGTCGAAATACGCACGACCCTCTTTGTAATAAATCCTGTTTTCGCATAACCACTCTACACACTTAGGGTAAATGATATGTTCTTTTTCTAATACTCGCTTAGCTAGTATTTCTGCATCATCGTTCTCAAAAATGGGAACGCTCGCTTGTAAGATCACGGGACCGCCATCAAGTTCCGTGGTGGCAAAGTGAACACTGCATCCATGCGACGAATCGCCGTTTTCTAGCGCCTTTTGATGGGTGCTTAAGCCGCCATACTTAGGCAGCAAGGAAGGGTGAATGTTTAATATTCGCCCTGGGTAGTGTGAAATAAAGGTAGATTCAAGTACGCGCATAAAGCCTGCAAGTACAATCATATCTACATCAGAGTTATCTAAGGTTTTAATTAGCGCTAGCTCAAAGCTAGCACGATTAGAAAACTCTTTATGTAAGATTACATAGCGTGGAATATTTGCATCGTCCGCGCGCGTGAGCGCATAGGCATCAGCAACATTGCTAATTACGCATTTAATTTCTGCGTTACCTTCACCGAGGTGAATATTATCAATAACAGATTGTAGATTGGTGCCGCCTCCAGAGACGAGTACACCTATTTTATTAGTAGCAGATTTGCTCATTTATAACTAACATGTGATGCGCCTTCGCCTGCTTTAACTTCGCCAATCACATCAGCGTTAATATTATGGTTGGAGCAAACATTTAAAATATTGTCGGCATCGCTTTGTTTGCCGATCACCAGCATGCCAATGCCGCAGTTAAATACACGCAACATTTCTTCTTGTGTAACGTTACCTTGTTCTTGTATCCAATCAAAAATAGGTAAGCGCTTCCAGCTTTGTAAATTAATTTCTGCGTATAAGTTATCAGGTAAAACACGCGGTAAATTTTCAGTGATGCCGCCGCCAGTCACATGACATAAGCCATGAATAGCATTATTCGCAATCATTTCTAGAATAGATTTCACATAAATTGTAGTCGGTGTTAATAAGGTTTCACCTAAGGTGCTATCACTAAACGAATCATCTAATGACATACCTTTTTGTTCTAATAATTTATTCACCAGTGAGAAGCCGTTGGAATGTACTCCGCTAGAGTGCATTCCGATAATAACATCGCCCGTGCTAATGTTGTCGCCAGTTATTAACTGTTCTTTATCTGCAACGCCAACGCAAAATCCAGCAAGGTCATATTCACCCGCGCCATACATGCCTGGCATCTCAGCGGTTTCACCGCCAATTAATGCCGCACCTGCTTGTTTGCATCCTTCAGCAATACCGGTGATCACGGCGGCACTGTCTTCAACCTCAAGCTTTCCAGCGGCAAAGTAATCGAGGAAGAATAAGGGTTCGGCACCTTGAACAATCACATCATTCACACACATGGCAACTAAGTCGATGCCAATGGTGTTGTGTTTTTGTAGTTGATGGGCTAATTTTAATTTAGTGCCCACACCATCCGTACCTGATACCAGAATAGGATTGTTATATTTGTGCGAGGCTAATTCGAATAAACCGCCAAATCCGCCAATATCGGAAATGACACCGTCGCGATGAGTGCTTTTGACCGCACCTTTAATTCGGTTAACAAGTTCGTTGCCAGCATCGATATCGACGCCGGCGTCTTTATATGTGAGTCCCATGGATTATTTTGATTACTTTAAGGTGTTGAAGTTAAAAGAATTACATCTAACCACTTGAAATACAAGGGGTTTGCTGAAATATCTTACGTAATTATGCTATCTTTATACACATAAATAGTCACACCGCATAGCATGTTGTTGAAATGCGAGAAAGTTAGGAGACTGTCTAGTCATGTTAAAGGCTAAATATATCCCGAATGCCATCACTAGCGCTCGGATCCTCTGTATTCCTTGCCCGTTGCTACGGATGGAAAACAAGCCTAGGGGCCTACCTAGATCCATTCGCAGATAAATTGATGTTACTCAGTGCTTTCATTACCTTTGCAGCATTAGGATGGGTGCCTTGTATTATCATTTGGCGACCAGGCAGTTAAAGATGGAGCTATTAGCAAGGTAAATACCTGCGCGCAAATAGTACTCGGAGTTAGTTTGATATATGTACATGTGGGGCCGTTGCACCCGTAGATCTTAAACGTACTAATGACCACTGTTGTCTGCATCACGGTGACTAGTGGCGTGCGATAGGTCATTGAGTGGTCGCGCCGAGCATCCAAGTTTGCACAGAAGCAAATGTGATCGAAGTGAATTTTTTCGAGCATCATGACATGGGGTCGAGAGCGTGTGCTTTATGCTTGCACAGAATTTCATGTGGTCACTGTAATTTCATTGCACCCATTCCCGAGCTAAGCCACACTAGCTAGATGAATTCAGGTAATACACAGCAGGCACTAAACCTACAGCTTTCCCAAGCAGGTACCTTTGAAACCTATTATCCAGGATCAGACCCAACACTCATCAGTGTGCTGAAAAATATCGCTTCTGGTGTGCTGGAAGAACCACAAATATTTCTATGGGGAGCTGCTAATACCGGTAAAACCCATGTGCTCCAAGCCATGTGTCGAATTGCCTCAGAAACGCATAAGCGTGCTATGTACATTCCAATGAAAGAACTGTCATCTCAAGACCCAACAAGCATTGGAGAACTACAAGACTTGGATTTGGTGTGCATTGATGATGTGCAAGTGATTGCGAAAAAACCACAATGGGAGAACGCGTTATTTAATTTTATTAATCACCATCGCACTGAAAAAACCACCATTGTTATTTCTTCGCTATTTGCCCCCAGTGAAAGTTTATTTAAATTACCTGACTTGAATTCACGTGCAGTTTGGGGCCCTGTTTATAAATTAACGCCACTAGAAGAAGATCACTTAGACGAAGCCTTAAGTTTTCACGCGAAAGTACGTGGTTTAGAATTGAGTGATGAAGTGAGAAGTTACTTGCTGACACGTTATCAGCGGGACGTGTCGACTATGGTGGGTATTATTGAGGTATTAGATAAAGCGTCACTGCAAGAACAGCGCAAAGTCACTATTCCTTTTCTAAAGAAAACGCTGACTATGGTTCCTTCTTAGGCCGGGTATCCTGCTGACGGCAATACATCACCGTGCTGACAAAAATCAATAAACTCATCGCGACTTGCAAAGCACCCAGTGGCCATTGAGTGGCATTCGCGCAATTCCAAATGCCAATCGTAAAATAGACCCATATAAATAAAGTCACCCATTTGAATGTTTTAAAGTGTGCATTAAGTAAACCGCGCAAAGGAAGTAACAAAGGCGCAACAATAAATAGCAAGGTGATGCTTTTGGGGATAATCGTCACGGGGTTAAGCCAGCCAATCCAAGCAACCTGACCAAACAATAAAATCCAATAACTAGCTAACGTGAGTGTGTAATACATAAATTGTTAATCCTTAATAGCTTGTCTTTCCTAAGATTCATCGTCATTCCTGCGAAGGCGGGAACCCAGCTCAAGCAAAAACAACCTCAACATAAAATTCACAAAAAGCATGTCTTGCTACAGACTATGAACTCAACTTCAAAGCCATTCTAGCCACCCGTTTACCCAAAGCAATACAAAGCCGAGACTCCTCATCGCTAATAGGTAAATCACCAGAATGCCCAGAAACATGACTAGGCCCATAAGGCGTGCCACCTGTAGATGTCTTAGCCAAATCAGGCTCACTATAAGGCAAGCCCATCATCACCATGCCATGATGAAGTAATGGCAACATCATCGTCAATAAGGTACCTTCCTGTCCGCCATGCATGCTACTAGTCGAGGTAAATACGGCCGCAGGTTTGTTTTCTAATGCTCCTTTCAGCCAAAGCCCACTAGTCCCGTCTAAGAAATATTTCATAGGCGCTGCCATATTGCCAAAACGAGTAGGACTACCAAGAATAAGGCCAGAGCATTCATCTAAGTCGCTAACTTGTGCGAACAAATCCCCAGATTCAGGAATATCTGATTCAGTCGCTTCACAATTGGCCGACACGGCGGGAACAGTGCGTAATTTAACTTCCACCGAAGTTTGCTCAACACCACGAGCAATTTTATAAGCCATATCACGCGTAGCGCCGTTACGGCTGTAGTAAAGAACAAGAATAGGGCCCAGGGCCATTATAAAATCTCCAATATTTTTTCAGGTGGCCTAGCTATTACCGCTTTACCATTCGCAATCACAATAGGGCGCTGCAGGAGAACTGGGTACTGAATGATGGCATTAATCAAGTCGTCATCTGACGCTGTTTCAACGTCTAACCCTGTAGCCTTCCATTCGTCTTCGCCTGAGCGGATTAAGTCTTTTGCTGATAGGCCTAAATGAATGATATTCATAAGATTTGCAATGGTTGGGGGTACATCTAAATATTCAATGACATCCGTAAGAATATTTTTTTCATCGAGTAATGCTTTGGTTGAACGGCATTTACTGCAGTGTGGATTAAAGTAGATTGTTGTATTAACCATTTTCTTGAGCAGTATAATCGTAGATATTTATAAGATTATCATATCTCTATAATAAAGTTTATATGCTGTTAATAGTATAATTTCCGTTAGAAATAATACTATTGTTTATCTGATTTTCTAGGTATAAGTATAGACCTCTAAAATTATGTAATGAACATTAACGGTCTTTGTATGGGCGCTTTATATGGGTTCTCTCCTGTCTGTGTGCTCCAAAAATCAGTGTTTAAAATTGGTCTTACGCGAAGACAGTTATTGATTTTATCAGTGCGGATGGTTCTAGCTCCAATGGTTTTGATGAGCTATGTGAAGTAACACAACTAAGTTTCGATATCGTCGATCAAACTAGTTAATAAATTTTGTGTCAAATATACAATTTCTGAAGCGGTTATGGACTTCGGCGACCTTGGGTCTTATTAAATATTCTATTACTTCTTAAGTCGAGGCCTGCCTACGCATTTAGTTAAATCAAACGAGAGAGTCTTTTAAGAGTAGATGTTGGATTGGTGGATCCAACATTAGCCAACTATATGGGCGCACATGGCATGGCGCATGATTTAAGTGTGATTCTTGATACTACGGAAAAGTTAAAAGACAAGCTAGAGATAGTCATCTCTAATGATTGGGGATAACGCTGAAAAGGAAAAGATTTTAGCGAGGAAGAATCGTCGTCAATTAGATAATGTCATTATGCTTGATCAATAGCCCAAGTAAGAGATACCAAATATTTAGTCTATTTCTGATGTCAGTTTGGTGTTGCTGACGAAATAGGATTTATTTCTAAGAGATGAACCCATCGAAAATATTTAGATCATGTTCATGGAAAAACCAATGGCCTTAAGGGACGTGAATAACAAGCATTAATTGAAGAGAACAATACGGGCATTTGCATAGAGGAAGAAAATGTTGATGAATTAATCACAGAGGTTGTAAACCTATATGAAGACTTTGAGACTTACTATCAATACGCTGAAAATGGTTATGTCTATATGCGAGAATATTTTGATTGTAAGGATATTGGCGTAAAATTTGGAAGCTATATGCGTGCAGCTGAATCACAATAATTGACGTTAGTGTTCTTTGAATTAAGAAAGATTTGCGGGTGAATTTGTATGCTTCACCTTCAGGATTTAATATATTATAGAGCATTTCATGCTGAATTTTTTGTTTGAAATGCTCGGCTGACATGAGTGGTGTAAGTTGTATTGAGAATGATAAAGGAGTTTTAATGAAGGACGAAGTTGTCTGGCATCAGCATATTGTTGATAAAAAACTAAGAGCAAGATTAAAAAGTCAAAGGCCTTGTCTTATATAGTTTACTGGGTTGAGTGCTTCTGGAAAATCAACTATTGCTGGCTTGGTGGAGAAAAAGTTAGCTGATGACATTAAGCATACTTATCTTCTTGATGGAGATAATGTTCGATATAATTTATGCAAGGATCTTAGCTTTTCTGATGATGATCGAGTTGAGAATATTCGCCGTATTGGTGAAGTTAGTAAGTTATTTATTGATAGCGGGATAATTACATTATGTGCTTTTATATCCCCATTTAGGAATGATCGTCGTCTGGTGCGTGATCTGTTTGATGAGCATGAATTTATTGAGGTGTTCGTTGATACATCGCTAGATGAGTGTGAAAAAAGAGATCCTAAGGGGATGTATGAAAAAGCAAGAAATGGCGAGATTGAAAAATTTACAGGTATTGATTCGCCATATGAACAACCTGAAAATCCTGAGTTACATTTGCTTGGTGATCATGACACACCTGAAAACTTGGTGGATATAGCGGTAACGTATTTGCGTCAGAATAATTATATCCTTAATCATTAGGTTGTTACATATGGAATCGTACTTGGATCCTCTGAGGAAAATAGTTGCTGATGCTTCATCAGCAATATTAGATATTTATCAAAAAGATTTTTCAATTTATGAGAAAAAAGATAAAAGCCCGCTAACTGAAGCAGACATTTTGGCAAACCAAATTATTATTGATGGTTTGAGTGAAATTTCAGATTATCCAATTTTATCTGAAGAAGGCAAGGATGTTTCTTGGAAGGAGCGTCGTTATTGGAGTAGGTATTGGTTGGTTGATCCTATAGATGGTACTAAGGAGTTCATTAAAAAAAATGGTGAATTCACCGTTAACATCGCATTAATAGAGAATGGAGAGCCTGTACTTGGCATTGTCACAGCGCCAGTACAGGGGGTTAATTTTATTGGGATAAAGAATTCTGGAGCATGGAAGGAAGATTGTAACGGTAATCGAGCAAAGCTTGTGGATAAAAAACCGCCTGAGAAGGATTGGCTAGTGATAGAAAGCCGTTCACATAATAGTGATGCTGTACTAGCATTGGTGGATGAGCTGCCAGGCGCTGAATTTATTGCTATGGGTAGTTCTTTGAAGCTCTGTTCTGTCGCAGAAGGTTTAGCTGATATTTACCCTAGGTTTGGACTAACTAGCGAATGGGATACTGCGGCAGCTCAAGCTGTTGTCGAGGCAGCGGGAGGTAAAGTGCTTAAGTTGGACTTGAGTCCTCTTCGTTATAATACTAAGGAGTCTTTATTGAATCCTTACTTTATTGTCTGCTCTGAGATTGACTCTAAGTGGGCTGATTTTGTTCAAAAGCTTACGCTTGAATTATAAAACTCCCTATGTAAGTATCTTATTAACTTCTTCGCCAATGCCCGCTAATGTTCTTACAGTGTGCACGCCTGCATTTTCTAATGCTTTATATTTGTCTTCTGCTGTCCCCTTGCCACCACTGATAATAGCGCCCGCATGTCCCATGCGTTTTCCGGGGGGTGCACTTGCGCCTGCGATGTAGCTAACAATAGGTTTATG
>WASW01028917.1_pt1 | contig 17840 bp, 24 predicted proteins | sample 5698521 | NCBI WGS metagenome assembly WASW01 (sample SAMN11175560, study PRJNA528189) | sponge metagenome | isolation source: marine sponge | host: Leucetta | place: Antarctica: Western Antarctic Peninsula, King George Island | collected 2013-01
CCACGTCTTGTCCAAGTGCATCGGGAATCACCAAAATATCTGAAAACATAATCGCAGCGTCTGCCTTTAACCGCCGTAACGGTTGAAGCGTTACCTCAACAGCAAGGTCAGGCGTGTAACAAAAATCCAAGAAATTTTTTGTAGATTGCCGCATTTCACGATATTCTGGCAGGTAACGACCAGCTTGCCGCATAAACCAGAACGGAGGTGGTGAGACGACTTCTCCATTTAATGTACGAACCAGTTTTCGTTCTGAGCTTGATTTCATAGGGGCTGATTTCCGATTTTTTGATGTTTTCTGAACCATTACTACAATATTATAAAATATATATAGAAAAGGTAGTTGTAGTAGTGGTGCGGTGAATCATGGGGATTATTAATTTAAGGTTAATTTATCCACAATAAATCTATATTCTGTTTTTCTCACGGTCTAGATGTGAGTTGTATGTTGAAAAATACCAAAAGGCTACACTCAATACCATAAATACAATGTATATCCTGAGACATGAATAACATGAATAATGAGGATAACTTTTTTATAATTTTAGTATGATAAATTTATCCATATCGTCTAATAACTTAAAACGCCCGTGAATATATCCTCGTATGATAAATGTCATATCGGGCATTAAATCGTTGATCCGGTAAGATTGAACGTTTATCCACATTCTATACAGTCCTCTGTTAATATTATCAGGACCCCCAATGAAAAAATTTCATATCCATGTTGTTTCCGATTCTACCGGCGAAACGGTCGATCATGTCTCGCGTGCATCATTGGTTCAATTTCCAGATTGTGAGCCAATTGAACATGAATGGACCTTGGTTCGATCGACAGAGCAGGTTGAAAAAGTAATCACTGCAATTGAGGAAAATCCAGGTTTTGTACTTTATACACTTGTTAATCAGGATCACTGCGAATTGCTTGAAGAAGGCTGCCGTAAGTTACAAGTCCCCAGTGTATCGGTTCTTGATCCGATTATATCAGCATTAGGTACATATTTGGGCGCAAAAACAGTTGCCCGGCCTGGGCGTCAACACGTGATGGACGATGAATATTTTTCCCGTATTGAAGCAATGCAATATGCACTCGCCCATGATGATGGACAATCAACTTGGGATCTTGATGCTGCGGATGTTGTTCTGTTAGGGGTTTCCAGGACCTCCAAAACACCAACCAGTATCTATCTTGCAAACCGCGGTATTAAGACGGCAAATGTCCCTATCGTGCCTGGGTGCCCTATTCCCAAAGAAGTGTTTGAGGTTACCTCACCGCTGGTAATTGGGTTGACAAAAGATCCGAAAAGATTGGTTGAAATTCGGCGGCAGCGCCTGAAAATGCTCGATCAGGATGAAAATACGGATTATGTCGATTTGGAAATTGTTTCGCAGGAAATTAATGATGCCAGACGGCTTTACGCTAAAAACGAATGGCCAGTTATCAACGTCAGTCGAAAATCAATTGAAGAAACTGCCGCCACCATCATTCAAATATACCATGAACATCGGGAGCTTGCGATCTGACTAATAAGGTCAAATTGGTACTGGCGTCCGCATCTCAAGCCCGCTCGGCAATATTATCTCATGCCGGGATTCCACATCATTGTGAGGCAGCTGATCTGGATGAAACATTGATAAAACGAGATGCAATACGCAAAGGTGAGAGCGTGGAAATCGCTGTGCAGCGTTTAGCACTCGCTAAGGCCAATAAAGTTGCACAAAATCATATTGGGAAGTTTGTTCTTGGTTGTGATCAAATTTTAGATTGTGAAAATAAATGGTATGACAAACCGGCCAATATTGACGACGCCAGAATTCATCTACACTCTCTGAGGGGGAAAACCCACCGGTTGGTAAATGGTATGGTAATCGTTTATAACGGCACGATGATTTGGACCCATACTGAGACTGCGGTGCTGACAATGCGTCCTTTCAGCAATAAATTTTTGGAAGAATATTTGGTGGAATCAGGGGAATCGATTCTAAGCTCGGTTGGCGCTTATCTTTTAGAGGCGCGCGGTGCCTTACTTTTTGATTCTGTTTCGGGTGACTATTTTACTATTCTTGGCCTGCCATTATTGCCAATCCTATCATTTTTACGTGAAAAAGAGATTATAAGGTCTTGAGATAGTTATGATATCAGGGAAAGCTAAACTAGCAGGTGTGATGGGCTGGCCAGTTCAACATTCTCAATCTCCAAGACTGCATGGCTACTGGCTAGAACATCATGGAATTGATGGGATATATGTTCCTTTGCCTGTAAAACCAAATGACTTTGAGATGGCTTTCCGCGCATTGCCTAAACTTGGGTTTTCCGGCGTAAACATCACTGTCCCTCATAAAGAACAGGTCTTTAACTTCGTCGATGAGCTGGACCCTGTCGCCCGGCAAATTGGAGCGGTAAATACGGTTCAAATAGCGCAGGATGGCTGCATGACGGGGTATAATACCGACGGTTATGGATTTATGGAAAACATACGGCAGGAAATTCCGACATTTAACGCCAAAAATGGCCCAGCGGTAGTGCTCGGTGCGGGCGGGGCCGCCCGCGCTATTGTTTGTGCGCTTGTAGAAGCTGGTGTTACCGAGATACGGCTGGTCAACCGAACGACGACAAAAGCGGAAGAGTTAGCGGATTCGATACCCGGAGAGATTTCAGTATACGGCAATTCAGACGTTAGATCGGTACTGACCGATGCCAACCTGTTGGTAAATACGACATCACTTGGGATGGACGGGAAACCTCCTTTGTTGATTGACCTATCAAACCTGCCTGTCAATGCCGTCGTTAATGATATTGTCTACGCACCGATGGAAACCAAATTATTGGCGGCCGCGAAGACACGCGGCAACCTCGTTGTTGGTGGTCTCGGTATGCTGCTTCATCAAGCTCGAGCCGGGTTTCAAAAATGGTTTGGGGTTTTGCCGGATGTCACAGATGATCTCCGTGATCATGTAATAAATGGGATGAGCGGATAACGCGATGATTATCCTTGGCCTAACCGGGTCTATTGGTATGGGCAAATCAGTTACGGCAAATATGTTTCGCCAATTCGGCATCCCTGTTCATGACGCAGATAAGGCCGTTCATGAATTAATGGCGCCAGGAGGGGCCGCTGTCCAAGAGATCGCCAAATTGTTTCCTATGGCAATGGCCAATGATAAGATTAATCGAAATCTCTTAGGCGATATTGTATTTGGCAACAAAGAACACTTGCATGATCTTGAAGCAATAATACACCCTATTGTTCGAAAGCAGAAACAACAGTTTCTGGAATTTTCTTCTCGGCGGCGGTGTTCGATGGTCGTCCTAGATGTTCCGTTGTTGTTTGAAACAGGCGGTCATAAAAATTGTGATGGCGTTGTTGTTGTCAGCGCCCCAATATTTGTCCAACGCGCGCGCGTCATGGCACGGCCGGGAATGACAGTCGGAAAATTCGAATCAATTTTAGATAAACAATTGCCGGACCGAGAGAAATGTCTTCGTGCCGACTTTGTAGTACAAACTGGTATCGGTCGACTTGAGAGTTTGTCGTCAATCCGTAATATCATCGCTCAAGTGAAGACATGGAAAGGCAATCATTGGCCGCCCACCCCAATTCGGTTCAGGCATTGGCAAAATTGAAAGTCATCTCATCCCTCGTGAAATAAGGAATTTGCATGCGCGAAATTGTTTTGGATACTGAGACTACCGGGCTTGACCCAAAATCCGGACACCGGATTGTCGAAATCGGTTGTGTGGAGCTGGTTAACCACATGGCGACAGATGTTACTTTCCATAAGTATGTTAACCCCGAGCGCGATATGCCGGAAGAAGCCTTTCGGGTTCACGGACTTTCAGTTGAGTTTCTGAAAGATCATCCCGTGTTTGCGGAAATTGCTGAGGAATTCCTCACCTTTATCGGGGATTCTCCGCTGATTATCCATAATGCAGAATTTGATATGGGTTTTCTCAATGCAGAGCTGGCGAAAATAAAGCTTGGCAAGCTTGATATGTTACGCTCGATCGATACCGTCCGTATGGCCCGAAAAAAGTTTCCCGGGGCTCCAGCGAACCTCGACGCGTTGTGCAAACGTTTCCAGATTGATAATTCAAGCCGTGAACTGCACGGTGCTTTGCTGGATGCCCGGTTGCTGGCAGATGTATATCTAGAGTTGACCGGAGGTCGCCAGCAAGGGTTGGAACTCGCTGGCGACAAACCACAGTTTGAAACTGCTCAGAATGTTGTGCGTAATGAAACCAGGGCCCCCAGGCCACATGAAGCAAACCCGGATGAAGAAGCGGCGCATCAAGAATTTTTGAAAAAACTCGATGCGCCGTTATGGCTCCAATAAAATTCCTAATACTTTTAGGAGCTTATTCGCTGTCTCCGTCGTTGCTTGCTTCAGATTGTTCCGTGCCGCGCGACTCTACTTCACGCTGAAACATCGCAACAAAATCGACGGGCCCAACCATCAATGGTGGGAATCCGCCATCACGTGTCGTTTGCGCCAAAATAGCACGCGCGAACGGGAACAGCAGACGCGGGCATTCGATAAAGATTAGCGGTTGCAGGTGTTCTGGAGGACAATTCAGCGTAAATACGCCGGCGTACTCAAGTTCAGCGATAAACGCAGTTTCTTCCCCAACGGTGGCCGTCGCAGACATCGTCAGGACAACCTCATAAACGGTTTCATCGTATTTATTTGTGTCGACGTTAATATTGACATTAATTTCCGGTTGCTGTTGTTGCATAACCTGAAATATGCCGGGCGCTGTTGGCGCTTCGAATGACAAGTCCTTAATATATTGTGCATTTATACTAACGGGTGGAAGTTGTTCAGAGGCCGCGCCTTCTGCTCCGACCACGTCTTCACTATTCTCCGGGGTATCCGCCATGTTTATCTCCATAATTAAAATCGTCCCGTGGCTAACACGTCCGGGCGGACTGAACAACCTATTCCGATAATGTGTCCCTAAACCGGCGGCAGTTTACCATCTGAGCCCAGTCCGGCCTGATCCTTTTTCTCTTGGTCTGTGATGTCTGAAAACTCGCCATCGATAACCGATGTATTATTTCCGGGCTGGGGACGATGTGCGTGGTGAGGGTGGCTTCCAAGGTTGTGTCCGCGCGCAGTAATGACTTTTGCCGCCCATATCGCTATAAGAGACCGAAAAGGCGGAACAAATAACAAAAACCCTACGGTATCTGTAACAAACCCAGGGGTTAAAAGTAGTGCACCAGCGAACAACAGGCATAACCCATCAAATAATTCGTGCATCGGAAACCGGTTTTTTTGCAGGCTGGCTTGTGCCCGCACAATCACAGAAAACCCCTGTTTCCTTAGGAGTGCGGTTCCTGCGATGGCTGTCACCACGACAATGAATAACGTTGGCCCCAATCCGATTTTGTCACCGACCTCAATAAAGACGGCGATTTCAGCGATCGGCACGCCGATCATGGCGATCAAAATAAATAACCCCATACTTGCCCTTTTCCTTTGGCCGACCTATTTAACCCTCAGGATGAGAGAGCCACGTCGCACAAACAACGGTTTCATCGTAATGCTTTGTAGACCTGAGCCCTTTTAGCCTTTATCTATTATATGGACTAACGTTTTGTTTAATCTAGGGGTATCGGAATCGTCTTCAGATCCGATTTTCCGTATTTAAGAATTTCCAACCAACCATGGGCAACGGCTTTCAATTTATCGACATAATTTTTTTCGCAATGATTGCGGTGTTTCTCGTTCTTCGCCTTCGCGGCGTATTGGGCAGGCGAGACTCGGACGAAAACAAATTTGACGAGATGTTCAATCGCGACCGAACGGATGACTCTGCAGACAATAATGTGGTGCAGCTTTCAGAGCGAGAGAATAAACAATTCACTGATGATGCGGGCTTTGATGGTCAAGATTCTGATGAGCAGGCTATTGATCCCGACGTACCCGCAACTGATGAATTATCAACTGGGCTTCAGAGCATACATGCGCTCGATCCCACATTTAATACTGAAGATTTTCTGGTTGGCGCGCGCGTTGCATTTGAAATGGTGCTGAACGCCTATGCTTCTGGTGATACAGATACGCTGAAACAATTACTTAGTAACGATGTATATGCAAACTTTGCCAAAGTCATCCAAGACCGTGAGCAAGCAGGCCATGTTATGGAGGACACACTCGTTGGTATTCAGTCTGCAGATATGCTCGAAGCCTATCTCGAGGGCCGAGTTGCAAATGTTACCGTCAAGTTTATTACAGACCAGATAAACATTACCCGCGATGAAAATGGTGACGTTGTTGAAGGAAGCCCAAATACCGTGATAACAGTCGCCGATTTTTGGACTTTCTCCCATGACACAAAATCCAAAAACCCCAACTGGGCTCTGGTTGCGACGCGGAGCCTTGATTAATTTTCCGTCGAATATGAAGCAAACGTCCGTCGCCCTGATGGCGGGATGTGTTTTGTCGTTGATGACCGGGTGTGCGGGTTTTGGAATTAATCCACCGACGGCGCAGCAGCGTGATACCAGCTCAAAGCTTGATCCACCAAAAACAGGATTTGGCCTTTACCCGGTGGAATTCAAAGACCTTCCAGGCTGGAAAACAGATATTCATAGCGACGCGCTACCGGCATTTTTAAAAAGTTGTGCGCGGCTGAAGAGATCAAAAAAAGAAAAGCCCATGGGCGTGCTGGAGGAAATGGGAAAGGTTGAAGATTGGCTGCCGCTCTGTCAATCGGCGGGTATTATCCGGGTGGGAAATGATGCTGAAGCCCAGTATTTTTTCGAATCTAACTTTCAAGCTTATTCAGTCGGGTCTCCTTATACCGCATCGGGACTATTTACCGGCTATTATGAGGCAGACCTAAATGGCGCGTTCCGTCCAGACGGCCAGTATCGCTACCCAATATTGTCGCGCCCAAAAGACCTAATCTCAGCAAACCTAGGTCAATTTGATCATAAGTGGAGCGGCGAGCGAATTGCCGGGCGCCTTAGTGATGGTAAGTTTGTTCCCTATTATTCCAGGTCCGAGATTGAGGGTGGAATACTGAACGGTCGCCAACTCGAGATTCTTTGGGTTGATAGCCCGGTTGATGCATTTCTTCTTCATATTCAAGGTTCGGGCAGGGTCAATCTGCCAGATGGAACCCACATTCGTTTAGCATACGCAGGCAGGAATGGGCATCGCTATACCGCTGTTGGCCGTGAATTGGTTGCTGCCGGGATTATGAGGCTAGACGATGTAAACATGCCGGTTATTCGCAATTGGATGGAAACAAACCCCGTTGGGGGCACGGCTCTGCGCCAGAAAAATAAATCCTATATTTTTTTTCGCGTGGCTAAATCTTCCGGACCCGTTGGCGCCGAGGGCGTTTTGTTGAGCCCCGGGCGCAGTATGGCCGTTGATCCGCAATATATCCCCTATGGTGTGCCTTTGTGGTTAGCCACGACGGACCCCGGAACCAAACCCAAAAAACCGTTGCGGCGGTTGGTGGTTGCTCAAGACACAGGATCCGCCATCAAAGGCCCAATTCGCGGTGACTTGTTTTGGGGACACGGCCGACTCGCGACAACTAAGGCCGGGTTGATGAAAGAAAAAGGGCTCTACTATTTATTATTGCCAAAATCTGCGAAGATCATTCGAACCAACTGAGGCGCTTACTTGCGTTCGTGATCATAAAGTTTCATTGTCGGCCGATGAAATCAGAAAAAAACACTGAATCTGGTCCGCATGTTGGCTTATTTGTTACCTGTTTGGTTGACTTAATCAGACCGTCCATAGGTTTCGCCACAATTAAGTTATTAGAAACCGCAGGCTGCAAGGTGACCGTGCCGGAAAACCAGACGTGTTGTGGGCAACCCGCATATAACTCAGGCGATAACAAAAATGCCGCTGATATTGCCAAACAGGTCATAGTCACATTTGAAGGTTACGACTATATCGTTATTCCATCGGGGTCATGCGGTGGAATGATTAAACACCATTATCCAGATGTATTGAAAAATGAAGCCGACTGGGCGCGACGCGCAAAAACGCTTTCTGCAAAAACGTTTGAGCTTACATCATTTCTGTTTGATGTCCTGAAATTTAACAAAATTTCCAGCGATTATAATAAGACGATGACTTATCACGACTCCTGCTCAGGGCTGAGAGAGCTGGGAATTAGAACACAACCACGCGAACTTCTATCTAAGATCAATCGATTGTCTTTGGCGGAGGGAAAAGCTGCAGAAACGTGCTGTGGTTTCGGGGGGTTGTTTTGCGTTAAGTATCCGGACATTTCCGAAAAGATGGTTGATGAAAAAGTAGACGATATTCTGCAGACAGGGGCCGAGTTGGTGCTCGGCGGCGATCTCGGTTGTTTGATGAATATTTCTGGACGGTTAACCCGGCGTGGTCACAACATTGAAGTTCGGCACATTGCTGAGGTATTAGCGGCGATGACAGACGGCGCTGGGATTGGGGCGCCATCTGTCGAGGGAGCCAAAAATGAAGCCTGATACCCGGGCGTTTCATGCCAATTCAGCAGAGGCATTGGCAAACTCAACGCTTCAAGCTGCCCTCGGAAAGCTGACAACAGGGTTTCCGGTCAAACGCCTAGAAGCCGCTGCTAGACTACCCGAATTTGAAGACTTGCGAGACCAAAGCCGCGACATCAAAGATCATGTTCTCGCCAACCTGGACTTTTATCTCGAGCAGTTTGAAAAGAGGGTGGTTGACTGGGGTGGCCAAGTGCACTGGGCCCAAGACGCCAACGAGGCCTGCCAGACAATTCTTGATATCTGCCAAAAAACTGACGCAAAAACCGTTACTAAATCGAAATCAATGATTGGTGAAGAAATTGCGATAAACGAATTTCTAGAAAAAAACGGTATCGAGCCGATTGAGACAGACCTTGGTGAATATATAATTCAGCTGCGTAAAGAGCCACCAAGCCACATCATCGCGCCCGCGATACACCTGTCAAAAGAACAGGTGGCTGAAACCTTTTATGAGACACATACCGATCTTTCGCCTGACCGAACTCTTGAAGAACCCCGGGCCCTTTTGGAGGAAGCCCGTACCGAATTAAGAGAAAAGTTTCTTGCCGCTGACGTTGGGCTGACCGGCGCGAATATGTTGATCGCCGAGACCGGGTCAAATGTTCTGGTTACCAATGAAGGTAATGCGGATTTAACCTACGCACTTCCGCGCGTACACATTGTTATTGCCAGTTTGGAGAAAATTGTCCCCACGCTGGAAGATGCGGCAACAATACTAAGGGTATTGGCGCGATCTGCTACTGGGCAGGAAATGTCGGTCTACACCACGTTTTGTTCGGGACCGAAACGACTAAATGACCCGGACGGCCCCGAAGAGTATCATGTTGTTTTACTTGATAATGGACGAACGGAACTACTGGGCACAGAGTTTCAGGAAATGCTGCGCTGTATTCGTTGCGGCGCGTGCCTAAACCATTGTCCGGTATATAAATCTATTGGTGGGCACGCTTATGGCTGGGTATATTCCGGGCCAATGGGAGCGGTTCTTATCCCTGGCCTAATCGGTATGGATGATGCCGGACACTTGCCGAACGCTTCAACGCTGTGCGGAAAGTGTGAAAGCGTTTGTCCGATGCGAATTCCCCTGCCCCGTATGCTCAGAGCCTGGCGCAAACGTCAGCATGAACGTAAACAATCCTCTCGGTTATCGAGAATCGTATTGTCCGTGTGGGCGGTGCTTGTAAAAAGGCCGAAGTTGTACCGACGGATGCATCGCCCGATCATTGCCGCATTGGCGCACTTTGGGAATAAATCTGGACGATATTGCTGGCTTCCTTTTGCTGATGGCTGGATCTCAAAAAGAGATTTTCCTGCGCCTGAGGAAAAAACTTTCATGGACCTGTATCGACAACGACAAGATGCCCGAGGCCAAAAATGAATTCGTCGCGTCAACAAATATTGGATAGGGTTCGTTCCGCGAAAAAAGACCTGCAAGCGCCCTCTGACCACACCGCTGCAAACCGGCGACTTCAAGAGCACCCAAAGAACCTTATCCCAAGACGCGGATCAATTGACAAAAAGGCACGCACTAAACTGTTCCAGATTGAGGCGGAAAAGGCGGATGCAACAGTTGTTCAACTTGGAGCGACGGATCAGATTCCCCATGAAATTGCCCGGTTTTTAAAGATAAATAATTTACCCACAAAACTAAAGTCAACACGGTGCCTTAGTCGCCTTAACTGGGATGATACATTGTTAGAGGTTGAGGTGGGTATTGCCCATGCCACTGACCAGGTCAGCATAACGGCGGCATTTGCGGGTGTTGCTGAAACAGGAACGGTGGTTTCACATTCCGGCCCAGATACACCGACAACGTTGAATTTTTTGCCAATTACCAATATTGTGGTCCTTGACGCGGATAAGATATACGGAAATTATGAGCATGTTTTCAAAGTGTTGCGCGATGGTGAGCGCGGCGATAAAACCGTAATGGAATATATGCCACGCACAATCAACTTTATCACCGGGCCGTCCCGAAGCGGAGACATTGAACAAACGTTATTGCTTGGTGCACACGGCCCGCAACGCCTTCATATTATAATCGTTAGTGATGAACTTCCCTGACCGCCCTAATAAAAAACGTCCAGTAGGCCACGGAAAGCGGATAATACGCTCTGACGAAGTGGCATTATGGAACGAAGTAACTAAAAGCATTAATCCATTGATCTTGAAGGCAGAGGCAAATGGATCTATTTCGGATTCATTTCCGGTAAAGTCCAAATTAGTCGATTACGACCAATACAATGACCTTGCTGTGTATGTGGCTCCAAATAGACCTTCAATTAAGCCGAACTATCAACACGGAAAGGCTCCGGGCCTTGATCGTAAAACGCAGTCACGTATGCGCAGGGGGAAAATCGAGTATGAGGGAAGGCTGGATTTACATGGTTTGACGCAAATAGAAGCGCATAGAAAACTAATAAGATTTATTGAAGAAGCCTATCGTGACGGACGGCGTAGCGTATTGGTTATAACCGGGAAGGGTTTGACCCGTGATGGTGAAGTTGGCGTTTTGCGACGTTCTGTTCCAAAATGGTTAAATGAACTGCCCATGAGCAAGTGGATCAAAGGCTTTGACTATGCAGTGCAGCAGCATGGGGGCGAAGGCGCACTATATGTCCTGATCAGGAGAAAAAAATGACACCGTTCGGTCAAAAAATTCGGACATATAGATTGGAGAAAAATATCCCGCTCAAAAAGATGTCTGAGGACTTAGGGGTGACATCGGCATATTTTTCGGCCCTTGAACATGGCCATCGGGGCCGCCCAGGATCGGGCCTGGTTCAGCAAATATGTGGGTATTTCGATTTGATATGGGATGACGCCGAAGAGTTACGGCGTTTGGCGGAACTTTCGCACCCCCGTGTCGTTGTTGATACGGCTGGTCTGAGCCCAAATGCGACCTACCTTGCAAATGTATTAGCCGAGGGAATAGCTGATCTCGACGAACAAACCATCGAATGGATACTGGCAGAAATTAAAAGCCGTGAAAGTACGCCCAATGGTCCTGTATATTGAGGGGGATTTAAAACACATAATGTAAACAGTTAGGTATGCCGGAACCATATTTTAAATCAATATGATACAGGCCCTATGTAAAGTAAAAATTTACAATATAAATTTGCTGAGATCGGCGTCTTGAGCAAGAACAGAAAGACTGTCACGAACTGTTTTGGCGGTGATGACGACAGTTTCTCCACTGCGTTCTGAGGCTGAAAAGCTGATGTCTTCCAACAATTTTTCCAAGACGGTGTGCAGGCGCCGGGCCCCGATGTTTTCGACGCCCTGATTGATCTCGGCAGCGAGGTCAGCAATCTGATCTATCGCTCCATCCTCAAATTCAAGTGACAGGTCTTCAACCCCCATCAACGCCACGTACTGCTTGATAAGGCTGGCCTCTGGCTCCGTTAGGATACGCACCAGGTCATCCCGGGTGAGGGCCTGTAATTCCACCCGAATCGGTAGCCGTCCCTGTAATTCGGGCAACATATCGGATGGTTTAGACTGATGAAATGCGCCGGATCCGATGAACAATATGTGATCGGTTTTAACTGCGCCATGTTTTGTTGAGACCGTTGTCCCCTCGATTAATGGCAAGAGGTCGCGCTGAACACCTTCTCGACTGACATCGGTGCCACTCCGTTCAGACCGGGCGGTAATTTTGTCAATTTCATCAATAAAGACGATGCCATTATTTTCAACAACACCAATGGCTTCCCGGATGAGTTTCTCTTCATCTAACAGTTTATCACTCTCATCCGCCATCAGACGTTCATAAGATTCCGATACACTCAATTTTTTGGATTTGGTATTTTGACCAAAAGCTTTGCCAAACATGTCGTTAAGGTTGACCATTCCCATTTGCGACCCTGGCATTCCAGGGATATCAAATGTTGGCATCCCCGACCCCCCAGATTCGCTGACTTCAACTTCAATTTCTTTATCAGCGAGTTGCCCCTCGCGAAGCATCTTCCTAAACTTGCTGCGGGTATCTTTGGATGCCGTTTCACCAACAAGGGCATCAAGTACGCGCTCTTCGGCGTTAAGTTCAGCTTTGGCAAGAACATCCTTACGCTGGCGTTCACGGACCATATTGATGGCCAGTTCAACCAAATCGCGGATCATCTGTTCAACGTCCCGACCAACGTACCCAACTTCAGTGAATTTCGTCGCCTCAACTTTAACGAACGGGGCCTGAGCAAGCTTTGCGAGCCGTCGCGCTATTTCGGTCTTCCCCACCCCAGTTGGCCCGATCATCAAAATATTCTTGGGCAGGACCTCTTCGCGCATCGCCTCATCAAGTTGCTGACGCCGCCAACGGTTACGTAGGGCGATCGCGACGGCACGCTTGGCATCGTTTTGACCAACAATAAAACGATCCAGTTCCGAAACAATTTCGCGGGGGGTAAAGCTATTATTTAAAGTCATATTTTCTCAAGTGTAATGTTTTCATTGGTGTATACGCAGATATTGGCAGCAACAGCCATCGCTTTGCGGGCAATGGTTTCCGCGTCCATATCGTCGATGTCAATCAATGCCCGTGCGGCGGCGAGTGCGTAATTACCACCGGAGCCTATGCCAATCAGGCCATCTTCAGGTTCAAGAACGTCGCCCGTGCCGGTCAAAACCAACGATACGTCTTTATCAGACACAGCCATCATTGCTTCAAGTTTGCGAAGATAACGGTCTGTTCGCCAGTCTTTCGCCATTTCCACGCAAGCCCGCGTTAATTGGCCAGGATACTGTTCCAACTTACCTTCAAGGCGTTCAAAAAGCGTAAATGCATCCGCAGTCGCACCAGCAAATCCCGTAATCACAGCGCCATCGGCAAGGCGCCGGACCTTTCGCGCGTTAGCCTTAATGACCGTATCGCCCAAACTGACCTGTCCGTCACCGACAACAACCACTTCATTATTCTTGCGCACGCACAGTATTGTCGTTCCTCGCCAGCCTGCTGAACCTCTATTTGAACCTTGATTTGCCATCATTTTCCTAACCGCTCATTGGCGTGACTATCGCTGCTAACTTGGGCTGCCCGATCCGCCAGCGCAAGGACTATAGAAGTAAAATCAGATTTGTGAAGGATGCTTGGAAGGCTGGTAGTTTCCGAAGGTTCCTGATAAAAGGCGCTGATGATACTTAGCGAATTATAATGAGTGGAGCACAGTCGATGCGTCAGGGCAAAATCGAGCGTAAAACTCACGAGACAGATATTAAGGTATCATTAGATCTTGATGGGAATGGCACGTATACAATAGACACCGGCATTGGGTTTCTTGATCATATGCTCGAGCAACTATCTCGCCATAGCCTGATCGATCTCAATGCTAAGGTGAAGGGCGACCTGCACATCGATTTTCATCATACAACCGAAGATTCCGGTATTGCGATCGGTGAGGCGTTTAAGCAGGCTCTTGGTGATCTTAAAGGAATTACCCGCTATGGCTCAGCGACCATTCCCATGGATGAGACCCTGACGCGGGTGAACTTGGACATTTCAAATCGCCCGTATTTGATCTGGAAAGTTGACTTTTCCAAACCAAAACTTGGTGAAATGGATACTGAACTGTTCAAAGAATGGTTTCAAGCGTTTGCACAAGCTGCTGGAATCACTTTACATGTCGAAAATATTTACGGCGAAAACAACCATCATATTGTTGAAAGTTGTTTTAAGGCCCTTGCCCGTGCATTGCGCCAAGCGATTGAAATTGATCCTCGAAAATCAGATACCGTACCCTCTACCAAAGGGGTCCTCGGCGGGTCTCTATGACCCCAGGCAAGACGTTTAAAAATGCGAATGTACACAATTTATCTTAGACGCCGCGGCCTTGATCCAGAGCGCGATATTGTCATTTTAAAAGAAGGGTTTTGCTGGCCAGCATTCCTGACTGGCGGACTGTGGGCACTTTGGCACAGGATGTGGTGGGTTGCCCTTGGTTTGATCACTGCTGCCGTTGTCTTACACGGCGCCGGGCTCTTGGTATTTGCCGACAAAATCAGCCCTCAGGTACTTATCTTGGCATATGCACTCCTGCTCGGCCTGCTCGGGCAAGACGTTCGTGCATGGAGCCTCGAGCGCCAGGGATTTGTTGACTGCGGTCCCGTCAATGCCCATGACCGAGATACAGCCCTAATGAAATACCTGGAAGAAGATAAGGCGCTTGCACAGGCGCTCTATGCCGGGGAGACGGGTCCATGACGGTCGCAATCGTTGACTATGGATCTGGAAACTTAAAATCAGCAGCCAAATCCTTTGAGCGCGCCGCAGCAGACGCGGGGCTCGACCAAAAGATTGTAGTGACCAGCGACCCAGACCAAGTATCCGCAGCAGACCGCATCGTATTGCCCGGTGTTGGTGCGTTTGCAGATTGTCGCCGCGGCCTTGATGCGGTCTCCGGGATGACCGATGCACTTCATGACAGTGTTATTGTCAGCGGAAAGCCGTTTTTGGGAATATGCGTCGGCATGCAGCTCATGGCCGACTGGGGCCGTGAACATCAGGATACTGCGGGACTGGGTTGGATCGGCGGCGAGGTTCGCCCAATTAAAGCTAGTGATATTACATTAAAAATTCCCCATATGGGCTGGAATAATTTGACGTTTTCCTCTCCAGTTCATCCGATACTTCAAGAATTGCCAGATCAGGGCCATGCCTATTTTGTGCACTCATATCAGTTTGTATGTGAAGACCCTGCCCACACATTGGCGCGCGTTGATCATGGCGGCCTAGTAACAGCATTAATCGGGCGTGATAATATGGTGGGGACACAGTTCCATCCTGAAAAAAGCCAACGATTTGGTTTGCAATTAATTACAAACTTTCTCACGTGGGCACCCTAAGCGGCCAAAACGTAACAAGGGTTTTGACACTATGATATTCTTTCCTGCCATTGATTTGAAAGACGGCAGCTGTGTCAGATTGCTCCGTGGTGAGATGGACCAGGCGACTGTTTTCAGCGAAGACCCCGGCGCACAAGCGGCCGCATTTCAAGACCAGGATTGCAAATGGCTTCATGTCGTTGATCTTAATGGTGCTTTTGCGGGGAAACCGGTCAACGCAGCCGCTGTACAAGATATATTGGCCGCACTCACCATCCCAGTTCAACTGGGCGGTGGCATTAGAACCCTGGAAACCATTGAATATTGGTTGGGCGCCGGGGTGCGCCGCGTCATTTTGGGGACAATTGCTGTACATGACCCTGATTTGGTAATCGAAGCATGCAGGCAGTTTCCCGATCAAGTAGCGCTTGGGATTGATGCGAAAGACGGATATGTCGCGGTTGAAGGTTGGGGGGAAGTATCGACAATGACGGTACTGGATTTAGCGACACGATTTGAAGATGCCGGCGCCGCCGCCATCATTCATACGGACATTTCTCGTGACGGCGCCATGGAAGGGCCAAACCTTGACGCGACTCTTGAGCTTGCAGGTACGGTCAATATACCCGTGATTGTATCGGGAGGTGTCTCTTCGATGTCCGACATTAGAAACATTGTTGCCCTGTCTTCCGCCTACCCTGGTAAGCTTGAGGGTGTGATTTCCGGCCGCGCTGTATACGACGGCCTTGTTGATGTACGCCAGGCAACCGCGCTGTTGGGAGCTGCTTGATGTTGAAAACGCGCATTATTCCATGTCTGGATGTAAAGGAAGGGCGCGTCGTCAAGGGCGTGAACTTCGTTGATCTCATTGACGCAGGGGACCCCGTTGAGCAGGCCCAAATTTATGACGCCGCAGGTGCCGACGAGCTGTGTTTCCTAGATATCACGGCCAGCAGCGAAAACCGCGATACAATCTATGACGTTGTTCAAAGAACGGCCGAGCAGTGTTTTATGCCCGTCACTGTCGGTGGTGGCGTCCGTACCACGGATGATATCCGTAAATTGTTGCTCGCCGGAGCTGACAAGGTATCAATAAATACGGCGTCGGTTACAAACCCAAATTTTGTTCGCGAAGCTGCGGAAAAATTTGGCTCTCAGTGTATTGTTGTTTCCGTTGATGCGAAGTCTGTAAGTGCCGACCGGTTTGAAATCTTCACGCACGGCGGCCGTGAACCAACAGGTATCGAAGCCATCAGCTGGGCCAAGCGAATGGCTGACTACGGCGCAGGCGAAATTTTGCTCACCTCCATGGACCGAGACGGGACAAAGCGAGGGTTTAACCTCCCGTTGACACGCGCCGTAGCGGATGCGGTAATCGTACCTGTCATCGCATCTGGCGGCGTCGGTACACTTGACCACCTGGTTGAAGGCGTCACGGACGGGCATGCTTCTGCTGTTCTCGCCGCCTCAATATTCCATTTTGGTAGCTATACGATTGCAGAAGCCAAAGCGCACCTGAATGCGTCGGGAGTTCCCGTCCGCGAAACTTATAGTTAGGCCTGAACAATGACCGAACGTAACGCAAATGAAATTCTAGAAAATCTTTATCGCACGATCAAAAGTCGCAAGGGTGGAGATCATACCAAATCGCATACGGCGAAGTTGTTCAAAAAAGGACGGACAAAAATTTGTAAAAAATTTGGTGAAGAAGCCGTCGAGGTCGTGGTTGCGGCCCTCGGTCAGGCCCGTCACGACGTGATCAATGAGAGTTCTGACGCCCTTTATCACCTGTTTGTCTTGTGGGCTGAAATGGGAATTGAACCCGATGAGGTTTGGGCGGAACTCGAAAGCCGGGTTGGGGTATCGGGGATTGATGAAAAAAACAGCCGCCCAATAGACGATTAACCCATAGGAGACTTGTAATGACCTATGATCCTGACAATATTTTCGCTAAAATTCTTCGTGGTGACATCCCATGCGACAAAATATTTGAAAACGACCACGTTCTGGCGTTTAACGATATTGCACCCCAGGCACCGACGCACATACTGGTTGTTCCAAAAAACCCATATATTTCGATGGATGACTTTTCTGCTAACGCATCTGACGTTGAGATCGGCGCCCTAATCCGGGCTGTCGGGCATGTGGCACGTAAAGCCGGGTTAATTGATCCTGGATACCGAATTCTGGCAAATCACGGCGTTGATGCACGGCAGGAGGTGCCCCACTTCCATGTGCACGTTTTTGGCGGCCGGGATCTTGGTGGTATGGTTCGAAGAGATACCGCCTAACTCAGGTTTAATGGATTCGCGCCTTTTTTCTGCAAGTATATTAAACACTCTGATATAGGGCACGCTTTTGTCATTGTTTTTCAGTGATATATAGTAAAATTTTGTTTCGTTTTGCATTCGAATTAAATAGAGCTTCCTCAAAAAGCGACGGCCAATAATGCGGATTGTTTCTGTTTGTTTGCCGTGCGACCGGTGACAGCGCGCA